>OLOI01001724.1_pt1 | contig 17600 bp, 14 predicted proteins | sample 1672131 | NCBI WGS metagenome assembly OLOI01 (sample SAMEA3136651, study PRJEB25190) | human gut metagenome | reverse complement strand
AATTGTAGTGGGGTGTTATGTATGCAACCAAAATATAAACGTATTTTACTTAAACTTTCCGGAGAATCTCTTGCAGGGAATACAAAGCACGGAATTGATTTTGATACTGTTCTTGAAATCTGCAAACCGATAAAAAAGTGTGTAGACGCAGGTGTTGAAGTTGCAATAGTTGTAGGCGGAGGTAACTTCTGGAGAGGCAGAAGTTCCGGAGATATGGACAGAACAAGAGCAGACCATATGGGTATGCTTGCAACTGCAATAAATGCGCTCGGCGTTTGTGATGCGCTGGAACAGCTCGGACTTACAGTAAGAGTTCAGACTGCAATAGGTATGCGTCAGGTGGCTGAACCGTACATCAGAAATAAAGCAATCTGTCACTTGGAAAAAGGAAGAGTAGTAATCTTCGGCTGCGGCACAGGTAATCCGTTTTTCAGTACGGATACAGCCGCTTCTTTGCGTGCAGCAGAAATAGAAGCTGATGTAATTATGAAGGCAACAATGGTTGACGGTGTGTATGATTGCGACCCTAAGACTAATCCTGATGCAAAGAAATATGATCAGCTTTCATTTCACGAGGTGCTTAATAAGGATTTGGCTGTTATGGACAGCACAGCGGCTTCGCTTTGCAAGGATAATAATCTTCCTATTCTTGTTTTCAGCATTGAAGATCCGGAAAATATTTACAAAGCAGTTTGTGGTGAAAATATCGGTACGCTTGTAACAAATGACGACTGATTTGATTAAAATTATAATATTATTCAATAATTTAAGGGAGGCATATTTATGCAAACACAGTTAAAAAAAGCTGACGAAACTATGGCAAGACGTGTTGACCATATGAGAAAGGAATATTCAGAAATAAGAGCAGGACGTGCAAATCCTGCCGTTCTTGATAAAGTGAAGGTTGATTATTACGGTGCTCCTACTCCTGTAAATCAGCTTGCTGCCGTATCAGTTACAGAGGCAAGAACACTTACAATTCAGCCTTGGGATGCATCAGTATTAAAGCAGATTGAAAAAGCAATTCAGACTTCTGACATCGGTATAAATCCTATGAATGACGGTAAGATTATCAGACTTGTTTTTCCGCCGCTTACGGAAGACAGAAGAAAAGAAATTGTCAAGGATGTTCAGAAAATAGCAGAGGAAACAAAGGTTCAGGTAAGAAATGTCCGCCGTGATGTTATTGACAAGTTAAAGACTATGAAGAAGTCAGGCGAACTCACTGAGGATGATTTGAAGCAGGGCGAAAAGAAAACTCAGGATCTGACTGATAAGTTTACAAAGGAAATTGATTCAATTTCAGCTGCGAAGCAGAAAGAGATTCTGGAGTTATAATATGGCTCTTTTCAATAAAAGTAAAAAAAATGCAGTAACGGAGCTTGACAAAGACAATTTGCCCGTTCATATAGGAATTATTATGGACGGCAACGGAAGATGGGCAAAGAAGCGTGGACTTCCACGCAAGGCAGGTCATTCGGCAGGTGCTAAGACTTTCAGAAAAATTACTCGTTACTGCTCAGATATAGGCATAAAATATTTGACAGTTTATGCCTTTTCTACCGAAAACTGGAAGCGTCCTCAGGATGAGGTAAATTCGCTGATGAATTTATTTAAGTCTTATCTTGAGGAAGCTCTTGAAGATTTTAAGGATGACAGCATTGTTGTAAAATTCATCGGTGACAAGTCGCCTTTCACTGAAGATTTGAGAAATCTTATGATTGAAAACGAGGAAAGCTCAAAGAACAGGAATGGAATGGTACTCAACATTGCAATGAATTATGGCAGCCGTGATGAAATTGTCCGTGCTGTCAAGAATATTTGCAGTGACGTCAAAGACGGAAAAAAGAGCATTGACAGCATAGATGAACAGACAGTGTCGGACTATCTTTATACATCAGGTCAACCCGATCCCGACCTGATTATCAGACCGAGCGGTGAGTACAGAATTTCTAATTTCTTGCTCTGGCAGTCTGCGTATACTGAATTTGTTATTATGAACAAGCTTTGGCCTGATTTTGAAAAATCAGACCTTGATGAAGCGTTAATTACATACTCAAATCGTAACAGACGGTATGGTGGAGTATGATTGTGAGTTGGTTAGTATGAAATCGTTAAAGCCAAGACTTTTGACGGCGGTAATCGGCATCCCCTTGCTGATTGTATTTTTGCTGCTTGCGGAGGTCTGGACACCTGTGGTTGCAATTATAGTTGCTTTGGCCACAGCTTTTATGACAGGTGAATATCTTAATGCAAATAAATTGCTCAAAAACTTTGCGATTTCTGCACCCTGTCTTATATTTTCACTGTTAATGCCGTTTACTGTAAGTACGGATTATCTTTATATGACAGTGATACTTTATATGCTTGCTATGTTTATTCTTATGATTGCAAATCACAGAAAAATAACATACAGCGAGCTTGCATATTCTGTAACAGGTACATTTCTTATTTCTCTTGGAATGAGTGCAATTCCGCTTATTTGTAGCGGCAAGACGGGAATTTCATTTTATTTTGTAACGATTTTTTCGCTGCCGTGGATGGCGGATGCAGGCGGATTCTTTATTGGTGCAACACTTGGTAAGCATAAGCTTTGTCCTGATATAAGTCCTAAAAAAACAGTTGAGGGTGTTATCGGCGGAGTTATATTTTGTGTGATTTCGGCTGTTTTAGTCGGACTTCTTTTCCAATATCTGATTATGCCGGATTTAGAAATCAATTTCTGGGCGCTTGTTTTGCTTGGAATTATTGATGCACCAATTTCAATAATAGGAGATCTGAGTTTTTCTCTTATTAAGAGAAGGTATAAAATCAAGGATTATGGTTCAATTTTTCCCGGTCACGGTGGAATGCTTGACAGATTTGACAGCATAATATTTACTGCACCGGTAATTGTACTGCTCAATCAATTTATTCCGATTATCACAGTGGTGTAAATGATGATTAATAATATTTCAATTTTAGGTTCAACAGGTTCTATCGGTACACAGGCGTTAGATGTAGTTGATAAACTCGGACTTAATGTTTCGGCTCTTACTGCTGCAAGTAATATTGATTTGCTTGAAAAGCAGATAAGAAAGTATAAGCCTGATCTTGCTGTAGTATTCAACGAAGATAAGGCGAAAATTTTAAAAGATAACATTAAAGACACGAATACAAAAGTTTTAGCAGGAATGGAAGGGCTTATTGAGGCGGCAACAATCAGCAGTGCCGACCTTGTTTTAAATTCTGTTGTGGGTATGGTTGGCTTAATGCCGACGCTTGCCGCTGCGGACGCTAAAAAGGATATTGCCCTCGCCAACAAGGAAACTCTTGTGGCAGGAGGCAAGCTTGTTACAGATGCAGTGCAAAAAAACGGTGTAAAGCTGTTGCCTGTTGACAGCGAACATTCCGCAATTTTTCAGTGCTTGCAGGGAATGCCCGAGAAAAAGGCGCTAAAAAGACTTATCTTAACTGCATCAGGCGGTCCGTTTTTTGGAAAGACACTTGATGATTTAAAAAATGTCAGTGTAGAACAGGCGCTTAATCATCCGAATTGGAGTATGGGCGCAAAAATAACTATTGATTCGGCTACAATGATGAATAAAGGTCTTGAAATCATTGAGGCGAGATGGTTGTTTGATATGCCGGCTGATAAGATAGATGTTGTTGTTCACAGAGAAAGTATTGTTCATTCACTTATTGAATATGCTGATAACTCTGTTATTGCGCAGCTCGGAATGCCCGATATGCGCATTCCTATTCAGTATGCGATAACTTACCCCAAAAGGTACGAATCACCCGTAAATGAACTAAGTCTTTCGCAGATTGGAAAACTTACATTTTTTGAGCCTGATTATCAGACCTTTGAGTGTTTGAGAGCCTGTAAAAAGGCACTTGATATGGGTGGAGTTGCAACTGCTGTTGCAAACGGTGCAAATGAGGAAGCAAACAGGCTTTTCAGAGAGGGAGAAATTTCTTTTCTTGAAATAGGCAATCTTGTTATGGGTGCTGTTGACAATATTGAGAATTTTGAACCGAATACTGTTGATGATGTTCTTAGAGCCGACAGCCTTGCCAGACAGTTTGTTTTAGACAAAATTAATTAGGGCGTATTTGAAATATACCTCTGCGCTCGCTGGTTGCGGTAATTTTATTTGGAGTTGAATTTTAGCTTATGCAGATTTTGATAATAATTGCTTTGGTTATAGTAGGTGTTCTATTATTCGAGCTTATTATTTTTTCACACGAATTCGGTCATTTTATCACCGCAAAAAAATCAGGTGTAAAAGTCAACGAATTTTCGCTTGGGATGGGGCCAAAGATTTTTGGCTTTACAAAGGGTGAAACCGATTATTCTCTCAGACTTCTGCCTATCGGCGGCTATTGCGCTATGGAAGGCGAGGATGAGGACAGTGCAGACCCGAGGGCGTTTAACAATGCAAAGGTCTGGAAGCGAATGATTATCATAATCGCAGGTGCGGTTATGAACATTATCCTCGGCTTTATAATGATGTTTGCCTATACTGTTCAGGCTGACAGTTATGCATCAACAACTATCGGCGGCTTTAATCCGAACTCAGTTTCTGCCAACTGCGGAATCGAAGCAGGAGATAAAATCACTGAGCTGAACGGCTACTCCATTTGGAATTCAAGAGATTTGCAATTTGCAATGGCTACAATGAACTGCAAAAATGTTGATGGCAAAACACTTCAGATTTATAAGCAGGATTGTGCGCAGGAATCGTGTGCTGTGTATAATAAAATTTTAGATAATAACAAGAATATTGATGACAGTACGGTTGATAAATTATTTGAAATTTTGTCGGACGGCTGTAGCAAAATAAATGCTTCACCCTCCAAAGAAGACGCTTACAATATTTATAAACAGACAGGCGAGAGCCTTTATAATGAGTATTATAAAGGCAAAAAAACATTTGAGCCTGTCAATATAAAAGAAGAAGATACCCGTCTTCGCTATACTTCTGATGTCAAGTTAATCAGAGATGGTGAAGAGGTTGAGATAGATGATGTTCAATTCTTTACCTATTATAAGGACGAAGAAGATAGAAAAGAAGGCAAAACAAGTTTGTCTTTTGATTTTTATTTAACAGAAATTGACAAAACATTTGGTACGGTAATAGGTGAAACTGTTTCAAATACTTGTTCAATGGCTAAAATGGTGTGGACTTCACTTGTGTGGCTTGTGCAGGGCAGATTTTCATTTACGGACTTGTCAGGTCCTGTCGGAATTGCAACTGCTGTAACTCAGGTTGCTTCAATCGGTCTTGAAACAAGCTTTATGGATGCCTTTAATAATATACTTTACGTTATGATTATGATTACCATTAACCTTGGTATTTTTAATATGCTGCCGTTCCCTGCGCTTGACGGAGGAAGATTTTTGTTCCTGCTTATTGAATGGATATTCAGAAAGCCGATTCCTCGTAAGGCAGAGCAGATTGTAAACAGTATAGGCTTTGCTTTGCTTATGGTGTTTATGCTTGTAGTTACAGTCAAGGATGTCTGGCAGCTTGTAACCGGAACAATGCCGGGTATGTAAGGAGATTTTATATATGGGAAGTAAAATTCAGGTTTCTGCCGGAAATGTTAAAATCGGCGGCGGAGCAGAGATTTCTGTTCAGTCAATGCTAAATATACCGTCAACTGATATTGAAGGCTCTGTAAGGCAGGCGAAAGAGCTTGAAAAAGCAGGTTGTCAGATTATCAGAGCTGCTATCCCTAATATGGAGGCTGTTAAGCTGATACCTGCACTTAAAGAAGCTGTCAGTGTTCCGATAGTTGCCGATATTCATTTTGATTATAAACTGGCACTTGAAGCCTGTGCGGCAGGAGTTGATAAAATCCGAATTAATCCCGGAAATATTGGCTCTGACGACAGGGTAAAAGCTGTTGCCGATGCCTGCAAAACAAGAAATATTCCTATCAGAATCGGAGTTAATTCCGGTTCGCTCGAAAAAGAAATACTTGCTAAGTACGGTCATCCCACTCCTCAGGCTTTGTGCGACAGTGCACTTTACCATGCTTCCTTACTTGAAAAATTTGATTTTAATAATATAGTGCTTTCAATGAAAAGTTCAACAGTCCCTACAATGATTAAGGCTTACGAGCTTGCGGCAGAGCAGTGCGATTATCCTCTGCATTTGGGAGTTACCGAGGCAGGAACTGAAAGAATGGGCATTATTAAATCATCAGCCGGAATAGGTTCTTTGCTTCTGCACAATATTGGTGACACTATTCGTGTTTCGCTGACAGCTGACCCTGTCAAGGAAGTTTATGCAGCGTATGATATTTTAAAAGCTCTTGATATAAAGAAAGATGGGGTGCAGTTTGTTTCCTGCCCGACCTGCGGCAGAACGAGAATTGACCTTGTTAAGATTGCCAATGAGGTCGAAGAAAGACTGCGCAATTGTAATAAGAACATTAAAGTGGCAGTTATGGGATGTGTTGTCAACGGTCCGGGAGAAGCAAGAGAAGCTGATATTGGTATTGCAGGAGGAGTCGGCAACGGACTTGTATTTAAAAAAGGTGAAATCCTTTATAAAGTACCCGAAGAAAAGCTTGTCGATGCTTTGATGGATGAAATTGAGAAGCTGTAACTGCGTTTATCGGAAAGGAATTTATGAAAAATACATTAGGTTATGTCTTTGGTTCTGTTTTCAATGGCTTTGAACTCGATTCAAAGGTTGCAGACGGAATTTTGTCAAAACTTAATATTAATAAAGCAGCCCGTTCAATCACTTTAGAAGTGAATTTTGACGGGCTCGTTGAGCGTAATGCGCTGTTTGATGCCGAGCGTAAGATTGCAGGCGTACTTAATGTTTCCAACGCTGTAATTAATCCTCATTTCAGCAAAGAACTTTTTACTGCTGATTATTTTTCTCAGCTTTATATTGCGATAAGGCGTGAAGTTCCGTCAATTAACGGAACTCTTAATAATGCTGAGGTGAAGCTTGACGGCAATGTTTTATCAATTAACTTGATGAACGGTGGTAAGTCGCTGTTAGATGCCAAAAATTTTGATAAGATTCTTTTAAAGAAAATAGCTGATGAGTTCGACTTGCATTTGACCGTACAATATACAGGAAATTTTGAAGTTGATGAGAACAGCGACGAGTATAAACAGGCAATTGAAAATGCCGAAAAACATATTCAGCGTGTTAATCTTGAAAAAGCGGCTAATTTCTATAAGGAAGATGAAACTTCTGCTAAGAGCGCTCAGCAGTCAAATGCTGAAAATGTAGTTACAGAGGTTGAAATAAGAGAGGGCAAATTTGCTGTTCCGCAGATAATCCAATCCTCAATCAGACCGCTTTACGGTCGCTCAATCAGAGGAAAAATGATTCCTATAAGCTCCATTGCGGGGGATTCCGGCAGAGTTGTGATATGGGGCGATGTTTTTGATTTAGAAAAGCGTGTGACAAAATCAGGCGATAAAAACATATTTACAATAGATATTACCGACTATACAGGTTCAACTACCGTTAAGGTGTTTAATACAATCAAAGAGTCAGCCGTTATTGACAGCATCAAAAAAGGCAGCACTATTGTTGTCTTGGGTGATGTTGAGTATGATAAATATGCCGGTGAGCTTGTGGTAAATGCCCGTTCCATAGGTACAGCCGAAAAAGTTAAGGTTGTTGATAAAGCCGAGAAAAAGCGTGTGGAGCTGCATTTGCATACAAATATGTCCCAGATGGACGCTCTGACCTCGGCAGGCGATCTCGTAAACAGAGCATATCAGTGGGGACACAAGGCTATTGCTATTACCGACCACGGAGTTGCACAGGCTTTTCCGGATGCAATGAAAGCCGCTGAAAAGATTAATAAGGGCGAAGAAAAAATAAAAGTCATCTACGGTGTAGAGGCGTACTTTATGGATGACCTTGTTGAATCGGTCAGCGGAGATGCAGATACTCCTTTTGACGGAACATTTATTTGTTTTGACCTTGAAACAACAGGACTTTCTGCAAGCAGAGATAAAATTACCGAGATTGGTGCTGTAAAGGTTGTAAACGGTGAGGTAGTCGATACATTCTCCACCTTTGCTAATCCTGAAATACCTATTCCCGGCAGGATTACCGAGCTTACAGGTATTACCGATGCAATGGTAAAGGATGCGCCTTCACAGTCAGAAGCAGTGCAGGCTTTTCTTGATTTTGCAGGAGATTCAGTTTTAGTTGCCCACAATGCACCGTTTGACACCTCATTTATTCGTCAGGCTTGCAGTAATATGGGTGTTGAATATAATTTTACATCTATTGATACGGTTGCAATTGCAAGGGCTATTTTGCCTGATATAAAAAATGTAAAGCTTGATACTGTAGCAAAATATCTGCGGCTCGGTAACTTTAATCATCACAGAGCAACCGATGATGCCGAAATGCTTGCTCAGATTTTTATAAATTTCTGTAATAGACTAAGAGACGATTACGGTATTGTAAAAACGAATGATATTAACACCAAAATTGCAGGCGGTGACTTTAAAAAGCTTCCGACATATCATCAGATTATTCTTGTAAAAAATCTTGTCGGTCTTAAAAATCTGTACAGACTTATTTCTTACAGTCATCTTAATTATTTTTATAAAAAGCCCCGTATTCCAAAGAGCGAGCTTGTAAAGTACAGAGAGGGACTTATTCTCGGCTCTGCTTGTTGTGCAGGACAGTTGTATGACGCAATTCTGCTTGGAAAGCCTTGGGGAGAGCTTAAGCAGATTGCTTCTTTCTATGATTATCTTGAAATTCAGCCGACAGGTAATAACTCGTTTATGCTCAGAAACGGAAGATTTGAGTCGGTTGAAGACCTGCACGAGATTGACAGAACAATTATCAAGCTTGCCAAGGAGCTTGGCAAGCCTGTGGTAGCAACCTGTGACGTTCATTTTATGGATCCAACTGATTCTGAGTACAGAAAAATACTTATGGCAGGCGGTATGGGATATAAGGATGCAGAGGATCAGGCTCCTCTTTATTTTCGTACTACTGCTGAGATGTTAAAGGAATTTGACTGGCTTGACGAGAAAGATGCATACGAATATGTTGTAGAAAATCCCAATAAAATTGCTGATATGTGTGAGAGTATCCGACCCATTCCTGAGGGTACTTTCCCTCCTAATATTGAAGGGGCACAGGAAGAGCTTATTGATATTACATGGAAAAGGGCAAAGGAAAAGTACGGTGATCCTCTCCCTGAAATTGTTAAGGCGCGACTTGATAAGGAACTTAATTCCATTACTACCTACGGTTTCTCTGTTCTTTATATGACTGCACAAAAGCTCGTTGCAGACAGCGAGGCACACGGTTATCTTGTAGGTTCCCGAGGTTCTGTCGGTTCTTCATTTGTTGCTACTATGTCGGGTATTTCAGAGGTTAATCCGCTCTGTCCGCACTATATCTGTCCAAACTGTAAGCACAGCGAATTCATTGAGGACGGCAGCTACGGCTCAGGCTTTGACCTTCCGCCAAAGGATTGTCCTGAATGCGGAACACATATGGAGCAGGACGGTCATGAAATTCCGTTTGAAACATTCCTTGGATTCAAGGGTGACAAAGTACCTGATATCGACCTTAACTTCAGCGGTGAATATCAGTCTAAATCCCACAGATACACGGAAGAATTATTCGGCAAGAACAATGTGTTCAAGGCGGGTACAATTTCAACAGTAGCTGAGAAAACTGCATTCGGTTATGTTAAGAAGTATGCTTCGGAACACGGAATTACGATGCACAAGGCAGAGGAAAAGCGATTGGCAATGGGGTGTACGGGTGTTAAGAGAACAACAGGCCAGCACCCCGGCGGTATGGTTGTTGTTCCGAGGACAAACGAAGTCTATGATTTTTGCCCTGTTCAGCATCCTGCTGATAAGATGAGTTCCGATAATATTACAACACATTTTGACTTCCATTCAATTCATGATACAATAACCAAACTTGATGAGCTCGGACACGATGTTCCGACAATCTATCATTATCTTGAAGAGTACACAGGCATCCCCGTTATGAACATTTCAATGAGCGATCCGGATGTTATGTCCCTGTTTACCTCTCCAAAGGCATTGGGAGTAACTCCCGAAGACATAGATTGTGAAACAGGCACGTTGAGCATTCCCGAATGCGGTACAGGCTTCGTAAGAGGAATGCTTGTAGAAACCAAGCCAAAGACCTTTACTGACCTTTTGCAGGTTTCAGGCCTTTCTCACGGTACTGATGTATGGCTTGGAAATGCGCAGGAATTAATCAAAAACGGCACCTGTAATATTTCCGAGGTAATCGGTACTCGTGACTCTATTATGACATATCTGATGCACAAGGGGCTTGACCCGAGTATGTCCTTCAAAATTATGGAGATTGTCCGTAAAGGTAACGCTACAAAGCTGTTAACCGAAGAACATTTCAAGGCTATGCGTGAACACAATGTGCCGGAATGGTACATTGACTCCTGTATGAAAATCAAGTATATGTTCCCTAAGGCTCACGCTGCTGCATATATGATTGCTGCATTGCGCCTTGCATGGTATAAAGTTCACAAGCCTATTGAATATTATGCCGCATATTTTACGGTCCGCAGTGAAAACCTTGACGGCGGCGTCGTTATGAAAGGGCATAAGTCTGTTCGCGACAGAATGAGTATAATCAAACAGAAAATGGGTGTGCATGAGGCTTCAGCTAAAGAAGAAGCTGAGTACGGCATTCTTCAGATTGTAAACGAAATGTTTGCAAGAGGAATTGAAGTATTGCCGATAGATGTATATAAATCAAAGGCAAAAATGTTTGTTGTTGAAGATGGTAAAATCAGACTGCCGTTTTCAACGATTCCCGGTCTGGGCGAAGCAGCCGCAATATTACTTGAAGAGTCAGGTGCTGTTAATGAGTATCTTTCTATTGAAGATATGCAGATAAAAACAAAGGTTTCCAAAAGTATTATTGAAAGCCTCAAGGAACTCGGCGTGCTTAATGATTTGCCTGAGAGTTCTCAGATGTCTTTATTTTAGGAAGTGATATTATTGAAAAAATTTCTAACATTGCGTAATGTGCTTATTTGTATAAGTTTTGCAGTTTTGCTGCTGCTTGTAAAAGATAATATGAAGATTGTCTGGGATATTCTTTGCACATTTGCATCTGTATTGACGCCTTTTATAATAGGATTTTTATTTGCGTACATTCTGAATTATCCGTACAAATTCTTTTATACTAAAGTATTTGGAAAGATTGGCAGTAAAAATCAAAAACTAAAGGGCATGAGAAAAGCTTTATCTGTAATATGTACTTACGCTATTGTACTGGCAATAGTTGTTGTGTTGATTTGGATTGTTGTTCCTCAGATTATTGATAATATTTCAACTCTTGCCGCAAGTATGCCTGCGTATTTTGATTCTTTGATGAATTATATCAACCATTTGATTACTTGGCTTAATGATACTTTACATGTAGGAATTGATGAGGACAACATTCTCAGTACAGTTGTTCAACAAATTTTTAATTTCCTGACGAGCAAAGAAGCTACGAACTTTGCATCAGAAGCAAGCAATTACCTTTTAGATATGGTTGCCGGTACAGCAAAAGGTGTTTATAACTTTATAATGGCAATAATTATTTCTGTATATTTTTTGTCGGCAAAGGAACAGCTTTGCCGACAGGTAAAAAAATTGGCGGTTGCATTTATTCCTATAAAGTTTTTGCCAATAATTTATGAGATTGTTGATATTACCGATACAAAATGCGGTCGTTTTCTTGTAGGCGATATTATTGATGCAGCTGTTGTAGGTATTCTTCATTTTATCGTTTTAGCTGTGTTGCAGGTGCCGTATGCACCGCTTATAGCTGTGCTTGTAGGTGTTACAAATATAATTCCGTTTTTCGGACCATTTATCGGTTCAATTCCGAGTTGCTTTATTCTATTGCTTGTAAATCCTTGGGAAATGGTCAAGTTCCTTATTGTCAATATTATCCTTCAGCAGATAGACGGTAATCTCATCAAACCTAAAATTATCGGTGGACAAGTTGGTTTATCCGGATTCTGGGTATTATTCAGTGTTCTTGTCGGCAATTCTCTTTTCGGTATTGCAGGTCTTATTTTGGGAACACCTATTTACGCTGTTATCTATTATCTTATACAAAAGCAAACACGCATCAGAATTGAAGAAAAAGGAAAAATTGCTCAGGAAGCACTTGACTTTGAGGTTCTCAATTATTCTAAAATTGCTGAAGAGCAAAAGCGTTTGAGGGAAGAAAAAGAAACTATTCAGCGTGAAAAGCTGAGAAGACTGATGCATCTTGAGAAGTTTGATAAGGTTTCTGACAAAGAAGAAGTGGATATGAGTTCATCAGACGCTGAAAGTTCCGAAAATAATAAAGAAAACGATGATAAAGAATCAGAATAATTTGACAAAGATTCTTTATTATGATAGTATATTAGCGTATTAACACGCTAAAGTGAATATAAGAGGTATTTATGAAAAAATATTTAAAAATGACTCCTGAGGGAACAAAGGACTTTTTGTTTGCTGAATGTTCTGCAATGGATGATATTTGCGGAAGAGTGGAAGAAGTTTTTGTTACCCGCGGATTTAAAAGAGTAATAACACCCGGCATAGAATTTTATGATATTTTCTCATTGCCCTGCTGTGGAATTGCCCAAGAGACAATGTTTAAAACAGTTGATAATAAGGGCAGACTTGTTGTAGTCCGTCCCGATTCAACACTTCCTATTGCTCGTATGGTGGCAACAAGGCTCAAAAACAGCACCCTTCCTGTAAAGCTTTATTACAAGCAGGCTGTATACCGCAACAATCCCACTCTTACAGGCAGAAGAAATGAGAATATGCAGATGGGTGTTGAACTTCTTGGTGCAGGCGGCAAAAGAGCAGACCTTGAAATTTTAACAACTGCTGTTGACTGTATTTCTTCAGTTGCTGATGATTTCCGATTTGAACTCGGTCACGCAGAGGTATTTGACGCTCTTTCACAGGAACTTAACATTGACGAAGATTACAAGGAAAAAATCAGAGTTTCCATTGAAGGCAAGAATTACTCTGCTCTTAATAATCTTCTGGATAAATTAGAGCCTTGCAAGGCTGTTAGCGCAATAAGAAGTCTTCCGTCACTTTTCGGCGGAGAAGAGGTTTTTGAAAAGGCATCTAAGATTTGTGACGGTACAAAAGCAGCCAATGCGCTCGAGTATTTGCATTCAGTATACAATGACCTTGCACCGCTCGGTCTGGGAGACAAGCTTATTATTGACCTTGGTCTTGTACAGCGCAACGATTATTATACAGGAATTGTATTTACAGGTTATATAAACGGTATTGGCGACGCAGTTATTTCGGGCGGCAGATATGACAATCTGCTTGCTGAATTTGATGCACCTATGTGTGCGTCGGGCTTTGCTGTTGATACTGATGCAATTACAATAAAAAGATTGATTGATGATAATGTTGATTATTCCGATAAGCCCGAGGTGCTTGTATTTGCAGCAGACGGTCATGAGATTGAGGCAATCAAAAAGGTTGCAGAGCTCAACGCTCACGGCAAAAAGGCACAGTTCAGCGTTCTTGATACTCTTGAAAAAACACAGAGTTATGCTAAGGAACGCGGCATTACAGAAGTAATGATAGTAGAATAATCAGCGTTAGGGGATAGTATATGAAACCGCTTAGAATTGCTCTTACAAAGGGCAGACTTGAAAAAACAACAATAGAATTATTTGAAAATATCGGTTACAACTGCGACGAGGTCAGAAATAAAGGCAGACGCCTTATATTGCCTGTCGGAAACAATGAGTTTGAGGTTGTATTGGCAAAAGCCGCCGATGTAATTACATATGTTGAGCACGGAGTGTGCGATCTTGGAGTTGTAGGTAAGGATACAATTCTTGAAAACGGCAGTTCATTTTATGAATTGCTTGATTTGGGTTTCGGAAAATGCAGATTTGCTCTGGCTACAAAAAAAGATTATGATTTTTACAGCGGATACAAAACAAAAACAATCGCTACAAAATATCCCAATGTTACCCGTGCATTTTTTGATGATAAGAATATGGATGTCCGCATTATTAAGATTGAGGGCTCGGTTGAATTGGCTCCGCTTGTAGGCCTTGCAGACGGAATTGTTGATATAGTTGAAACAGGTTCTACATTAAAGGCAAACGGACTTGAGGTTATTGAATGGGTAACAGATATATCCGCAAGATTGATTGCTAATACCGCAAGTCTTAAGCTTCGTAAGAGAGAAATTGAGGAGCTTCAGAATAAATTGGAGGCTGTGACAAAATGATTACTACTGTGATTGCAGACGGAAAAAAGGAATATGAATTTATAGAAATGCTCAAAAAAAGAGCACAGAATTCAGATAAGAATGTAATTCCTGCCGTTTCTGAAATTATTGAAAATGTAAGAGAAAACGGCGATAAAGCCGTAACCGGATATACAGTTAAATTTGACGGTAAAGCTCCGTCAAAAACTGAAATTTCCGCTGATGAAATCGACAATCTTATTTCGCAGTGTGATGCAGATTATCTTGAGACAATCAGGAAAGCTGCCGCAAATATTGCTGATTTTCATAAACGGCAGCTTCAGCAAAGCTGGATGACAACAAAAAATAACGGTGTAATTATGGGACAGCGTATTCGTGGCTTAAAGCGTGTAGGTATCTATGTTCCCGGAGGCACTGCGGCATATCCGTCTTCTGTTCTTATGAATGCTGTTCCTGCAAAAATAGCCGGAGTAGAAGAGATAGTAATGTGTACTCCTCCTATGAAAAACGGCAAGCCAAACCCTAATATTATTGCAGCAGCAAAAGAGGCAGGCGTTGACCGTATTTTCCTTATAGGCGGTGCACAGGCGATAGCCGCCTTGGCTTATGGTACAGAAACAGTTCCAAAGGTTGATAAGATTGTAGGTCCGGGCAATATATTTGTAGCTACTGCTAAAAAACTGCTTTACGGCACTGTTGATATAGATATGATTGCAGGACCGAGTGAAATTCTGATTGTTGCTGACAAAACAGCTAATCCAAAATTTCTTGCAGCCGACCTTATGAGTCAGGCAGAGCACGACAAGCTTGCGTCTGCAATTTTACTTACTGACAGTGCTAAAATTGCAGAAGAAACAAAAATTGAACTTGATAAGCAAATGGAGAAACTTTCAAGAAAAGAAATTATAGAAACTTCAATAAATGATTTTGGCGCAATTATAGTTTGCAGCAATATGAATCAGGCTGTTGAGTTTGCCAACGAGCTTGCCCCTGAGCATTTGGAAGTTTGCTGTAATAATCCTATGGAGTATGTTGGAAAACTTGATAATGCAGGTTCGGTATTTCTCGGCAATTACAGTCCCGAACCCCTTGGGGATTATTTTGCAGGACCTAATCACGTTCTTCCTACAAGCGGAACTGCAAGGTTTTTTTCACCGCTTTCTGTTGACAGCTTTATTAAAAAATCAAGCTTTATCTATTATACTGAGGATGCTCTCAGAGCGGATGCAGAGGATGTTATAAGATTTGCTGATACAGAGGGTCTTACTGCCCATGCAAATTCAATTAAAGTCAGATTTGATATTAAGTAAATAATGATTTCAGAAAATTATTGTAATAAAGAAAAAAGTGTAGTATAATAATTTTATTATTTTATGTTTTGCGAGGTATATAATGCGCTGTGCTGATATTACAAGAAAAACCAAAGAAACCGACATTTCTCTTAAACTGAATCTTGACGGCGGTGATGTTAAGATTCAGACAGGTATAGGTTTTTTTGACCATATGCTGAATTCTTTCGCTACTCACGGAGGCTTTGGTCTGGAACTGACAGTTAATGGTGACCTCGAGGTTGATGAGCATCACACGGTTGAGGATACAGGCATTGTGCTTGGAAAGGCTTTTTCAGAAGCTTTAGGTGACAAGGCTTCAATAGACAGATTCGGCAGCTTTTATGTTCCGATGGACGAAGCTCTTGCTTTTGCCTCTGTTGACATCAGCGGAAGACCTTTCTTGGTTTTTGACGCAGAATTTCCACAGGACAGATGTGGCGGATATGATTGCGCAATGACAGTTGAATTTATGCGTGCTTTGGCTTTCAACGCAGGAATAACTCTTCACTTAAAATCTTTCTACGGAGATAATTCTCATCATATTACAGAGGCGCTTTATAAAGCGGCTGCTCATGCATTAAGACTTGCCGTAAAACAGAATAATCTTAACAAACCGCTTTCAACAAAGGGAGTGTTATAATGTTTATTTTACCTGCTATTGATATAAAAGACGGCAACTGCGTCCGCCTTTTCAAAGGCGATTATGCAACAGTTGAAAAGGTTGCCGAGTCACCGTATATTGCCGCACAGCGTTTTGCTGATGCAGGTGCAAAGTGGATGCATATGGTTGATCTTGACGGTGCAAAGGATGCAAAGCTTGTAAATGCTGATTTGATAGCTGATGTTGCAAAATCATCAGGTCTTTCTGTCGAGGTAGGCGGCGGCATCCGTGATATGAAAGCTGTTGAATACTACCTTTCAAAAGGCATAAACCGTGTTATTTTAGGTTCTGCTGCCGTTAAGAATCAGCAGTTTGTGATTGATGCCGTAAATGCATATGGCGATAAAATTGTTGTCGGCATTGATGCAAAAGACGGTATGGTTAGGGCAGAGGGGTGGATTGACAACTCTGAAATAAATTATATTGAGCTTGCAAAGCGTATGGAGAGTGTTGGAGTCCATACTATTGTGTTTACCGACATAGATCAGGACGGCACACTTGCAGGTCCTAATCTTAAGCAGCTTGATGACCTTGTTCACGATGTTTCCTGTAATGTTATTGCGAGCGGCGGTGTGGCTGTGCTTAAGGATATTATAAATCTTGCTGAGCTGAATGTTTACGGTGCAATTTGCGGCAAATCAATTTATTCAGGCACACTTGATTTAAAGCAGGCTCTTGAAATAACAAGAAAGATATAGGTGAATTTATGGATTTTGAAAAATATTTTGTCAAATCTGAGCTTATTCCTGCTATAATTCAAGAAAAATCAACAGGTGAGGTTTTGATGCTTGCTTATATGAATAAGGAAAGTATGCAGAAAACCTTTGAAACCGGTTATACATGGTTTTGGTCAAGAAGCCGTCAGGAGCTGTGGAATAAGGGAGCAACATCGGGTCATCTGCAAAAAGTGGTTGACATTTATGCTGATTGCGACGATGATACTCTGCTGATAACAGTTGAACAGACAGGTGCGGCTTGCCATACAGGCAGTCATTCCTGTTTCTTTAAAAAATTAAAGTGAGGTATACATATAATGAACGACAGAGAAGTGCTTGCTGCATTGTATGCAACAGTGTTAAATAGAAAAGATAACCCCAAAGAGGGATCATATACCTGCTATTTGCTTGATAAAGGTATTGATAAAATCCTTAAAAAGGTCGGCGAGGAATGCAGTGAGACAATTATAGCTGCAAAGAATGGCGATAACAGCGAAACTGTTTATGAAATTGCGGATTTGATTTATCATCTTATGGTTATGATGGTTAATCAGGGTATTGAGCTTGATGAAGTCCTCAATGAACTTGATAAGAGAAGCGAAAAAACAGGTAATCTTAAGACTTTTCATCAGGTAGATAA
>OLOI01001695.1_pt1 | contig 17821 bp, 23 predicted proteins | sample 1672131 | NCBI WGS metagenome assembly OLOI01 (sample SAMEA3136651, study PRJEB25190) | human gut metagenome | reverse complement strand
TATTTTTTTACTTAATTTTCCTGTTTTTTCTGTCCACTTTATTGACTATGGTCCACATATTCATCTTACACACTCCTAAGGTTTTTTACTATCGTAACTTAATCTGGGTGCTTTGTATAGATGTGCCTTATTTGACGCTTACTAATAGCTTATGATTAATCAGTGGTTTTTGTCGGGGAGGATGCGGATTTATGCTGTTCTGTAATTTTTAATTCTATATTTCCGCTTGTTGTTTTTATTTCGCATTTGCCGCCGGTACCCGACGGAGGAACATTGACATCTCCGCTGGTTGTCTTTACATCGAATATCTTGTCTGTGAGAAGTGTGCCGGTAACATCGCCGCTTGTTGTTTTTATGTTCATTGTTACAGCATCGCTTTGATACAGGTCAACGTTACCGCTGATACTTTCAATTTTTGTATTTGTTTTTGCAACAACATTTGAAAATTTATTATCTCCGCTTGTGGTATTTGCATTTATACTTTGGCATTCTATATTTGAAAGATTAATATTTCCGCTGACTGATTTTACATTGAGTTCGTTTTTAATTGTTGCTGACGAAACTGCCGTATCACCGCTTGTTGATTGCACATTAATATTTTTTGCGGTTGTTTCACCCACATATATATCACCGCTTACTGTTTTAATGTCAATATCGTTATTTACCTTTGAAAGAAAGTTGATTTCACCGCTTGTAGTGCTAATTTCGGCTTTGTCGAAGGTGAAATTTTCGGGTATTTCAACATCTCCGCTTACGCTTTTTATATAAAGCTCTTCATATTTATTTTGGGGCAAATACAAATTGATTTCTACTTCTCCCCAATAGAATACCATTATATGTTCATACCATTGACGGTTGTCGATTCTTTTAATTGTTAGTGTATCATTTTGTACTGTCACAGAATGACTTATTTTGTCGCCTTCATTGCATATTACTCTGCATTTATCATTATCGGAGGGAATAAGGTGTATATCACATTCTACTCCTTCGATATTTATATTTTTGAAGCTTTCATCAACGTCATAGGTTTTAGTTACGGAATTTACGGTATTAAGTTTTGAAAAGTTAAAATTAAATGAAATTAAAGCAAAAAAGGCAATTAAGCAACCTATTATAAGCATAGCGACAGCTATTATAATTGATATTTTTTTGGACTTTTTCATTTTGTTTCTCCTTTCCTAATAAAGCAGGATTTAACGAACAGTAAAAACTTTTTGCTTAATGTTATAACGCCCTTTGTGATTTTATTACATCCCAAAAATGACAGAATTGCTAATCCTGCACATATAAGACCTGCTCCCAGAAAAAATGTGCCTTGTGCCGGATTTCCCGTAAAAATAAATATTGCAAAGCCGCAAATACCCGATATGGCGCCGATAGCAAAGGATAAAACTGCTGAATAAAGCGAAATTATTATTGCCCAGATGACAATGTATATCGCAAAAATGACGATTGCAACAGTCAGGAGCAGTGTCAGCCAAATTGGTGAGCCTAAAATAAGAAGTATGATTTCCCATATTTTCAGCGGGCGTGACGGTTTTACTTTTGTTTTTATTATTTTAGGAAGCGACGCATCCATAAGTATTTGTTCTGCAACTTCCTCAACAGTACCCAAAGCGTCAACTGCTTCTTCTTCGGTCAGACCGTCCTCTATTCGGTCTTCTATGATTTCACTGTAATAATCCAGAGATTGTTCAATATCTTCTTTCGGCAAACCGTATAAATTTTCCCGGAGTGCAGAAAGGAATTCAGCCTTCATCATTATTAATTTCCTCCTTGGTAACAAATTTGTAGATAGACATTATTTCTTTCCATTCATCCTTAAAAGCGTCTATGCGTTTTAATCCTGACGGAGTGATATGGTAATACTTTCGTAGTCTTCCGTTGTGTTCAACAGTTCTTACGGTCAGATGTTCTGCATTTTCCAATCGGCGGAGAATCGGATAAAGCGTTGATTCGGATATTTCTACATAGGGCTTCATATCTTTTATAATCTGATAACCGTAGGAATCTTGATTTTTTATTGATGTAAGAACACATACATCCAAAAGACCTCGTTTTAACTGAGTATCCATCTTATACCTCCCTTTGCATAATACTATACAACACATAGTATTAATTGTCAAGGGGTGCAAAAAAATAAACCGCTGTTTCAAAAGAAGCAGCGGTTGTTTTATATGATAAATTAACCTATATATTCAAGATTTTCCCTGTTGAGCAGGCTTGTTCTCATTGCAGGTCTGCATAATGGGATTTGCTTACCGTTTTTGATAAACAGCGGAACTTCATTTAATGCAACATCAATGTAATGTGTGCCCTTAGTCATTTTTTCTGTCACAATGTTTTCGCCGCTGAGTTTTACAAAGGTCATATCCTCCGGAAGATAAACATATCTACCACTTACGTTTTGCTCATATACAGGGCAAATCATACATTCACTGCCAAGCATAAGCTGGGTTTCACATTCCCTTGCAATTTTGTCATTGGGATAATCAAACGAAAGCGGACGGAAAATCATATCATCATTTTCACTTGCCTTGCAGAAGGTATCATAAAGATAAGGAATAAGGCGATAGCGGACTTCGATAATATCCTTAAAATCATCACTGTTTTCAAAATTATAGCATTCCTGATCACGTGTGCCGAGGGCTGCGTGGTTTCGCATAAGCGGAGTGAACACACCGAGTGCAAGGAATCGAAGCACAAGATCACGGGTGGCGTTTTCGTTGAAACCGCCGAGGTCGGCACCGCAGTACAAAAATCCGCACATATTTGCGGATGGCAGCATTTTGAGGTTTAAAAGTATATGTGACCACCACGAATGATTGTCGCCAAACCAAATTCCGCTTGAACGGTGAGCACCAACGTAGGAGGCTCTTGAGAACATAAGAATTTTGCTCTTGCCGAATTCTTTTTCAAAGTATTCACCTGCGGCTTTTGTCATATTTGCACCGTAAATATTGTGCACTCTGTCGTGGCAAACCTGCTTTCCGTCAACGGTATGATAAATGCTTGAGTAATCATCGGGTGAGTTTGAAAGTCCAAGGAAGGTGTCTTTCAGATTGAAAAATTGTGAAAGGTCAAGATTTTTTCCTTTAAGTGAGCTTGCTTTTTCGATTGCCGCATTAAGTCCTTTGACCGAATAGAAAATAGCAGGCTCGTTCATATCGTTCCAGAAGCCGTCTATGCCTGCGTCGGTCAGAATTTTGTATTTTGAGCCGAACCACTCTCGCACATCCTTGCGCAAAAAGTCGGGGAAGCCGACAATACCCGGCCATACACCGCCTTCAAAAACTGTGCCGTCCTCGTTTTTGCAAAAGTAACCGTTTTCAATGCCTTCTTCGTACACATCGTAGTTATCTTCTTTTTTAACTCCTGCATCAATAATCGGGATAAGGTGAATGCCCTGTGCCTTTTTCTCTTTTACATATTGCGCAAAGTCGGGAAACTTGTGCCCGTCAACGGTGAAATCTTTGTACCTTTCCATATAGTCAATGTCAAGATATACGCAGTCAAGAGGAATATTTGCTTTGTCGTAATTATCGATTACATTGTCAACTGCAAGCTTGTCGGGATAGCTCCATCGGCTTTGCTGAAAGCCGAATGCCCAAAACGGAGGTATATAGCTTTTGCCGATGGCACTGCGGAATTCCTTAACGATTTCGATAGGTTTACTACCTTCAATAATGTAAATGTCAAAGTCTGTGCCGTCAACTGTAATGACGGTTTTATTTGCGCTTGTATATCCGATGTCCCAGCGGATACGGGCTGGAAAATCAATAAACAAGCCGAATGTCTGACTGCCGAACAGCATCAGAAAGTTGTGAGCCGCATAAAGTGATGACTTCGTTTCAGTATGAAAAGGGTCGTCGCTGCAAAAGCTTTCATATACCCAACCACGCTTGTTAATTCCTCTTGGCGCTTCGCCAAGACCATATACAATATCGCCTTCCTGCATATCAAATTCAAAAGCAAATTTCTGGCTTTCAATTTTGTTTGCAAAAGGAAATGTACTTATATCAGTACTGTCAAACTTTTTTACAAAAGCCTCCGTGCAAATCGGAGTTCCCATAGTATATTTTTTTATCATATTTTTCACCGCTTCATATGTTTTTCTTAATATTATGACCGTTGTATTCCGAAGATTTACTACGGTTATACAATACACATCATAACACACTAATTATATATTAAATATTAAGAAAATTACATTAGACTATTTAACAATTATTACTGATATTTATTATGAATGTTTTACAAATTTATCTGCTGCGGAGTCTTACTATTTTCCTGAGAAATGCGTGTGCATTAAACGGTATAAGCGGATAAAGATAGCTTTTGCCGCTTAGTGTGCGGTTAAGACAGAGAAGAAGAAGATTGATTGCAAATGCCGCAATAAATCCCCACAAATTAAAGGCAAATGTCAGGACAAGCAGAAGAATACGACAGAATTTAAGACTGTATCCAAGTTCATAGTTCGGCTGAGTGTAATTTGCAACAGTTACAATCGCCATATATAAAATTGACTCCATACACAACCATCCTGATTCAACAGCAAATTCACTCATAGCAATTGCACCGATTATGCTCAGCGGAGTTGTAAGCGAATTAGGTGTGTTCAGAGACGCAAGACGAAGTCCGTCTATTGCGACCTCCATTATCATAAGCTGCCAGAATACGGGGACATTCTGAGCTTCATCAAGCAGAACAAATCTGAAAATCTGCGGTACATATTCGGGGTTTTGCAGTGCCAGAAGCCATACGGGAGTTATAAGCACGGTGACAATAGTAATCAAATATCTTGCAAGCTTCAGGTATGTTCCGACTATGGGTGAAAAGTAATAGTCGTCAGCCTCTTCAAGCACATCAAAAATTGATGTGGGCAGCAGCAGAGCATTAGGGGCATTATCAACAAGGATGACAATGTTTCCTTCAAGAATTGCCGAGGCGGCTGTGTCGGGACGTTCTGTGTGTTTGACCTTGGGAAACGGATTGTACCATTTGTGCTTGTAGATTGCCTCAATCAGACTTTGCTGATTCATTGTAAGGCTCGGCACATTAATCTTATTTATGCGTGCAATCAGCTTTTTAAGAAATTTTTTATCAACTTTTGATTCCATATACATAAGGGCAATGTCTGTTTGCGACTGTGAACCGACCTGCATAGCCTTTACGGTTAAATCGGGCGTGCGGATTCGCCTGCGTATCAGTGCAGTGTTCAGAATAAGCGTTTCAACAAAGCCGTCATGACTGCCCATAAGCACTTTGTCGTTGTCGGGTTCTGCGGTATCACGTTGGGGATATGTTCGTGTGTCAAGCAAAACAACCTTATCAAAGCCCTCTACAAGCAGACCGGCAAATCCGCTCAGTATGTTTGTGCAAATCTTTTTGACATCGTCGCTTATTTCGACTTCTACATAGGGAACGGCGCTTTGCGCAAAATATCTTGCCGATTTAAAATTTTCGTCTGTAAGGTTTTTGTAGAAAAATTCGAGTATCTTTTCAATTATGTCATCTTTTATAAAACCGTCGATAAAAAATAATGCGGCTTTTCGACTGTTGATTACGAGATTGCGCTGTACGAGGTCAAAGCTTTCATCACTCCTCAGTGCGCTTTTGAGTTTTGAAAGATTTGCTGAATATTCTCCTGTAATCATAAAATTCCTCCTGCTTTTTTCAGTCGCTTCATAAGTTTTAAATGATAATTTAGATGATGTTTTTTGTTTGTATCGTAGGGAACGACTGATATAGGAAAAGTATGATGTTCACCAAACAACTGAAGTATATCTTCGGGTCGGAACGGTTATATTTTAAGGAAAACTTATGAAGCGGTTATAAAAAATATTTTTTGGAAATTGCATTAAAATATGCAATTTTTTTATTTTTTATATGTATAGGTGAGAGGAGTTGCTGAAACCTCTCAAAATAATTGGAGGTGACAAATGATAGCAAGTAAATTGTCAAGCAGAGAAAAGGACTTTTGTTGTTGCTTTCTGAAAACAGGAAATGCTCAGAGAGCGGCGGAGCTTGCAGGCTTTGGCGGTGATACAAGAGCCGTCGGGGATAAGCTTTTGCAGCGTGAAAATATCCTGACGGAAATTGAACATATCGCCGCAAGTCAGAAAAGACTTTTGAACGGACTTGCAACGGCAGGCTATATTCGTCTTGCTTTTGGAAGTATTTCGGATGCAGTATCGCTTTTATATATGGACAAGCCAAGCCGTGAAGAGCTTGAAAAAATGGACTTGTTTTTGGTATCGGAGATTAAACACCCCAAGGAAGGTGCTGTTGAGATTAAATTTTTTGACAGGCTCAAGGCACTTGAAAAGCTGTCCGTAGACAGGAGCGGCGACGATAATGCAGGCAGTATTTTTGACGCAATATGCAACAGTGCTAAGCAAAACGGGGGTAGTAAGTCTGAAAATTAAACCATTTTCTAAAAAGCAGATAAAGGTTATGAATTGGTGGAGCAAGGACTCTGAATTCTATAATTGTGACGCAATAATATGCGACGGTGCCGTGCGCAGCGGAAAAACCTTTTGTATGTCGCTTTCATTTGTAATTTGGTGCTTTTATGAGTTTGCCGATTCCGACTTTGCTTTGTGCGGCAAAACAATAAAATCGCTCAAGCGGAATATGATTACTCCGATTATGCCTGTGCTCAAGGCGTTGGGGTTTGAGTGCGAGGAAAAGGTGTCGGAAAATAAGCTGACTATTACATATCACGGTGTGACAAACCGAATTTATTTTTTCGGAGGCAAGGATGAATCATCAGCATCGTTAATTCAGGGGATGACTTTAAGCGGTGTGTTGTTTGACGAAGTGGCACTTATGCCGAGGTCATTTGTTGAGCAAGCTATTGCCAGATGTTCAGTTGCAGGCTCAAGATTTTGGTTCAACTGCAATCCCGAGTATCCCGAACACTGGTTTTATTGCGAATGGATAAAGAGGGCAAAGGAGAAAAATGCGTTGTATTTGCATTTTACTATGGACGATAATCCTTCGCTTGCCGAGAATGTAAAAAAGAGGTATGAAAGTCTTTATTCGGGCGTGTTTTACGAGCGTTTTATAAAAGGTAGATGGGTTGCGGTGTACGGTGCTGTTTATCCGTTTATGGAAAGTGAGGATATGTATTGTGAGGTGCCTGTCGGTGATTTTGAACGCTATGTAATATCCTGCGACTACGGCACGGTAAATCCTGCTTCCTTCGGACTGTGGGGCAGACAGAAAAATGTTTGGTACAGAATTGACGAGTATTACTTCAATTCACGTCAGGAGGGCTTTCAGAGGACGGACGAGGAGCATTATCAGGAACTTATTAAGCTTGCAGGAAACCGCAGAATTGACAAAATTATTGTTGACCCGTCAGCGGCAAGCTTTATTGAGGTCATAAGACGGCACGCAAAATTTGCTGTTGTTCCTGCACGTAATAATGTAATTAACGGAATAAGGCAGACCTCTCAGGTTTTGAAAGACGGAAGCGTAAAAATTTGCAAAAATTGCAGAGCGATTAAAAAGGAGTTTTCGCTTTACAGGTGGGACACAAATAAGCACGATGATTTGCCTGTAAAGGAAAATGACCACGCAATGGATGACCTGCGATATTTTGTTTCAACAGAAATTGACAGGGGTGCGCAGATGTTTGCATTTGCCGCCCAAAGATAGGAGGAATTTAATGAAGCTTGGCTTTAAGAAAAGAGCAAAGCAGAGCGAGAGCATTGTACAGACGGTGACGAGTCATAAGGAAAACGGCTCGCTGTTATTTCCGAGATATGAAAGGCAGACAAAAGCTGAGAGGGAGCTGTATTCATCGCTGAGAGAGGCGGTGCCGATTATTGACGCCGCAATCAGCAAAATTGTAAGGCTTCTCGGAACATTTAAGGTGACTGTGCACGACAAGAGGGCGCAGGATATGGTTGATGATTTTATTAAGAATGTGACTATCAGCGGTTCTTCAAGAGGAATGTACGGCTTTATCTGCACTTATATTGACGAGCTTTTAACATACGGCGAGGCTGTGGGTGAAATGGTACTCTCAAAGGACAGGGAGCAGATTGCCGCTCTGTATAATGCAAATCTTGATGATGTTCAGATTGTGCCCTGCAAATCACCGCTTAAGCTTCTGGTTTGCAGGAACGAAGTCGGGGAAGCTGTACCGGTTAAAAATCAGGAGCTTGTCCTTACAACTATTCTGAATCCCAAGGCAGGTACAGCGTGCGGTACTTCGGTGCTTAAAAGTCTGCCGTTTGTAAGCTCAATTCTGCTCAGAATTTTCGGCTCGGTAAAAACAAACTGGGAGCGTGTAGGTGACGTTCGTTTTGCCGTTACATATAAGCCGGAGCAGAACGGTGCTGCTCTTACGCAGGAGGGGGCAAAACAGATTGCCGATGAGTGGAAAAAGGCAATGCGAAGCGACAGTGTGTGTGACTTTGTTTCAGTTGGCGACATAAGCGTCAAGGTAATCGGCGCTGAAAATCAGATGCCTGACTGTGATATACCGATAAAGCACGTTATGGAGCAGATACTTGCAAAGCTTGGCATTCCGCCGTTTATGCTCGGTATCTCGTGGTCGAGCACCGAGCGTATGAGCGAACAGCAGGCTGATATTCTGACGAGTGAGCTTGAATATTACAGGGAGGTTTTAAATCCCGTGATTTCTAAGATTATAGGTACGCAGCTAAGACTTTGCGGATTTAACTGCGGCTTTGATATTGAGTGGAACAATATCAATTTACAGGATTCAGTTGAGCTTTCACAGGCAAGGCTTAATAATGCAAAAGCTATGCAGATTGAAAAGGAATATGATTTGGAGGCAGATATTGAGTAAAGAAATGATTAAAAAGGAAGTTTTTTCGGGCACTGTTACCGACACTGCAAACAGCACAGTTACAGATGACGAACTGAAAATGATTAATGCTTATACACGCAGGGAACTGAATGCTGACGAGGTATATGTGTTTTCGGTTGTGCTTTGCGACAATGATATTGACCGTGACAATGAACGGTTTACGGTTGAGTCGCTGTTTGCGCTTGAAAAACTGTTTGTAGGCAAGACAGGTATTATAGACCATAATCCGAGTGCTAAGAACCAGACGGCAAGAATTTTTTCGTGTGGTGTTGAGGCTGTAAGCGGAATGAAAACCAAAACGGGAGATGACTACTTTCAGCTCAAGGCAAGAGCGTATATGCCGAATAGCGAAGGCAACCGTGATGTTATTACAGCGATTGACAGCGGTATCATCAAAGAGGTTAGCGTCGGCTGTGCCGTTGAGAAGACTGTTTGCAGTATTTGCGGCGAGGATATGGAAAGATGTGTTCACCGCAAGGGTGAAAGCTACGGCGGAAAAATCTGCTGCGGTGAGCTTCTTAATCCGTACGATGCATATGAATGGAGCTTTGTGGCTGTGCCTGCTCAGAAGAATGCAGGGGTTACAAAGTCGCATCTGAATAACAGAAAGGAAATGACAATGGAGAAAATTTTGAAAAATCTTGATGAGGAGAAGGGCTTTAATCTTTCAGAAGCCGACTGCAAAAAGCTCAGAAGCTATGTAGACAACCTCAGACAGCTTGCAAAGGACGGAGCGTATTACCGTGAAAGCCTTACAAGCGAGGTTGTTAAGCTTTCGGCACTTGTTCAGCCCGACATTTCAAGAGAAACAATGGAAAATATTGCAAAGTCAATGACTGTGTCACAGCTTTGCGAGTTCCGAAACGCTTTTAAAAAGCAGAAGGATATGAGCTTTGAGGCGGTGCCTCAGCTTTATAACAAAAAACATAATAACGAAAATTCTGACTTAAACGGTCAGTTTACAATTTGACGGAGGTAATTTTATGAACGTAAATTTTAACGGATATAACGAAAATGTTGCAACCTTTGTTGCAGACAGCAAGCTTAATGCTGTAGGCGTGCCTGTAAAAATCAGTGCGGACGGCACTGTGGCGGCGTGTGCAAGCGGTGACAAATTCTGCGGAATCTGCGTGGCTGTGCGTGACGGCTATGCAGCTGTACAGCTTTCAGGTTATGTTACAGTCAAGACGAGTGCAAAGCTTGCTCTCGGTTTTACAAAGCTTGCCGCAGGAGCAAGCGGTGTTGTTGCTGCAAGCGACAGCGGCAGAGAACATCTTGTAATCAATTCAACTGCAAGTGAAGCAGGAATTATTCTTTAATCTTAGGAGGTAAATAATATGGCTAATTTTGAAAATATTACTATTGAGAAGGGTATGTATCAGACAAAGGGCGGTCTTACAAAGGCGCTTGAAAATCTTGACCCCAGCGAAAATTACAGAGGAACTTCTCTTGAGGGGCTTGATGCTTTTTCAAGACAGCTCAAGCGTTTTGACATTAAGGTCAAGGGTAATGAAAGCGACTGCGTTGAAAAGTTTTTCCAGACATCAAACTCTGCCGCACTCTTCCCTGAATATGTGAGCCGTGCCGTAAAACAGGGAATGGAGAGAGCAGATATTCTTCCGAACCTTGTGGCAACCGTTACTGACATTGAGGGTATGGATTACAGAAGCATTGTGTCCGCCCCGAGCGAGGACGACAAAAGCCTTAAGGTTGTTGCGGAGGGGGCTCAGATTCCGCAGACAGTCGTAAAAACAAGAGAAAATCTTGTTAAGCTTCATAAGAGGGGAAGAATGCTTGTGGCATCCTATGAGGCACTTCGTTTTCAGCGACTTGATTTGTTCACTGTAACACTTAATCAGATTGGTGCATATATTGCAAGAGCACAGTTAAAGGACGCTATTGATGTACTTCTGAACGGTGACGGCAACAACAATGCGGCTGAGACGGTTGCCGCAAAGACAGCAGGCAGTGTTGAATATGCTGACCTTTTAAAGCTCTGGTCATCTATGTCCCCTTATGAGCTTAATACAATTCTTGCACCGACAGCAGAAATGCAGAAAATCCTTGCACTTTCTCAGATGCAGGATTCAAACGCAGGGCTTGATTTTCAGGGCACGGGTAAGATGATTACACCTATGGGCGCTACGCTTCTTCATGCTCCCGAAATGACGGGCGGCAAGATTATCGGGCTTGACAAGAATTGTGCGCTTGAAATGGTACAGGCAGGCGGCGTTGTTACAGACTATGACAAGCTTATTGACCGTCAGCTTGAAAGAGCTGCAATTACCTGTACGGCAGGCTTTTCCAAAATCTTTACCGAGGCTGCAAAGGCTTTAAGCTGTTAATGAGGTGATACCTTGAATATTGCAAATGTGGTTTCACGTTTTGCGCTTTTGAGCGGACTGTCAAACAGTGAAATTTACGATTGGAGGAGTCTGATTGACGAAGCCTGCGATTATGTCAATTCTATTGTCATTAAAGAAAATCTGAATGCGGCAGACTATGCCGGAATTGAAATGCTGTGTGCTGTTTATGCGTTTCGGCTTTATTCACTTTGCAAGGCGCAGGAGGTATCATCGTTCAAGGCGGGTGATGTCAGTGTGACATCACCTGCTGACAGCGCTGAAAGGGCTGAAAAACTGTGGCTGGAATATCTGGAACAATACAGTGACCTTGTGCAAAAGAAGAGATTTTTGTTTGGTGCGGTGATGTGATGAGTATTTTTGGCTCAATTAAGGAAACAATAAAGCGATACGGAAACAGTGTGACTATTGTTGAAGGCGATAAAAAACATAATGTCACGGCATTTGTAGAGCCGCTCAGATATAAAAACAGGGTGTATGTGGGCGGCAAGTACAGATTGCTGGGAAAAGACAGAGATGAAAAGTATTTATATATCGGATATGCTGAAAACCCGCTTACAGAGCAGTACTCCGTAATAGAAATGCAGAACAGTAAATATATTGTAAAGAGATGTGAAACATATTATGTGAAGGATTATCCGATTTATGTGTGGGCAATTCTGACACCTTATGGTGATGATTTGGAGGACGATTATGAATCAGATAGAGAAGCAGGTTGACAGGATTATTGTTGGGCTTAAGCGAAATGCCGAGCTTGATAATGTGCGTTTTGTGCGTGAGTACGGCTCACACAAGATTGAAACACCCATAAAGGGTGTGATTGCTGTCGTGTCCGTTACAGATACAACTCAGTCAAAAAGCTATATCGGAGGATATTTGTCGTCATCAATAAAGGGAGAGGAATATCTTGCAAAGGTTGAAATCAGGGTGTATGCACCTGCTGATGAAAACGGAAGCGGATTGTCCGAGATTGTCAGCGAGATGCTGACTGGATTAAAAAAGGCGGACAATGAGAAGATTGTAACAGAAAGCGGTGCTTCAACGATTGCGTTCGACGCTGACCTGAATGCGATTTACCGCACGCTGTTTTTTACAATTTCATTTTGCTTGTGTGAGGAGGCATAATTTTTGAGTGATGTACTGTTAAAAGGTGAAAATGTAAAATTACTTGTTGACGGAGAAGAGTTTGGCGGAGTAACTAAAATCAAAAGCGTCAGAAAAAATGAGATTACGGATATTGGTACATTTTTGTCCGAGGTTCCCGTATATGTGAGCAAGGAGAGCAGCTATGAGGTTGAGCTGGAGCTTGATGTCGGTAAAAGTTGTCCGTTTGCAGAGGACGACAGGGTTTCAAAAATTGAAATTTGCTGTGAGGACAAAAAAGTACGGTATGATGAGTGCGTAGTTAAAAATATGCAGACTGTAATAAAACCAAAGGGCAGAATTGCGGCTGAGGTTACTCTTGCTGCAAAAGAGAGGACTGTGCTATGACAGACATAAGATTTGATATTGAGAGTTTTGTAAATGTAAAGAAAGGCACGAACGATATGCAGAATCTGAGCGAGCTGCTTGAGCAGGAGAGCAGACGGTACAGCAGAGTGCTTGAACAGGAGAGCGAGGCGAGGGGAAAGTGAAGCTTGTGCCGATGAGATTCAAGGGCTTTGAATGGCATCATAATCCTGCCGAAATATCTTTTGAATGCGGTAAGCAGGTTAATGAGCTTAAAAGCCCGAACGGAGGGGCATACATACAGAATATGGAACGCAGAAATATGGTCATAAAGGGCAAAGGGCAGCTGTTCGGAGAAAATTGCCTTGAACAGTTTGACAGATTGTTCAGGCTGTTCAGACAGGGCGGTGCAGGAGTGCTTGCTATTGATAAAATTGAACCTGTTTTTGCAGTTTTTGAAAACCTTAAAATTCTGGGCAAGCCAAAGCCCGATATGCTTGAATATGAGTTTGTGTTCCGTGAAGTTATGGAGAAAAAACAGAAAAGCAAGCCGAAAGTTTATGTGATAGGTGAGAATGAGAGCTTATGGGATGTTGCATATAAGACAGGAGTAAAAATTGATACACTTGTAATGCTGAATCCCGAAATTAAAAGACCTGACGAGGTTACCGCTGGATTTGAGGTGCGATTATGCTGAGTTTATTTTTTGAAGATTCAGACGGTAACGTGCTGAAAAGCGGTGAATTGCTGTCGGTGGTGCTTAACATTGAAAATGATGTTCCTGCCGACAGTATTGCAGTAACCTTGCCTTATGATGCAAATTTAGTTTTGAATGTGAACACGATTGCGGCTAAAAGCGGTGATACGCTTGTGTTCAGGGGCTTGGTGGATGAGATTGTGAGCTTGTGTGATGAAAAACAGGCAATTATCAAACTCACCGCAAGAAGTCCTGCCGGACTTCTGCTCGACAATGAAGCCGAGCCGGTTACATATTACTGCCCGACGTCTGAATTTCTGTGCAAAAAGCATCTGAAACCATTTGGAATTGAAGCTCAGGATGCGGATGATACACCTTTGTCAAATTATTTCAGAATTGATAAGGGTATGACGCATTGGCAGGTAATTGAGAATTTCTGTAAAGTTCACTATGGGACAAGTCCCTGTGTTGACGGCGACGGAAAAGTGTTTTTAAAAGGAAGAGTGCGTGACAGATGCCTTTTGTTCGGCAAAGGCGGCATTGACTATGTTTCAATTAAGGAGAGCCGTAAAAAGTGTGAACTGATTTCCGAGGTGCGTGTTAAGATTGACAGATTTGGCGGATATAACTCAAGGATTGTAAATGACAGTGCCGAAGCAGGAGGTGCAGGCAGTGTAAGGTTTATGGATGCAACGGCAGATACAGGAGGTCTTAAAACGGCAGACAGAATTATTGAAAACAGCAATAAAAAAAGCTACTGTATTATGCTTCTTTGCAGGGAATGTGTTGTTGATGCAATGGGATGCAAAGCTAAAATTTGTGATGAAAGGTTTGGTAATTTAGAAAATTTAGTTGTGCAAAAGGTGCAGTACAGTCTGGGAAAAGACGGCGAATTTACTGCACTGGAGCTTGGAAAGGAGATTTGATATGTGGCTGACAGGATATATTACAAAAAATTCTATGAGCAATAAAAATGCGGTCAAAGGAAATGTCAGCAGTTCAAAAAATAACAGAGTATCGGTTGAGTCATCGTGCGAGCACAAACAGATAAAAAATTGCACTCCGTACGGAATTGTAAGCGTACCGCCTGTTGGTGAGAACGCTGTGGTATTACCGCTTGAGGACGGAGAATTAAACCTTGGTGTTATTGCTAAGTCGCATAATCTCAGTGAAGGCGAGGTTATGCTGTTTTCAAAAGGCGGCGCAAGCATTGTGCTCAAAAACAACGGCAAGGTTTTGATTAACGGCAAGGAGTTTTGATATGATTGATTGCAGAATTGAAAACGGCGATATTGCACTTGATAGCACGGGAAGATTTGTAAGAATTACAGAGAAAGAGGCTTTGTTTCAGCGTGTTATGATTTGCATAAGCGCAAGGCTTGGCGAGTTTGTGTACGACAGGGGGCTTGGCTCAAGAATAAATGAAATAGAGATGGACGGAACAGACAGCTCTCAAAGGCTTGAGCTTGTGCTGAATGAAGCTTTGGCAAGATTTGAAAACACATACGTGAGTGTAATTGAATTTGGCGAGAAAATTAAGGTAAAGATTTGCATTAACGGCGAATGCAGAACCGAGGAGGTGTATATGCTTGGAAACATATGATGAAATTTATGAAAGAATGAAAAATAAGTATGAGCAGGAAAGCGGCGCTCAGTTTGATGAGGCAAGCGATATTGCAATCAGGCTCAGGGTGCTTGCAGGAGAGATTTATAATGCTCAGGTCAATATGGAGTGGATAAAAAACCAGATGTATGTTGAAACTGCAACGGGTGAAAGTCTTGATTACCTTGCAAAACAAAGGGGACTTGAGCGAAAGCCTGCTCAGAAGGCGCAGGGCGAAATTACTTTTTTTATTTCGGAACCGATAGACCACACTATTATCATTCCGAAGGGATCAGTAGCGGCAACTGCCGAAGAAATTCCACGAAGATTTGTTACAACGGAAGACGAGGAGATTTCACAGGGAAATAATTTTGTAAGCGTGTATGCAGAGGCAGAGAAAGCCGGAAGCAGCGGTAATGTCGCACTTGGCAAGGTGACGGTCGCTGTTGATGTTCCGTCTGAAATTGAATGGGTAACAAACAGTGAGGTATATTCCGGCGGTACTGATGAGGAGAGCGACGAGCAGCTGCGTGAACGCATAAGAGACAGTTATTTGCGTTTGCCTAACGGTACTAATGCAGCATATTATGAACAGCTTGCACTTACTGTTGACGGGATTGTAAAGGCAAAGGCTGTTGGTAAGGTAAGAGGGAATGGTACGGTAGATGTGTATGTAAGCGGCGACGGCAAAGGTGCATTGAGCACTGCGATAAATCAAGCTCAGACGCTTATTGAGTCCAAGAGGGAGCTTAATGTAAATGTACAGGTGAAAAATGCAAGCCTTACTGCTTTTGACCTTGACGTAACAGTATATAAACGTGAGGAATTTTCGGACAGTGAAATTATAAAAAAATGCAAGGACGCCTTTAATGATTTTATAAGGTCGCTTGGAATTGGTCAAAAGCTGTATCTTTCGGCTCTTGGAAAGGCATTGCTTGATACTGGCTGTATTGTGAACTATGAATTTAATGTTGAGATGTCGGATACTGCAATTTCAGCATCACAATGCTTTATGACCGGAACTGCGAGCGTGCTTGTAAAATGATGAGCAGTTTTGAGTCTATGAAAACAAAGCTTGAAAGCACCGGAATTTACAGTGTTACTGAAGATTCAAATATAAGGAAAGAGCTTAAAGCGTATGCAGAGGGACTTGACAGGGTGTTTGACGAGCTTAAAATAATGGAGCGTGAATGCTTTATTGAAACGGCTGAGAGCTATGGCCTTTCAGAACGTGAAAGATTCGTCGGTGTTGACAGAAGTGACGAATCTTTAGAAAAACGCAGAGAATTGCTTGAAACGGCTGAACAGCTCAGAGGCGACTGTACTGTGGTATCGTTTGAAAAAATGATGCGAGGTTACGGAGTTGAGAATTTTAATTTTTCGGAGCATCCGACGGGCAATTATATGGTTATTAATATATATGACAAATTTACCGTTGAACAGCAGGCTGTAATAAGAAACAGAGTGAATGACGATTTTCCTTCACATATTAATGTGACTGTTTATTTTAAATAATAAATATTCCCCCGAAAACAGGCGTTGTGCTGATGGGTGCTTAACTCGTTATTATGAGGTCGTTTTCGGGGGATTTATATTTTATAAAAGCTATTGACATTTGTTTGTTCTGATGTTAGTATTGTAAAAAATTGAAAGGTTGATAATGATGTCAGCAATTAACTCTAAAACTTCATATATCTGCTTTGTCCCTCGTTACGGATTTAAAACTAAATCTTGACGGGGCTTACATTGCTATACAATTATTTATAATTATAAAATTTATGGCAGCAAGGACTTACGGCTTTTGCTGCCATATTGTTTTTGGAGGAAAACTATATGGTAACTATTGAAAATGTAATGGAATATTACAAAAGTTATGATGAGGAGGGAAGATTACTTTTAAGGTATGGACTGGTTGAATATCTGACAACTATGAAATATATTAAAAAGTATCTAAAAAAGGATGACCGCATCATTGAAATTGGTGCAGGCACGGGAAGATACAGTCACGCACTTGCAAGAGAAGGTTATGTTGTGGATGCAGTGGAGCTTGTTGAAGATAATATTGAGGTTTTCAGACGGAATACAAAGCCGAATGAACAAATCAGCATTGTTCAGGGAAATGCACTTGACCTGAGTGGTTTTGCAGATGAAAGCTATGATATTGCACTGCTGCTCGGACCATTATATCATTTGTATAGTTTTGAAGAGCAGAAAAAGGCGGTTTCAGAAGCTCTCAGAGTTACAAAACACGGTGGTGTTGTGTTTGCAGCTTATGTTATGGCAGATGCGTCTGTTATGACATATGGGTTTAAGAAAAATGTGATTGATGAGATTGTAAGAGACTGCCAAATTGATACTGATAAATTTGATAAGTTTGAAAATCCTTGGGGCGTTTTTGAATTATACCGTAAGGAGGATATTGACAAACTGCGAAATGAGTTTGATGTTGAGCATTTGAATTTTGTTATTACGGATGGTTATGCAAATCATATGAGAGAAGAAATTCAAAATATGGATAACAGAACCTTTGATTTGTTTCTGAAGTATCATTTTTCGATTTGCGAGCGTGAGGATATGATTGGTTTGTCACACCATACATTGGATGTATTCAGAAAGAGGGGATAAATGTTGGGGTAATAATAAACGGAGTCTTAATAAAGTTCTGTGTAGGGGACGGCATCCTTGGCGTCCCTAATTGAGCTTGTGCTCGGGACGTCTGGGAAGCCGTCCCCTACGAATGCAAAAAGATAACTTCAATAATGATCTAAGATTCCGAATTTTTAAACAAGCTATTCTTCTTTATATTTTATCCCAACTATTGACACTGATCCTTTCTTAAATGAAATTCAGGTGAAAAAAAA
>OLOI01001687.1_pt1 | contig 17860 bp, 14 predicted proteins | sample 1672131 | NCBI WGS metagenome assembly OLOI01 (sample SAMEA3136651, study PRJEB25190) | human gut metagenome | reverse complement strand
TTTTAATAACCGCGAACATTCTTCTTGCATTATGCCGCCTGTTGAATTTGGTTTGAAGTTATAGGGCATTTCAAACAGGTTAGTAATTGTGCCGCACGAGCCGTTCTTAAAGTCATATGCACCGAAGTAAATCTGCGGTATGTGAGCATTTATTATCGCTCCTGCGCACATAGGGCAGGGTTCAAGAGTAACATATAACTCGCAGTTCCACAATCTCCACCCGCCAAGTGCTTTGCAGGCATTGTTTATTGCGTCAATCTCAGCGTGCAACAGGGCGTTCTTTGCTTTTTCACGTCTGTTTCTGCCGCTTGCAATGATTTTGCCGTTTCTTACAATTACTGCGCCGACGGGAACTTCATCGTCAGCATAGGCTTCCTTTGCCATTTCAAGCGCCGCTCTCATAAATTCTAAATTACATTCACACATTTATTATACCAAATTAATAATAGTTTCTGCTGAAAACAGTATGATAGACAGCATTACACCAAAGCTTAAATAAAAGGTTTTATTTTTGTCTTTTAAGCTTAATAAATCATTATCTGTATATGTAACAGCTTTATTTGAAGTAATGCTGAAAAACTTCTTATCTTTTTTTATTAATATGAAGAAAGAGATAATTCCCAGAATACAGAAAATTGAAATAATTACTAAGTAAATGATATAAAAAGTTTTATTGGTGATTGTATATGAGTTCTGCAAAATATCCATAATGACTGCATAGAAGTTATTTAAAAAGTGAATAATAATCGACGGGATTATTGAATTTGTTTTGCAGTCAATAAATGCAAAAAGTAAGCCGAGTATGAATGCAAACGGGATTTGAGATATGTTTCCGTGCATTATGCCAAACAGTACTCCCGATGAAATGATTGCAAATGTATCGCCGTACTTGCGCAGTGTACCCATTACGACACCTCGGAATGCAAACTCTTCAGCAAGTGCCGGTACTAATGAAACTGCTATTATATACAGAACTTTCTCAAACATACTGTTTGCTGTTTGAGAAAAGTTCAAATTGTTTTCAAGACCAAATATTGAAAAGTTGTTTTCTACAATACTCGATGCTGTATTAGAAAACATTGCAACTCCAAGTCCCAAAAATATGATAGGAATTAATATGTTAAGTTTAACATATTTTACTTTTATTGTATCAGAAATGCTTGCTCCTGAAAAAAGAAAGTAAAAAAGGCTTGGAATAAATGCTGCAAATGCAGAAGTAAAAATATCGATAAAAAATAACGGTATACTTTCATTCAGCAAATTAATTTTAGGAGATATTATCGAAAACAGAGTGGTAAATGCGATTGATATGAAAAGCAATGTCATAAAATAGCTGAATACAAAAATACCCAATCCATTAGATGTTTTTCTGAGTTTTCTTATATCATATTCTTTTTTATAATCTAAGGGTGAATAATTGTAATTATATAATCTGTTATTAATCAAGTAAATCAACTCCAAGCCTAATTTTAACATATCATAAGCTATAATTCAAGAAAAACACAACATTATTGTTGTATTGACAACAAATAAGTAATTATGATATTATATACTTGTATAAAAATATAAAAATGCATTAATAAAATATCAGATTTTCTTTTTTATGAAAGGATGGGTTAATATGGTTACTGCAATGTTGTTTGCCGGTGGCATTGGTGCGAGAATGAAATATTCTGATATGCCAAAGCAATTTCTTGAGGTAGGCGGCAAGCCTATTATCATTCACACTATGGAACATTTTGCAAGACATCCTAAGGTTGATAATATTGTTATTGCCTGCAAAGAGGATTGGATAGGTTATCTCAAGGAACTTATCGCAGCTTTTAATGTACCTAAGGTTAAATCAATAGTTCCGGGCGGAGCAAACGGATTTGATTCAATTCACAACGGTGTTGTTGCTACGGCAGAATTTTCAAAAAATTCTGATGATATTATACTTATATGTGATGGCGTTCGTCCGATGCTTTCAGAAGAACTTATTACGAATTGTATTAAAGATACAAAGAAGTATAAAACAGCAGTTCCGGTTACACCAAGTATTGATTCGTTGCTTTACAGCACAGACGGTGAAACCTGCGGTAAAAGCTACCAGAGGAGTACAATGTATATTACTCAGGCTCCTCAGGGGTATACTATGGAGAGAATCCTGTGGGCACACGAAGAAGCGTATAATCGTGGAATCACCAATCCTGTATCTTCAAGCGAGCTTTTTATTGAACTTGGTGAAGAAGTTCATATTTTTACAGGTGAACGCTTTAATATCAAGGTTACTACTCCTGAAGATCTCACAACCTTGCGCGCGCAGTTCTATTACAATAATTACAAGCAATTTGCTAAGGAAGAATTAAAATATGGCTTATAATGTTAAAGATTATGTAAAGAAAAACATCTATAAAGATATTACGGAAATTACATCTGCCGATATTAAATGGGACAGATTTAATAATAAAACCGTGCTGATTACAGGTGCAGGCGGCTTTATCGGCTATTTTATGGTTTTGAGCTTTTTAAACAGAAATGATGTCAATAACGATAATATCAAGGTTATAGCTTTAGTAAGAAATGAGCAAAAAGCTCAGGCAAAATACGGTGAGCTTTTGAAGCGAGATGATTTTGTGCTTTGTGTACAGGATGTATCGTCTGAAATTAAAGCTGAAAGAGCAGATTTTGTTATTCATGCTGCAAGTCAGGCAAGCAACATTCAGTTTGAAAACGACCCAGTAGGCACAATTAATGCTAATCTTATTGGTACAACAAATGTGCTTGACTTTGCAAAAGCCTCAGACAGCGAGGCGGCACTCATCATTTCAAGTCTGAAAGTATATGGAAAACTTCACACAGGAAAGCAGAGCATTTCAGAAGATGATATAGGTTATCTCGATTTTACTTCATACAAGAATTGTTATGCGGTGGGAAAGAGAGCATCTGAAACTTTGGCCGCAAGCTATGCTAAGCAGTACGGTATGAATATCAAAATTGCACGTCCAAGCTATATTTATGGTGCAAGCAGTCTTGAGGACGATAGGGTTTGGGCGCAGTTCATTGCAAATATTGTAAGAAAACAGGACATATTACTTAAAAGTAACGGAGCGACTAACCGTTCATTCTGCTATGTTACAGATACAGTTACTGCGCTTCTTGTAATTCTGCTTGAGGGGGAAAATACTGTTCCGTACAATATTGCCTACAAAAAATCCGATACTACTATAAGAGGTTTTGCAAAGGCTGCTTGTGAAGTGTTCCCTGAAAGAAATATTTCACTTTCTTTTGCCAATCCGGAGGATGAAAAGGAACCTGAGGTTGATTCCTCTCCACTTGCACCAACTCCTGAAATAATGGACAGTACAAGACTTTTGGCACTTGGCTGGAAACCGCTTGTTGATTTAAAGGAAGGAATTAGAAGGTCAGTTAATATTCTGGAAGAGAATTAAGACCTTTTTGGTTTGATATGTTGCTTAAATCAGTTCTTAATCAATTTGAGCGTGATTGGGCAGAAGCTCCAATGCGTGACAAAAATCTTGATTTATCAAAGTTTATTAACAAATCAATAATTGTATCAGGCAGCAGCGGGATTGCCCGTGCAGTGGTAATTTCGTTGTTGTCTGTAAATGATAAGCTTAATTCAAACAATACCATTTATGCTTTTTGTAAAGAAGAGGCTAATGGTATTTTTGCTTTGTTTAGCAATAGAAGTGACTTTAATCTTTGTAATTCAGAGTCACTTTTGCCTGCAAATGCAGATTTGTTTATTGAAACATATTTCCTTGAAGCTGAATTTAATAATTCGGACAAGGCAAAAGATATGCTGCATCTTTGCTTTAATCAAGAGAAAATTATCTCTTGTATTAACCCTTCAAAGGTTGTTTTGCTTTCGGATAATTCAGTCTATGGCAGGCTGAAACCCGGATTTGTTATTTCTGAAAATGAGAATGGGTCAGTCAATTATGACGAAAGTTATTTGCGGACATTTGCGATGCAGGCGGTGGAAAATGTTTACTTTTCAGCGGCAAAGCAATATGATTTTAACCTTTCTATATTAAGGTGTTCAACGATTATCAGTGATTTTTCAAATTCGGACTTTGTAAATAATATTATTAGAGCTATTTCTGAAAAGCAGAACTTAAAGCTTTGTAATTCTAATTTGAAAGTATCATACATTTACATTAATGATTTACTTACTGCACTTTTTTATGTGATAATAAAGGGTGAAAATACGACATATAATGCTTGTTCGGACAATGCAACTGTATCCAATACCGAGCTTACGGTTATTATTAATGAGCTGTTTGAGAATACAGAATTTTCAACGGATGATAACGGTTTAAATGCAGATGGCTGTGCTGTTTGCAACACAAAGCTTAAACAGCTCGGCTTTGAACCCTGCGTTGATATTAAGGACGCACTTCTTATAGCCGTACACGCATATAAAAACAGCGATGAAGTTTTTATGTTTCCTGACGCTTATGACGGCAAACTTGAAACTATCCAAAATATTTTACTCGGTTTTTTGCTTGAGATAGATAGAATTTGTAAAAAACATAATATAAAATATTTTCTTGCCGGCGGAACTCTTCTGGGGGCTGTTCGGCATCAAGGATTTATTTCTTGGGACGATGATGCCGATGTTATGATGTTAAGGGATGATTATGATAAATTCCTGAAAGTGTTGCCTTATGAATTGCCTGCAAACTTTGCAATACAAAATGATGAGAAAACAAGCCATTTTCCGTTTACTAAAATCAGGATAAATGACACCGTTTTTTCAACAGAATTTTCATCTCGTTTCGATGATATACACAACGGTATTTTCTTTGATGTTCTTGCTCAGGATCAGACTTCAAATAACAAGTTGCTCAGAAAGCTACATATGCATGCAACTGCAAGCATAAGGTGGCTTGTACTTGATAAATGGCGAGAAACAAAGGTTAATGCCAATGGAAAATTTTCTTCTTTTGTTGCTAATTTGCTTAAAACGATTTTTCCTCTTTCTTTTCTTGAAAAGCTGCAAAATGCATTAATGTCACAGTTTAAGAATAAGAAAAATGCAAAATATCTTTTTGACAGTATGGGAAGAAATATTACACGAGGTGAGTTTCCGAAGCAGTGGCTTGATGAGGCTGTATATGTTGATTTTGAAAATGTAAAGCTTCCGATTCCAAAGGAATATGACAAGTATCTTAGCTATCTTTATGGAGATTATATGGAAATGATTCCTGTAAGCCTGCGCCATGTAAGTCACGATATTATTCGTATGGATCTCGGAGAATATTCTGAATATGAAGTTAAAAAATAAAATATAAAATTTTCCTTGACAAAAGGATTTAGTTGTAATATAATACTTAAGTAAAATAAAGCAAAGCAGAAATGCTTTCACCTGTGGGGTGTCGTCTGCACGGGTCAATACAATCAGTTTTACTGTAATTGTGTATTGCTATGCGGACGGATGTATTTCTGTCCGCATTTATTATTTTAAGGTACTTTGGAGGTGCTTACCCATCAGCAAGAAAGAAAACAATGTTCAGATTAATGAAGAAATTCGTGACAAAGAACTTAGAGTAATCAGCTCTGACGGTCAACAGCTCGGTATTATGTCAGCAGATAAGGCTCTTAATCTTGCAGAGCAGCAGAATCTTGATTTGGTTAAGATTGCTCCGCAGAGCAAGCCACCTGTTTGCAAGATTATGGACTATGGAAAATATCGTTTTGAACAGGCTAAAAGAGAAAAAGAAGCAAGAAAAAATCAGCATGTTGTTGATATTAAGGAAGTAAGGCTTTCCCTTAATATTGATACGCATGATTTTAACACAAAGCTTAACAATGCTCTAAAATTTATTAAGCATGGCGATAAGGTTAAGGTTTCAATCAGGTTCAGGGGTCGTGAAATGGGTCACCCGGAAATCGGTCTTGACACTATGAAGCGTTTTGCTGAGGCTTGCAGTGAAGTTGCTGTTATTGAAAAGCCGGCAAAACTTGAAGGTCGCAATATGCTTATGTTTCTTGCGCCAAAGTCCAATAAGTAATCAAAGCTAAGGAGGATATTATTATGCCTAAAATTAAAACACACAGCGGTGCCAAAAAGCGTTTTAAACTTTCTAAAAACGGTAAAGTTATCCGTGCTCACGCTAACAAAAGTCATATCTTGAACAAGAAAACAACAAAACGTAAAAGAGGTCTTCGTCAGACTGTTGTTACAGACAAGACAAATACAGCACAGGTTAAGCGTTTGATTCCTTACAAATAATCGTTTAAAGGGAATTTTAAAATTTAATTACACTAATTAATCGGAGGTAACATATATGGCACGTGTAAAGGGTGCGATGATGACTCGCAAAAGAAGAAAAAAGACATTAAAACTTGCCAAGGGATATTGGGGTTCTAAATCAAGACATTTCAAAATGGCTAAACAGGCTGTTATGAAGTCAGGTAACTATGCTTATATCGGTCGTAAGCAGAGAAAGAGAGATTTCCGCCGTCTTTGGATTACTCGTATTTCAGCTGCATGCAAGGCTAACGGCACTAACTATTCAACATTCATGAACGGTCTTAAGAAAGCAAACATTACACTTAACCGTAAGATGCTTTCAGAAATTGCTATTTCAGACCCTGCTGCTTTTACATCACTTGTTGAACAGGCTAAAAATGCTTAATTAATTATAACTGTAATTGCGTTTGGGAAACCAAACGCATTTGCTGTTTTTAGGACTTGGTGTATAATATGCAAATTTTATCAAGTAAGGATAATATAAATATAAAAAATACTGTTAAGCTTAAAAATAGTGCTAAGCACAGAAGAAAGAACAGACAATTTATTGCCGAAGGAGTAAGAATCTGCAATGACGCAATTTGCAGTAATGCTAAGATAGATATATTTTTTGCCACAGAAAAGGCAGTGGACAAGTATCCGAATGATTTTGACAGAATTAAGAGCTATGCAGATAAAACCTATCTTGTAACAGAGGATATATTTACGCTTATAAGTGATACGGAAAGCCCGCAAGGCTTTTTGTGCGTGATAAAAGCACTTGACAAAACGAATGAGTTTGATACAATTAATAGGAATAGCAGATTTATTGCACTTGAAAATATTCAGGATCCGTCTAATCTGGGCACTGTCCTGCGAACTGCCGAGGCTTTGGGTATAGACGGTGTGATAATGTCTTCCGACTGTTGCGATTTTTTCAATCCTAAGGTTGTAAGGGGAAGTATGGGTGCAGTTTTCAGACTACCGTTTGTGATTTGCGATTCTGTTAATGATTTTTTATCTGAGCACAGCGAGCTTAACTCCTATGCTGCTGTTGTAACATCTGATGCACAAAAAATTACTGAAATTGACTTTGAACTCCCTTGCGTTGCCGTAATTGGCAATGAAGGCAACGGCATGAAAGCAGAAACAATCAGTATGTGTAATTTTAAATTTACAATTCCGATGAATGGCAGGGCAGAGTCGTTAAATGCTTCAACTGCTGCATCAATTATAATGTGGGAAATGGTAAAATGATTTCTTCAAATAAAAGAATTTGGATATGGATAACGCAGGTACTCGGCTACAATACCCCGAAAGTCAGAAGAATTTATGAATTATATTCGGATATTAATGACTTTTATAATGGCGGCGAGCGTGAGTGGCGTTTTTGCGGAATTTTCTCACAGAATGACATCAGCAAGTTGAGAAACACTGATATTTCTGCTGCGGATAAAATTATATCAAGATGCAATGAGCTGAAATATTCAGTGCTTGCAATCGATGATGAAAAGTATCCTCAGTGTCTGCGTGATATTGAATGTCCGCCTGCTGTAATATATGTAAGCGGTAAGCTTCCGGATGTTGATAACAGACTTACAATAGGCATAGTCGGTACTCGCAGAGCTACAAAGTACGGGATTGACAATTCGTACAAGTTTGGGTATGCTCTCTCTAAATATGGTGTTGCAACTGTAAGCGGCGGTGCTCTCGGAGTTGATTGCGCATCTCATCGAGGTTCACTTGCCGCCGATGGTGTGACAATATGTGTGCGAGGATGCGGAATTAATGCAAGTTATCTGAGCGAAAATGCAGGAATGAGAAATGCTATAACCAAAAAAGGTGCAGTTATTTCTGAATATCCGCCTGATGAAACACCGAGGACTTATTATTTTCCTGCACGCAACAGGATTATTGCCGCACTCTCGGATGGTGTGCTTATAATCGAATCGGGAATAAAATCAGGTTCACTTATTACGGCAAATCTTGCCGGAGAGATGGGCAAAAAGGTTTATGCTCTGCTTGGTAATAACAATCCTCAGAACGAAGGATCAAATGAACGCATAAAAGACGGTACAGCTATTCCTGTAACTGACTTTATGGATATACTGACTTCTTTCGACAATCTGTATGCAACAAGTGATAAGATTGATTTTAACAATCTTTCGCTTGAAGATATTGAAGCAGTTCCTGTCAAAGGTATGTCCAATTTAAAGAAAAAGAAGTTAAAGAATAATTTGACTTCAACAATATCTTACGAAAAAAACAATAAAAAAATTTATTGTGAAACAGAGAATGATAATTCAACTAATGAAATAAAACATAAAGAAAATTTAAATTTGAATACAACAGCTCAATCTGTATATGATTATATAGGCAATGAGCCTGTTCACATAGATAAAATTGCTGCTGATTTGAATATTCCTGTGTTCAAGGTGCTTGCATCACTTACAATACTTGAAATGAAAGGATTGATTCAGGCACTTCAGGGACGTAGATATATTTTAAAATAAATGGAGGCACATTAGTAAATGTCTAATTTGGTAATTGTGGAGTCACCTGCAAAAGCTAAAACAATTAAAAAATATCTGGGCAGTGACTACGAGGTCATTGCTTCTATGGGACATGTGCGTGACCTTCCCAAGGCACGCCTGAGCGTTGATATAAAAAATAATTTTACACCTAAATATGATATTATCAAGGGTAAAGAAAAGCTTGTAAAAGAGTTAAAATCACTCGCTGCAAAAAGTGATAATATTTATCTTGCAACTGACCCTGATAGAGAGGGAGAGGCAATTTCCTGGCATCTCGCATATATTCTTGATTTACCGGATGATTATTGTAACCGTGTTGAATTCAATGAAATTACCAAAACAGGTGTAACAAACGGTATGAATAATCCTCGTTCAATTAATATTGACCTTGTAAACGCACAGCAGGCAAGAAGAATTCTTGACAGGCTTGTCGGATACAAGCTGAGTCCGTTTATTTCTCAAAAAATCAGAAGAGGACTTTCTGCCGGTCGTGTACAGTCCGTGGCACTCAGAATTATTGTTGACAGAGAAGAGGAAATCAGAAAGTTTAAGCCTAAGGAATACTGGACGATTGATGCAAAATTTATTCCAAAGGGCAGCAGAAAACAGTTTTCTGCCACTCTTTACTCTGACAAAAACGGAAAGATAAAAATAGATAATCAGGAACAGGCTGACAAAATTGAAAAGGATTTGCTTGATGCAGAATATACAATCACTAAGGTGCGCAACGGCACACGCAAAAAACAGCCTGCACCTCCGTTTATTACGTCAACATTGCAGCAGGAAGCGTCCCGTAAGCTCGGCTTTCAGTCACGCAGAACTATGAAGGTTGCACAGGAACTGTATGAGGGTGTTGATATTGAGGGAATGGGTGCAACAGGTCTTATAACCTATATGAGAACCGACTCCCTCAGAGTTTCAAATGTTGCAATTGAGGAAGTAACACAATTCATAGGAAATGAGTTCGGCAGCGATTATTTACCTGCAAAGCCGAGAGTGTTTAAGTCGAGGAATAATGCACAGGACGGTCACGAAGCTATTCGTCCTTCAATGCCGAGCCTTGAACCTGATAAAATTAAAAACAGTCTTACATCCGATCAATACAAACTTTATAAGCTGATCTGGAACAGATTTGTAGCATCCCAAATGGCTGAGTGTGTTCAGAAAACAACGCAGGCTGATATTGAAGCTAATGGGTACACCTTTAAGGCTTCGGGATATTATGTCAGCTTTGACGGATTTACAAAGCTTTATATTGAGGGCAAGGATGAGGAAGAAGAAAGCTCAAAACAGCTTCCTCCGCTTGAAAAAGGTATGCCTGCAAAGTGTAAGGAATTAAAGAAAAATCAGCATTTTACTCAACCTCCTGCACGGTACACCGAAGCTTCTTTGATTAAGGCTCTTGAAGAATATGGAATAGGCAGACCTTCAACATATGCAGCTACAATCACGACAATTACAAGCCGTGAGTATGTAAAGCGAGAAGCAAAAAGCCTTGTGCCTACCGAACTTGGTGAAGTTATCACAAAACTGATGAAGGAACGCTTTCCGAAAATTGTAAATCTTAAATTTACAGCTCAGATGGAAGAGGAACTTGATACAGTTGAGCGTGGAAATGAACAGTGGGTTGATGTTCTAAGCGATTTTTACGTGGATTTTGAAGAAACTCTCAAGACAGCAAAAGCCGATATGGACGGTGTAAAACTTAAACTTAAGGAAGACGAAACAGATATTGTCTGTGATAAATGCGGTAGAAAAATGGTTGTCAAAATGGGCAGATTCGGCAAATTTATTGCTTGTCCCGGTTATCCCGAATGCAAGAATGTTATGAAGTTCGTCGAGAAAACAGGCGTAAAATGTCCAAAATGTGACGGAGATGTTATTGTCAAGCACACCAAATCCAAGCGTATTTTTTATGGCTGTTCAAATTATCCGAACTGTGATTTTGTAAGCTGGAATGAACCCACAAATGAAAAATGTCCGCAGTGCGGCGAGGTGCTCTATAAGAAAAAGGGCAAAAAGCCTGTTATTTTCTGTGCAAAAGAAGGCTGTGGTTACACAAAGACAGATATTCAGGAAGAATCATAATGTATATTAATGTTATCGGAGCAGGTCTTGCAGGATGCGAGGCTGCAATGCAAATTGCTTCAAGAAAAATTAAAGTTAAACTTTTTGAGATGAAGCCTAAAAAGAAAACACCTGCTCATCACTCTGATTTATTCGGTGAGCTTGTCTGTTCAAATTCACTTAAAGCTGCAAGAGTTGAAAGTGCCGCAGGACTTTTGAAGGAAGAAATGCGGCACATGAATTCGTTTTTAATGAAATGTGCGGATAAGTGCAGAGTTCCGGCAGGCGGTGCGCTGGCTGTTGACAGAGAAATTTTTTCTCAGCTTGTTACTGACGGAATAAGGAATAATTCGTATATTGAGATTATTAATGAAGAAATTACTGAAATTCCTAACGATGCTGTTACAATAGTAGCGTCGGGTCCTCTTACATCAGACTTGCTTGCAGCTTCTGTTCAAAGTCGTTTTGGAGAATCTCTTTCATTTTTTGATGCTGCTGCACCCATTGTTACCGCAGACAGTATTGATATGGATTATGCCTTTTGCGCCTCTCGTTACGGAAAGGGCGATGGTGACGACTATATAAACTGTCCGATGAATAAAGAGGAATATGAGGTTTTTTATGAGGCTTTAATCAGTGCAGAGCGTGCTCCGCTGCATGACTTTGATGTGAATAATCCTAAAGTATATGAGGGATGTATGCCTGTTGAAGTTATGGCACAGAGAGGTCATGATACACTTCGCTTTGGTCCTATGAAACCTGTCGGCCTTACAAATCCGAAGGATGGTCACAGACCTTGGGCTGTTTTGCAGCTCCGCAAGGAAAATGCGTCGGGTTCAATGTATAATCTTGTCGGATTTCAGACAAATCTAAAATTCGGTGAACAAAAGCGTGTTTTTTCATTAATTCCCGCACTGCATAATGCTGATTTTGTCAGATACGGCGTTATGCACCGAAATACTTTTATTTGTTCTCCTAAGCTATTAAGCCCGGATTATTCGTTAAGGGAAAATAAAAAACTCTTTTTCGCAGGCCAGATTACTGGTGTTGAAGGTTATATGGAGTCGGCATCATCAGGCATTTTAGCCGGAATAAATGCTTGTCGTGTTCTGAATGATGAAGCAACATTAGTACTTCCCAATGAAACAATGATTGGCTCTTTGGCAGGATATATATCTGACAATACTATTGAAAAATTTCAGCCAATGGGCGCAAATCTTGGAATTTTGCCTGCACTTGAGAAAAGACCGAGAGATAAAAAGGAGAGAGCTGCCGCATATGCGGAACGCTCGTTGCGCTTTCTTGATAAATTTATTAAGGATAATAAAATAGAGGTATAATATGAAGATAATAGTAGATGCTTTTGGTGGTGATAATGCACCTCTTGAAATAATTAAGGGTTGTGCCGAGGCTGTTCGTCAGTTCGATGTAAATATAATTCTAACAGGCAATCAGGATATAATAAAAAATACGGCTTCTAAAAATTCAATTTCTCTTGAAAACATTGAAATTGAAAATTGTACAGAGGTCATTACTATGGATGATACTGCTGAGGCTGTATTAAAAACCAAGAAAGACAGCTCAATGGCTGTAGGCATCAGATTGCTTAATGAAGGCAAAGGAGATGCTTTTATTAGCGCAGGCAACAGCGGTGCTCTTTGTATGGGCGCAACTCTCGGCATTAAGCGAATTAAGGGCGTAAAGCGTCCTGCATTTTCTCCGATTCTGCCGTGTGCCAACGGATTTTTTATGCTTATGGACGGCGGTGCAAACATTGAATGTCGTCCTGAAATGCTTTATCAGTTTGCACTTATGGGTTCAATTTATATGGAAAAGGTTATGGGTATAAAGAAGCCTCGAATCGGTCTTGCAAATATCGGTACTGAAGAGCACAAGGGCACGGAGCTTTACAGGAATACATATGAACTTTTGTCTGAAAGTAATCTTAATTTTATCGGAAATGTCGAAGGCAGAGATATGCCTAACGGTGTTTGTGATGTTGTCGTATGCGATGGCTTTACCGGAAATATGATTCTCAAAACATACGAGGGTGTCGCAATAACGCTTATGAAAGAGATTAAGAGCCTTTTCAGCAGTAGTACAAAAGGCAAACTTGCAGCTTCCCTTATTATGAAAAATCTTAAGGAATTTAAGGTAAAGTTTGACTATAATTCTTATGGCGGTGCAGCAATTCTCGGTACGTCCAAGCCTGTCTTTAAGGCGCACGGTAATGCCAAAGCGTCAACAATTGTGAATGCAATCAGACTTTGCAAGGACTATGTAAGTGCTGATACTATAAAAGAAATTTCATCTTCTCTATGATTTAGGAGTTTATAATGGACGAGTTACAATATAAAATCGGGTATCATTTTAAAAATTTTGATTTGCTTAAGGAGGCTCTTACACATTCTTCTTATGCGAATGAACATAAAGCAAAGCATATCAAATATAATGAGAGACTTGAATTTTTAGGCGATGCAGTACTTTCGATTGTTGTTTCTGATTATATTTTTAAAAATTGTCCGGAGCTTCCTGAGGGTGAGCTTACAAAGCTCAGAGCATCTCTTGTTTGTGAAAAATCACTTTATGTATTTGCTAAATCAATAGATCTTGGTAAATATATAGTGCTGAGCAAGGGGGAACGTAATAACGGCGGTGCTGACAGACCTTCAATACTTTCCGATGCATTTGAGGCTTTAATTGCCGCAATTTATATTGACGGGGGAATGGAGCCCGCTTCAAGGCATATACTTAATTTTATCATTCCTGCTATCAAGAGTTCAAAGAAAAAGAGAATCAATGACTATAAAACGACTTTACAGGAGATTATTCAGAAAAATCCGGGAGAACAGATTGAATATGTTCTTGTAGGTGAAAGCGGTCCTGACCATAATAAACATTTTGTTGTTGAAGTGCACTTAAACAGCAATGTAATAGGAAAGGGCGGCGGCAAAAGTAAAAAAGAAGCGGAACAGCAGGCTGCTCGTGAGGCTTTGGAGTTGATGGGTTATTAAGCACAGTAACATTTCAATCTTTATTCCGCACAACGGATGTCCTAATAAATGCAGTTTTTGTAATCAGAAAAACATTACAGGTCAATTATATCAACCTTCATACGATGATGTTACGGCAACGCTTAATAAGGCTGTTGCTGACTTGGGGGAAAATACCAAATATACCGAAATTGCTTTTTTCGGTGGAAGTTTTACTGCTATCGACAGAGATTATATGCTTTCTCTTTTAAATGCAACACGTAACTATATTGACAAATTTAAAGGAATCAGAATTTCTACTCGTCCCGACTGTATAAATGATGAAATATTAGAAATTCTGAAGAGCTATAATGTGACTTCTATTGAGCTTGGTGCTCAGTCTATGGATGATGTCGTTCTGAATGCAAATAACAGAGGACACAGTGCTTTAGATGTTATTAAATCATCGAAACTTATAAAAAAATACGGGTTTTCGCTCGGACTTCAGATGATGACAGGGCTTTATATGTCGGATGTTCAAAAAGATATTGAAACAGCAAAGGCTTTTATTGCTTTAAAGCCTGATACGGTAAGAATTTATCCTACTGTCATTATGAAGAATACTGACCTTGCGAAATATTACTTAGACAAAACTTATATTCCGTACACGCTTGAACAATCTGTAAATTTGTGTGCAAAGCTTATTGTTATGTTTGAAAATGCTGAAATAAAGATTATAAGGCTCGGACTTCACTATTCGGACAGTCTTGTTACAAACAGCTACGGAGATAATTATCATCCTGCATTTAAGGAGCTTTGCGAAAGCAAAATTTTCTTTGACAAGTTTATAGGTATTGTCAATAAGTGTGATGTTGACAAAGAAAATTTTAAAGTCGTTATTAACAGCAAATCGTTGTCAAAGTTTTTAGGGCAGAAAAAAAGTAATTACAATTCCCTTCTGAATATGGGGTACAGATTTGAAATAGAATTTGACGATACGCTTAACAAGTACGATTTATACATTAATTAGAGGTTTTGGAATGCGTTTAAAATCATTGGAAATTCAGGGATTTAAGACTTTTCCCGATAAAACTAAATTATCCTTTGAACAGGGCATTACGTCTGTTGTAGGTCCTAATGGATCGGGAAAAAGCAACATAAGTGACGCTATTCGCTGGGTTCTCGGAGAGCAATCTCCAAAGAGCCTTCGCTGTTCAAAAATGGAGGATGTTGTCTTTAACGGAACCGACAAACGCAAAAGGCTCGGATATGCTGAGGTTACGCTTAATATTGATAATAAAGACAGAGTTCTTGATTTTAACGGTGATGAAATAGCTGTTACCAGACGTTATTACAGAAGCGGTGAAAGTGAATATTTAATTAATAAGGCTGCTGTAAGACTTAAGGATATTAACGAACTTTTTATGGATACAGGTCTTGGTCGTGACGGTTATTCAATGATTGGCCAGGGAAAAATTGACAGCATAGTTTCTTCAAAGGGCGAGGACAGACGAGAGATTTTTGAAGAAGCGGCAGGTATTTCCCGTTACAGATACAGAAAAATTGATGCTGAACGAAAACTCAAAAATACCGAGGACAACCTTTTGAGACTTCGTGACATTGTGACCGAGCTTGAAGAGCGTGTTGAACCTCTGCACAAGCAATCTGACAAAGCTAAGCAGTTTTTGGAGTACTCAGATGAAAAACGCGGACTTGAAATTGCTTTGTGGCTTTTGACTCTTGATAATTCTCAAAATGAATTAAAAACACAGGATGAAAAAATTTCAATAGCTCGTTCACAATACGAAGAAGCGGAACAGTCCTTACAGAATATTCAAGATGAAACAGAGGAAATCTATAAAAAAAATGGTGAGCTTGCTGCTCAGATTGAAGAAATAAGAAGTGAAATTACTGAAATAGAGAATAAGGTTGCAGAAAACCGTTCTCTTGTTTCAGTAGCAGAGAATGACATTCTCCATAATAACGAGAATATAGAGAGAATAAATAATGAAATTCTTCAGGCTGACAGAAGTGCTGAAGACCTTGAAAAGTCAATAGCTGAGAAAAAAATTGAAATTGCACAGCTTGACGCTGATATTGTTTCAAAACAAAAGAAGTACAGTGAAGTGTCAGAGCAGCTTAATGTAATTAATATGGATTCGAGCAAGAGTAGTGATGTTTTGCAGGAACTTACTGCTGAGCTGTCAGTGCTTACCTCAAAGTCTGCTGATGCCCGAGTAGTTGATATGACATCTGAAAGCACTATCGCTGAGCTTAATACAAGAATTGAAGCCTTAAATGCTGCGAATGAAGTGAACAGCAGTCAAATAAGTGATATGACTGATATGCTTGCTAAGTATGAGGAAGATATTAATTCTTTAGAAGAAAATATTAATTCACAAACCAATTCTTTGGAAGGTATTCAGCTTAAGCTTGCTTCAAGAGGAAAGAAAAGAGATGAACTAAAGCAGGAAAGCGACAAACTTTCGCTTGATGTGAAGGAGCATCTTCGTAAAATTTCATTTCTTGAAAACCTTGAAAGAAATCTTGAGGGATTTTCAAAGAGTGTAAAATCAGTTGTAAACGCTTCGTCAAACGGAAAGTTAAAGGGAATTTGCGGACCTGTATCCAGAGTTATTTCTGTTCCGTCTGAATACGGTGTTGCCATTGAAACAGCGCTTGGTGCGGCAATGCAGAACATAGTTACTGACACGGATGTGGATGCAAAGCAGGCTATAAGGTACTTAAAATCAATCGACGGAGGTAGGGCTACCTTTTTGCCTCTTAATACAATCAAGGCAAGGGATTTTAAAGAAAGCGGTCTTGAAAGCTGTTATGGCTTTGTAGGTATAGCCGCTGAGCTTTGCTCTTGTATTCCCAAATATAAGGGTATTCTTTATTCGCTCCTTGGAAGAATAGTAATTGCAGATGACCTTAATTGTGCAACTGCAATAGCAAAGAAATATTCTTATAGATTTAAGATTGTTACGCTTGACGGTCAGGTAGTAAATGCAGGAGGTTCTCTCACGGGAGGTTCGCTTAACAGAAATACAGGATTGCTGAGCCGTGCATCCGAAATTGAAGAACTTAAGAAGCAGACCGATAAGCTTCAGCAAATGGCAAAAAATGCCGAAGAAAATAAATTGAGGATTTCTCAGGAGTGTGCTTCTTTTGAAGCGGAACTTTTGGGAATCAGGGCTGATATTTCAAGCAATCAGCAGGAACTTGCAAGACTTCTTGCTGAAAAGCGTGCCTGCGAAAATGAACTTAATAATTCCAGGCTTATGCTTGAAAATTCAGTAAGAGAAATTGAAGATTGCCATAAAAGAATTTCTTCCCTCAGTGACAGTCGCAGTCAGGCAAGAGAACAGCTTGCAGAGCTTAATGTCAGAATTGCTCAGGCAGAGGAAAAGGTCAATGCCGTGACAGGAAACAGAGCTGAGCTTACAGAAAAGCGTGAAGAGCTTTCTATGCTTCTACAGAATATCCGTCTTGAAATTGTGTCGTCGCAAAAAGATGTTGATGTTCTTAATTCTGAAATTGTATTTGCCCAGAATTCAGGATCTGACAATGATGAACGAAAGGCTGAGCTTAAAGCGCAGATTGAGATAATTAATTCAAGAATAAATGCCAGCATTTCAAAAATTGAAAAGTATAATTCGGATATTGAAGAACTTACAGCAAAACAGTCGGAGCTTAATTCCGATATAAATAAAATTGTACAGCAGCGCAGTGAATATGAAAAACGTACTGTTGAAATTCGTTCTTTTGAACGAGATAAAACTCACGAGAGAGAAACCTCTGGTCAAGAGCTTGCAAGACTTGAAGAAAGAAAAATCAATATACAAAAGCAGTATGATGAGATTATTTCAAAGCTCTGGGAGGAATACGAGCTTACAAAACGCGAGGCTGAGAAAATTGCCATTGATATTGAAGATTCATCAAAAGCTCAGCACAGATTGAACGAGTTGAAGAAGAAAATCAAATCTCTTGGTAATGTCAATGTTTCAGCTATTGAGGAATACAAAGAAGTTTCTGAACGATAT
>OLOI01001684.1_pt1 | contig 17914 bp, 16 predicted proteins | sample 1672131 | NCBI WGS metagenome assembly OLOI01 (sample SAMEA3136651, study PRJEB25190) | human gut metagenome | reverse complement strand
ACCTGTTTTTTTGAAACGCTTTGCTGCTGCTCTGCAAGTTTTAATTTTTGGCATTGTTAATTCCTCCTTAAACTGTATCTCTATTATATTTAACGTTTTTCCGTTAAAAACATGGTCATGCTTCTGCCTTCAACCTTCGGTGCCTTCTCCACTGTTGCCACATCTGCAAGCTGCTTTGCAAAATCATCAAGCACATGTCTGCTGCTTGCCATATGTGCCATTTCTCTTCCGCGGAAACGTAATGTTACCTTTACTCTGTCACCCTTGGAGAGGAACTTTCTGGCGGCGTTGACTTTCGTATTCAGGTCATTGGTATCAATGTTTGGAGAAAGTCGCACTTCTTTGACATCGATGGTCTTCTGCTTCTTCTTGGCTTCTTTTTCTTTTCTTGCAAGCTCATAACGGTATTTACCATAATCAATGATCTTACATACCGGCGGTTTCGCCTGCGGGGCAATTTTTACCAGGTCAAGCCCTGCCTCCTGAGCTTTGAACATTGCTTCTTTCGCGGACATGATTCCAAGCTGTTCTCCGTCCGAACCGATTAAGCGTACCTCTTTGTCTCTGATCTGTTCGTTAATCATTAAATTGCTAATTGTAGTGCACCTCCATACCTGTTAGATAGATTCTAATGACTTCTCGTCGCCCTCATTTACATAAAAAAAGCGTGGACAAAATCCACACTCCGCTATCACACTGCTGATATCTTTTCTTCTTAATCTGGGGAACAATCTCCTTATTCCTGCCAAACTTAAATATCAGCCTTCTCTGTGCAATATAAACCCAAGCCGCTAAACTAAATGCGCTGAGGTGAGAGTGGAACTCTGCTTTGTTTTCTTACGTACTTGTATAAGATACCATGTTCAGTCTGCTATGTCAAGTACTTTTTACATTTTCTTTATTTTTTTAGATCTCATGTTACTGTTCACACACCACTATTCCGCGAGGTGTTTTGGCATGAATATGCCAAAATCCCGAGACATACAAGCCAAAATTCCATTGCCGCAGGCAATCTGGAATGAATTTTGGCTACGTTACTGTGAACGGAGTGAACAGTAACGATCTCATGTATATTTTCTCTCAAACTGCACATCCTATCTCCGAAACTTATTCAATGTAACTGTTCAGTACTCTTGCACTACAGCAGTATTGAATAGTTATCTCAGATTTTTTCAGGAGGGTAACTCTATGACAATTCTTAAATGTTCAGCAATGACCTGTGTTTACAACAAAGAACAGCTCTGTTCAAAGGGTGATATTGACGTGACAGGCGAAAATGCTACTTCTGCAAATGAGACAAGCTGCGGCAGTTTCCGAGAGAGAACCGGCAGTTCCATGAAAGACAGCTATACAGATGACTGTGGCTGCGACAAAATCCAGATCGACTGCAAAGCCCATAACTGTACCTATAATGATAACTGCAAATGTACAGCATCCTCCATTCAGGTAGACGGCTCTAATGCACATGCATCTTCCGATACAAGATGTGACACCTTCCAGTGCCATTGTGGCGCATAATATCAACACCATGGCAACAGGATTTTCACCCGTATATCAGGGATAATGAACTTCCCTGATCTGGTCAAAAAAAGAGACATGTCCATCTATATGGAATATGTCTCTTTTGTCTGTCTGTAAATTATTTCACTGCAAAACAGATAATCCTATCTGTTTCTTAAGAAATCCGGAATCTGGATATCCTTCTTCTGAACAGTGCTTGACGGAGTCTTAGATGCTCCAAATGGTGTGGCATTCATAGTTGGAAGGCTGAAGCTAGGCATGTTCATACCGCTTCCTGTTGCAGTTCCGGCTGTTGCTGTACCTGTCGTTGCTGTGGAAGAAGGTCTTCTTGCACCAAAGGAAGAAGCTGTGCTTCTTTTTCCGAAAGGGGTCTGCTGAAGGTTATCATCATTCAGACCTGTTGCAATCACTGTGATTCTGCAGTAGTCAGCAACTGTATCATCATACATGGCACCAAAGATGATGTTTGCTTCCTCACCTGTAAGCTCCTGTACATAGCTTGCAGCATCATTGGCATCCATAAGAGAAATATCTCCGGAAATATTAATGATAACATGTGTAGCACCTTTGATGGTTGTCTCAAGAAGTGGAGAAGATACGGCCTGCTGTACAGCTTCCATAGCTTTGTCGTCTCCTCTTGCTTCACCGATACCGATATGGGCAATTCCCTTGTCTGTCATTACAGTCTGAACGTCTGCAAAGTCAAGGTTAATCAGAGCCGGCAGATTAATCAGGTCTGTAATGCCCTGTACTGCCTGCTGCAGAACTTCATCAGCCTTCTTCAGAGCTTCCGGCATGGTTGTTCTGCGATCTACAACTTCCAGTAATTTATCATTCGGGATAACGATTAATGTATCCACTGCTTTCTTCAGATTCTCAATGCCTGCAAGTGCATTATTCATACGAGTTCTTGCTTCAAAACGGAAAGGTTTTGTAACAACGCCAACTGTAAGGATACCCATTTCTTTCGCTGCTGCTGCGATAACAGGTGCAGCTCCGGTTCCGGTTCCGCCTCCCATACCACAGGTAACGAATACCATATCCGCACCTTCCATTAACTGTTTTACTTCTTCAATGCTCTCCTCTGCTGCTTTCTGTCCAACCTCAGGCTGGGCTCCTGCACCAAGACCTTTGGTAATCTTCTCGCCAATCTGAAGTACAGTTGGAGCTTTGCACAGAGTTAAAGCCTGCTTATCAGTATTAACACCTACAAACTCTACTCCGCCGATGGCCTCTTCCACCATTCTGTTTACTGCATTATTTCCGGCTCCACCTACACCGATCACTATGATCTTGGCAGATGATTCAGCCTCGTTTGACATAATCTCTAACAACGTACTTCCTCCTTTATTTATACCTGATATCCTTTTCAGTGATTTATATCAAAGTTACATATAGATATATCATATATTTTTTTTGAGAATTAATCAACCATTAATTTTGTTTTTTTATACTTTTTTCACTCTTTTTCGGCAATTCCGGTAAATATGTTGTATCAGTGTACGGAGCCTTCTCTGATCTCAAAGTTTCCATATACTATCAATATCCCTCAGAATCATCCCCCTGATAATCACTGTTATCTTCTGTATAATCACCATATCCATCTGAATCATCTGAGTTTCCGTCGTCATATGATGAATCACTTTCTCCATCTTCTGAAGTTTCAGAACTCTGGTCATCTGCGGAACTTTCATCTCCTGAACCATCTCCCGACTCATCAGATGCCGCATCCAGAGATTCCTGTGTAGGCTTCGGTCCCACATAATTACCGGATTCGTCATACTCACCTGCTCCGGTATAATCCCCTTCCTCATCATAACCGCCATTCCAGTTCTCAATTGCTTCCTCAAGAGCAGTCTTCGGTTTTGCACCTACATAATTACCATCCTCGTCATACTCGCCGTCTCCGGTATAATTGCCATCTTCATCATAACCGCCATTCCAGTTCTCAGCAGTAACTTCTTCCTGTTCCAGTTCTTCTTCAAAGGTATTGGACTCCGTAGCCACACTCTCCATATGAAGAATACCTTTTTTTCCCTGAATTTTGGGCAGAATCGCTATCACTCGGTTCATCTTCTCTTCCAGATCAGCATCTTTTCCAAGCTGAACAGTTATATCCCCATAGATGAGGCTGATAGAATAGCTGCTGTCAAACTGGATATGATCGGGGATCATATCATTTTTCTGAAAGATTGTAGACAATGCTACAGCTGTATTCAGTACAGTATCTCCTTTAATATCCAGTTTCTCATCCATCACGATGCTGTTCACCTGAATTCCGTCAAAATACGGAACCGTATCATCTCTGTTCTGAGAACCCTCCACAAAAATGCCATTTCTGTCAAAATAAATGTAACTGTCAAGATATCGGATGCATCCGACTGTTTTTTTCTCTTTTACACTGATACAGATGGTATTTCGGTTCAGCTGGGTAACTTTAAATGCATCTACATATGCAATGTCCTCTGTATTTGTAGTGCTGTAGAGCAGTGGTGCAAGGACCGAATTGGAAGCCATCGGTCCCCGAAGCACCATATTCTTTACTTCTTCGTCTGTATAATGGGAAGTTCCCCTCACCTCAACAGTGTCTACTTTATAATAGGAAAAAAATACTATCACAGCGACCATAACTCCGACGCCTATCATACCTGCCAGCATCTTCTTCGTCCTTTTGCTCATAGGAGGTCTTTTCCCATAATTACTTTCTCTCATAAATCCTCAAATCCTCTGTCCCCGGCTGCCATATTCTGCAGCCCAAAGTCCGTAAATCTTCACAGATATGCTCATAGCCCCTGCTGATAAACCCGGCTCCTGTAACACAGGTTTCTCCCTCTGCCATAAGTGCGGCAATGAGCAGGGCTGCACCACCTCTGAGATCTCCTGCCTGTACCTGTGTTCCCTTAAGGGTTTTTCCCCCTCTTATGATTGCCTGGTTTCCGCTTACGGAAATATCTGCGCCCATTTTTTTCATCTGAAAAGCACTGCCAAATCTCCGGTCAAAAATATTTTCCCGTATGGTACTCTGTCCCTGCGCACCTGTCAGCACTGCCATCAACGGAGCCTGCAGATCTGTGGGAAAACCCGGATAAATTTCTGTTTCTACTAAAACAGCCGGTCTGACAGCATTCTTTCCATTGACCTCTAGTGTACCACCATTTACTTGATATTGTCCACCTATTTTCCGATATACTTCCATAAACGACTGCAACTCCTCCACAGGTACATCATGAAGAATAATCTTACTTCTTGCTGCCGCAGCCGCACACAGATAGGTACCTGCAACAATACGATCCGGAGGAATACGGTAGTCTCCGCCTTTCAGTTCATCCACTCCTCTGATCGTAATTTCACCGGTTTCTTCTCCTTCTATCAGTGCTCCCATTGTTTTCAGATATCTGCAGAGCCAGAAAACCTCCGGTTCTTTCGCACAATTATAAAGATGTGTTACACCTTTTGCAAGAACTGCTGCCAGTATTGCCTGTTGAGCAGCTCCCACACTCGATTTCGGAAACACAATATCCTGCCCTTCAAATCTGACACATTCTCCATCCAGGCCTGATGCATTTTCCCGGACATCCGCGCCAAGTGCTCTCAGTGCCATAAGATGGAAATCTATTGGTCTTTTCCCGATCGTACATCCGCCCGGATACCCTATCCTGCATTTTCTGTTTCTTGCAAGCACCGCACCTGCCAGAATGATCGAAGAACGCATTCTGCCTGTATAGACTGCAGGAATTTCTGTTCCGTCTGCGCAGGAACAATCCAGATAAAGATCATGATCGTCCCACCAGGTCACTGCACCAAGACTTTTCAAAATCTCTTCCATACAGAAAACATCTGAAATTCTGGGGCATCCCCTCAGAATGCTTAGTCCTCTGTGCATCAGAGATGCGGCTATCATTGGAAGTGCTGCATTTTTAGATCCCTGTATAAAAATCTCTCCGCTGAGAGAAGCTTTACCTGTTACATGGATTTCATCCAACCTTTTGCTCCCAAAGAGTCTCTTACTTTACAGTTTATGGCTTTTTCTATTATATGTTACGTCATTCTGAAACCTGTAATTCAATTTATCCTGTCACATTTCCCAACATTCATCGCAAGTCCCATTTCCCCAAGAAGAAACACTGCCGAAGTTCCTCCATAGCTGATAAAAGGCAGCGTAATGCCTGTATTGGGGATTGTATTGGTCACCACTGCAATATTCAAAATAACCTGAAGAGCCAGATGCCCCATAATCCCGCAACAGATAAGAGCTCCGGCCAGATCTTTTGCATGCATGGCAGCCACACCCAGCCGCCACAGAAGCATTGCAAACAGAAAAATCAGAAGGATAGCTCCGGCTGCTCCCATTTCCTCACATATAATCGAAAAAATCATATCATTCTGCGCTTCCGGAACAAATCCAAGTTTCTGCAGACTGTTTCCAAATCCTCTGCCGAATATTCCGCCGCTACCGATGGCATACAGTCCCTGGATCGTCTGAAATCCTTTTTCATATTTCTCCGGATTTCTCCAAATTGCAAGACGTTCCAGACGATAACTCTCTGCAGCAAGAAAAACAGCTATGAAACCTGCACCTGCGCTGCCAAGCCCGATAAATTCCAGATATCCCGGATTGGATACAAAAATCAGGATTCCACCGATACCCAGAATAATGATCGCTGTACTCAGATTATTTGAACCTACAAGACCAATGATCGGCAGCAGGGTCAATATTGTCCTGCACATAAATCCAAAGCCCCTGGTTGCTTTTTTTGTACGCTCGATCTGCCATGCAAGAAAAAGGATCACAGCAACTTTCGCAAACTCTGAAGGCTGAAAAGATAAAGGTCCAAGATTCAGCCATCTTTTTGAGCCGTTGATCTCCTGACCTACAAAAAGTACTGCGCCGGACAAAAACATTGAAATCAGATATGCCACTGGTCCCAGCCTCAGAAAAAAATGATAATCAATGGAAGAAACCATATACATTACTCCCATACCCAATGCTGTGGCAAATAACTGTTTCTTAAAATAACAGGCAGAGTCGCCGAAACGTACTCTGCCATTATATTCACTGGAGCTGAATAATACTGCCAGGCCAAAAATCACAAGCAGTACAATCAGTACCAGCATCGTCATATCTGTTTTTGATAAATCTGTCGCTCTTTTTCGCGCCATCTGTTTCTCCGCAAAATTATCTATAGCCGGTCACTGCAGCTTCGTCTTTCTCTGCCGGACAGCTATAATTCTTACTTATAGATATTCTACAGATTTCTTACATATTCCTTGAACATATCTCCACGCTGTTCATAGTTATCAAACTGTCCCCAGCTTGCACATGCGGGAGAAAGCAAAACAGCATCTCCAGGCTGTGCTTTCTCCTCACATACCTTTACTGCCTCTTTCAGATCTTCGCAGAGGATGATGTCATGGAAACCATGTTTCTCAGCAGCTTCTTTGATTTTCTCCTTTGTCTGACCGATCAGCACCAGATAACGTACCTTTCCGTCAAATGCCTCAATCCATTCATCATAACCGGACTGTTTATCATAACCGCCGCCGATCAGAAGTGTCGGACGGTTCATTGCCTGGATTCCTTTAATTGCCGCATCCGGGTTAGTTCCTTTGGAATCATTATAATATACAACGCCTTTTTTCTCTGTCACATATTCGATTCTGTGTGCAACAGCTGTAAATTCACAGATACTCTTACGGATGCTGTCCAAGGATACTCCATCGTAGTAAGCCATTGCAACTGCGGCCATAACGTTCTCAAAATTGTGTTTTCCAAGAAGCTTCAGATCTTCTGTCTTAACTACTTCGATTTCTTTTTCTCCGTCCTTCAGGATGATTTTATTTCCATCCAGATAAATTCCCTCATCCAGTTTACGTCCGCTGGAGAAATATACCACTCGTGGAGTCAGATGTTTTCCAAACTCACGCAGAACCTCATCTTCATAATTCAGCACGCATACATCTTCTGTACCCTGATTCTCAGTGATCAGTTCTTTCACACGTATATACTCTTCCATTGTATGATGACGGTTCAGATGGTCCTCTGTAATATTCAGGATTGCAGATACCTTTGGTGCAAACTCATCAATCGTTTCCAGCTGAAAACTGCTGATTTCTGCAACAGTTACAGAATTTTGCTTCATCTCCAGTGCTTTGGAAGTATATGGGGTTCCGATATTGCCGACTACAAAAACAGACTCACGTGCATCCTGCATAATTTTTCCAAGAAGTGCTGTTGTAGTAGTTTTTCCGTTTGTTCCTGTGATGGCAAGCACTTCACCGTCACCTACTCTGTATGCCAGTTCCACCTCTCCCCATACCGGAAGTCCCTGCTCATAAAAACTCTTTACAAGTGGAAGATCTGTCGGCACTCCGGGGCTTAAAACTACCAGATCAAGACTGTCCTGTACTTCTTTCGGAAGTTCTCCTGTATATACAGTGACCGGATATGTCCCATCTGTTTTATGTACAACTGCGTCTTTATCTGTTTCGGCATTTCCGTCATAGATAACCGGAAATGCTCCTACCTTTGCCAGAAGGTCAGATGCTCCGATTCCGCTTTTTCCGGAACCGAATACAAGTACCTTTTTTCCCTGTAATTCCATAATAATTTTCCTCCCTTTTATCAGCATAACGCTGAAATCTGCTTAGCCAAAATCTTACAGTGCCAGCAGTGCGACCATACACATAACCGCTGTAATAACTGAGAATACCGCAACTACACGTGTTTCAGACCATCCGCATAACTCAAAATGATGATGGATCGGTGCCATCTTAAAGATACGCTTTCCATGTGTTGCCTTGAAATAAGTTACCTGAATGATAACGGAAAGTACTTCGATCAGATAGATCAGACCCACGATCAGGATAAATAACGGCATCTGCATCACATAAGCCGTACCTGCAACAAAACCACCCAGTGCCAGAGAACCTGTGTCTCCCATAAACACTTTTGCCGGATATACATTAAACAACAGAAATCCCATCAGACCTCCCACAACTGCACCTGTGATCGGCTCGATCCCCGATTTCATTCCAATAGAAACTACTGTAAAAAATACTGCAACGATCAGAGTCACACTGGAAGCAAGACCATCCAGACCATCCGTAAAATTAACTCCATTCACAGTACCGATCACAGCAAAGAAAAGAACCGGAACTGCCAGCCATCCAAGATTCAGGAAATGTCCGCTCCAGAATGGGATTCTCATAGTCAGTGAGATATCTGTATACTTAACAATATAAAATACAAAAATCGCAGTCAGAACTACCTGAAGTAAAAATTTCTGCCATGGCAGCAGTCCGTCTGAGCGTTTCAGCACAACCTTCAGATAATCATCCAGAAATCCGATAATTCCAAATCCAAGAGTCAGGAACAGTACCGGAATGATCTTCGGATAATCCCCTACATAAAATAATGCAGTTATCGCTGTGGCGATCAGAAAGATCACTCCACCCATTGTAGGTGTTCCTGCTTTCTTTAAATGGGACTGTACGCCCTCTGTTCTTTCTGTCTGGCCCATCTTCAGTCTCCGAAGAAAAGGAATGATGACCGGTCCTAATACAACGCTGATCGCAAAAGAAATCAGCACAGGGATTACAACTTGAAATTCCATCTTACACCTCGTTCATTCTTTCGTTTTTTCCTGAAAGTTTTTTACTTTCAGATTTCTTTTAGTATAAGGCTTTTTTGCTTATTTATCAACCCTGCCTGCGGAATTTCCCTAATTGCCTTCTGCAGAAAAATCAGAAACATCACTTTTTTCAATTCCAAGATATGGCAGGATATTCTCAAAAATACCACGTATCACAGGTGCAGCTACTGTCCCTCCATAATAGATTCCTTTCGGATCATGAATAATACACAGTCCCAGTATCTGCGGATCTTCTGCAGGTGCAAATCCCAAAAAAGAGGAAATATAACGATTTGCACTTCTTGGCAGTGTCTGAGAAGTGGCAGTTTTCCCACCGATGGCATATCCTTCAATTTTTGCATTTTTTCCGGAGCCCTGAGATACTACTGTTTCCAGGATTTCTCTTATTTCCTTCGAAGTCTCATCAGAGACAATTCCTTCCTTTACCGGAAAAATCAGTTTCTCACCCTCTGTTCTGTCAGGATTTAACACTGCGACTCCAAAATGCGGTGTCACCCGTCTGCCTCCGTTTATAAGTGAACTTACTGTTGCAGCCAGCTGAACAGGCGTAATCTGAAAAGACTGTCCAAAAGAAACCGTTGCCAGTTCCACTTCTCCCATATTTTTCTTCTGATGCATAATAGTTCCTGCCTCTCCCGGAAGATCTGTCCCGGTTTTATCCAGAAGTCCAAACTGTCTGAAATACTTATAATAACGTTCTACCCCAAGGCGAAGCCCCACCTCTATAAACACAGGGTTACAGGAATTCTGTGCACCTTCCACAAAATTCTGGGATCCATGTCCTGTTCTTTTTGCACAGTGGATTCTGCGATCCTCCACCACTTTATATCCGGGACAATAAAAACGGTCCCCAGGTGAAACAACACCAGCCTCCAGTCCGGCTGCCATGGTGATGATTTTAAATGTGGAGCCCGGTTCATAAGTATCATTCAGGCAGGGATTTCTCCACATCTGATTCAGTAATTCCTGCTTTCTTTCTGTATTTGTTTTTCCTGATGCTGTCTGCACTGCCAGTTCACTTTGTTCATTGTGATCTTCCGACGGTATTGTTATCCCGGATTCATTTAACTGCATATTCAGATCATCTGTCAGGGTAAAAGGATCATTCAGGTCAAATTCCGGCACATTGACACATGCATATATTTCGCCGTTCTGTGGATTCATCAGCAGGATAGATACACGTTCTGCCTGCTTTTCCTCCATTACTTTCAAAGCTGACTGCTGCGCAAATTCCTGAATATTTACATCAAGGCTGATTATCAGGCTTTTCCCCTCTATCGGTTTTTCCCTTGTCTCACCCAATTTATCAATTTCCACACCCCTGGCATCTGTTGTTGTCAGGATTTTACCCGGCTGTCCTCTCAGGATTTCTTCATATTTCACTTCCAGACCGATAATTCCCTGATTATCACCTCCCGTAAAGCCAATGACTTTTGAAGCCAGACTTCCACATGGATAGTAACGCTTATAATCCTCATCAACTTTCACCCCTGCCAGACTGCACTCTCTTATCTCATCACCTGTACTTTTTTCCACATTTGTCTTTACTATTTCTATGGAAGAGATTTTCTCCACTCTTTTTCTCACTTCTGCCTCATCTATTTTCAGTTTTTCAGACAGCAGGGCGATTACTTTTTCAGGTTCTTTAATCTGACTGTGGATCACAGAGATTGTACATACCGTCCTGTTTGATGCCAGAACTTTTCCCCTTGCATCCAGAATCTCCCCTCTGGCCGCTTTGATCTCTCTCTCTCTTTCGTGAAGTTCTTTTGCTTTCTTATAATAATAGTCTGATCTGAAACACATAAGATATACCAGTCTTCCGATAAGGCCTGTCATCATTAAAATACAGCAGAGTAATACCACCCATATTTTTCTCTTGTGAAACGTCATATTTTTTTTCATAAAAAAACTCCGCAGAGATTGTCATAACAATATATGACCATTCTCTGCGGAGCTATAACTATACGTTTTTATTCCAGACCTGCTTCTTCATTGGTAATACCGTCTGTCTCTTCGTCATTATCCTCAGTCGTCTCAGCTTCATCATCCTCCAGAGGTGCAGGTGCATCAGGATTGGATACTGCATCTCCTGAAGAATCTGCATCCGTACTTCCCGAAGCACTGACAAGATTTGTAGACATCTTATAATTGCCTTCCTCATCCAATATGTGATCTCCATTGGCATCCAGCAGATATCCGTTTTCATCAATCCGGTTTCCATCCCAGTCTATCAGATTGCCATCTGCATCCACCAGATTACCGTCACTGTCAAGTTCGCTGTCCGATATGGAAGTACTCTTTAAATGTCCCTTAAACCCTTCCCACAATTCTGTCTCCGGCACTGTTCCATCTTCAGATTCATCCGGCACTACATTCAGATACGGAAGAAGCTCCGAAAGGATTCCCTGTGCAATATACTGCGGATAAGTACTGTTTGCCTGATCCTCTACATTCGGTTCATCTACAACTACATAAATTACCACAGCCGGGTCATCTACAGGAGCAAATCCAATAAAAGAAACCAGATATTTTCCGTTTCCTCGCGGGTATTTCTCCGCTGTACCTGTTTTACCGCCTGAACTGTAACCCTGCACTTTGGAATGACGGCTGGTACCCTGCTGTACACTCAATGCCATATAGCTTCTGATATCACTGGAAATCCTAGAGGAAATCGTCTGCTTCAGAAGTATCGGCGAGATTGTTTTTATAGTTCCGCCATTACTGTCAAGAACCTTTGTCACAAGATGCGGCTGATAATAATATCCGCCATTGATAACGGAACTCATCGCATTGATTTCCTGGATCATGGTACAGGTAAAACCCTGTCCAAAAGCAGAACATGCAAGTTCTGTTTCCCCCATACTGTCCTTAGTATGGATAATACCTGCGCCTTCATTCGGCAGGTCAATCCCTGTCCTTGTTCCGAAATTAAACAGACTCTGTGCTTTGATAAACTGAGTAGCTCCCATCTTGGCACCAATCTGCATCATTGCATCATTACAGGAGTTTGCAATCACCTCTCCCAGTGTCTCTGTGCCATGTGCGCTCGGATAAACCGCACACTTGATCATAGTATCTCCAAAAGTCTGCGATCCATCGCATACAAATGTATCTGTTTCCTGTATCGCACCCTTTTCCAATGCAGAAGCCATGACGATCGGCTTTACAACAGATCCCGGCTCATAGGCATCTGTGACGCAGAAATTACTCCACATACCATTCAGAGCCTCCACTGTTTCCACATCATTCATCGCTTTGATTTCATCTTCTGTATATACAGCGGAAAGATCTCTCGGATTATTCAGATCATAACGGTCACCACCATCCATGGCAATAATCTCACCGGTGGACGGATTTTCAACAATGACACCTATATTCTTGGCCCCCATTGCCTCTTTAAATCCATTAACATATTTCTCAACAATCTGCTGTGCACCGATGTCAATGCTGGTCTGAATGCTTTTTCCATTCACCGCAGCAATAATGGTCTGCTCCACATCTGAATCATCATTGATATACCCATACTGTCTTCCGTCTACGCCTGTCAGTGTGCTGTTATAGTACCCTTCCAGTCCGATATCTGCCACATCTCTGTCCAGTGCAAAACCAATTGTATCGCATGCTGTTTCATTAAACGGGTAACTTCTCAGATAATCCTCTTCAAACCAGACGCCTTTGATATTTGCCCGTTCCTTTGCCTGCGCTTTAGTAAGACCGGAATCTTCATCCTCTGCCTTATATTTTTCAAATTCTTTCTTTTTGTCCATAGACAGCTGTTTTGTCAGTACCTGATACTGACTCTGGCTGGTTCTTGAATCGGCCAAAAGAGAACGCACTGTTTCTTCATCAATCCCCAGCACCTCATTTAAGGCACGTATTGTTGGCTCTACATAGTCCTCATCTGAATTTACAGTTTTACAGTCCAGGATCACATTATAAACTTTATTGCTGGTAGCCAGTATATTTCCGTTCTTGTCATAAATATCGCCTCTCTTTGCCGGCAGTACCTGGCTCTCATATTTCTGCTGTGCCTGACTTAACACCTGTTTTTTGTATTTGCTTCCACTGGTAGCATTAATATAAGTAATTCTCAGCACTAATATTACCAGAAGCAGTAACACAATTCCAAACAATATCAGCAGCTTTTCTTTCATGTTTTGGTTTATTTTTCTCTGTGGTCTTCTTCGACTCTTTCTTCCCGTATTGCTCAATTAATCACCTACTTTGAATCTGGTATATCCTGATACTGTCTTACATAGCTGTTACCCGATGTAGAATAGGTTACTGTCTGATCATCTGACGGATATTTCATCCCCAGTCTCCCCAATGCGATCTGCTTGATCTTATTCAGATCCACATTTGATGTCACCTGGCTGTAATATGCATCATTGTCTTCTTTTAAATCTGCCAGTTCCTCCTCAAGAGATGCAACTGTACTCATCTTTGCGGTAATCTCTGATTTGTAACGAAGATATTTCACAGAGCAGAATAATATCGCCACACATACAACTGCCAGAAACGCTACAAATCCCCAGTTCATTGCAGTCGCCTTCTGCCTGTTCTTCTGTGCTTCTTTACTCAACTGATGTTTCTGCCTTGGTACCTGCGCAGGACTCGCCTGCACTCTTCGGTTTCGATTGGTCTGCTGCCTTCCCGGATTCTGTCTTCCCGGCTGCCTCTTTCTCTCCGGAACTTCTGCAAGACGTCTGACCGTATTTCCGTCAACATACATTCCTCTGTTTGTTCTGGCACTGGTTCTGCTTCTTCTTGCTGTTTCACTCCTGGTCGTTCTCGCCATTTCATGCCTCTCTAATTATAATACTCTCTCAAAAATCCGAAGCTTTGCACTTTTGGAACGCGGATTCTCTTCCATCTCTGTCTCCCCCGGAAGAATCGGCTTTCTTGTGATCACTTTTCCTTTGGATTTCTTCCCGCATACGCATACAGGAAAATCTGAAGGGCAGGTACACGGATTCTCATTTTTTCTGAAAATCGTCTTTACAATTCTGTCCTCCAGAGAATGAAAAGTGATAATGCAAAGTCTTCCGCCATCATCAAGGATATCGATCATTCCATCCAGAGAACCCCGCAGCACATCGAGCTCTCTGTTAAGCTCAATACGGATTGCCTGAAAAGTTCTCTTGGCCGGATGTCCTGACTTCACCTGCATCTTCATGGGAATGGATTCTCTGATGATTTCTGTCAGTTCTCCGGTGGTTGTGATCGGTTTCACCTGTCTGGCGGCAACAATATGTTTTGCAATATTTTTTGCAAATTTATCTTCACCGTAATCACGAATAATACGGTATAATTCTTTTTCTTCATAGCCATTGACAATATCGCCGGCTGTCTGCGTCTGGCGCTGGTCCATGCGCATATCGAGCGGTGCATCTACCCTGTAGGTAAAACCGCGTTCTTCATTGTCAAGCTGATAGGAAGATACTCCAAGATCAAGGAGAATCCCGTCGACTTTATAGATGCCTCTTGCTGCCAGTTCCTGTACCATGTAACAATAATTGCTGCGAATGATCGTCGCCTGTTTATAGGGGGCTAACCTCTCACTCGCAGCAATTATCGCATCCTGGTCTTGATCTATGCCAATAAATCTCCCCTTGGCAGAAAGTTTCCTGCATACCTCACCGGCATGCCCTGCACCTCCTAAAGTACCATCCACGTAGATTCCGTCCGGTTTGATATCCAAACCTTCAATGGTCTCTTCCAGTAATACAGATTTGTGTTTAAATTCCATCTCCGTCTCCTGTCTGGATTTACTTTGCAAGATACTTCAAACGAGACCTGTCAGATTGTGATTCCCATGTCCTGCATGCTCTCTGCAATGCTGTCCATGTCATCATAATCACAGATCTCATTCCATTTTTCTTTGCTCCAAACTTCAATTCTGTTCAGATTACCTGTCAGAACCACATCTTTCTCCAGACCGGCAAATTCGCGCAGTGTCTGCGGTACAAGGATTCGTCCCTGCCTGTCCAGTTCACATGTAGTTGCTCCAGCTACAAAGAATCGTGAAAAAGTTCTGGCATTTTTATTTGTAAGTGGTAAAGATCTGAGCTTCATTTCAAAGGATTCCCATTCATCCATCGGATAAATGTAAAGACAGCCATCAAGCCCTCTTGTCAGAACAAACTCTTCCCCTAAGAGCTCCCTGAATTTAGAAGGAATGATCAGACGCCCCTTCGCGTCGATCGTGTGGTTATACTCTCCCATGAACATGTTACTCACCTACTCTCGCAAAATCTGAATCTCCCCTTCAGATTTCTCAGGTGGTAATGGACTCTGCCGTTATTCCCCACTCACCACCACTATTCACCACTTTCTACCACTTATGTGCTTATTCTAAACTATTTAGGCTGAAAAAACAAGGGGGAGAAAAAGATTTTTAAAATTTAGAACTCTGTTAACATTTATGAAACAACCTTATTTTTACGAGAAAAATGGGCTTTTATACACAAAAAGTGGGTTGAATTTCCACTTTCAACCCACTTATCTTTCAGATATATGTTTTTTTACTGTTCTTCTTTTGAATTTGTGGGAGAAGTTCCCACATCTGGCTTTACCTGTTCATCCATCTCCGGCCGGATTTCCGGTTCCGGTTTCATTTCAGAAGTCTCAGGAAACATCTGTTTTTCTTTCACTGACTCATCCAGAAATCTTTTTTTCCTCTGCCGGCGTATAGTATCTCTTTTCTGTGCCATCACTCTGCGTATGATCACTACAGGCATAAAAACAGCAAATAATATAGCGGAAATTACCAGCGAAATCCCCACTTTTGTCCCCGGAATATAAAGCTTATCTGTTCTGAACCATTCAAAGAAAAACCTTCCCAGACCATAACCTGCCAGATAGATCATAAACAATTCGCCTTCATATTTCTTTTTTCGGCGCATGGCCATCAACAGCAGAAATAACAGCAGACACCACAGACTTTCATAAAGAAAAATCGGCTGAACCTGAATATATGAAATCCCATTTATGGTCAGCAGATTATCTCTCATTGCTCCCGAAACTTCTCCTGACCGCACAGCTGAAACCGGTATCTGCATTGCCCATGGCAGATCTGTATATTCTCCGAAAGACTCTCTGTTAAAAAAGTTACCCCAGCGCCCTATAGCCTGTCCCAGAAGTATTCCGGGACACGCAATATCGGCACTCTGCCAGAATGACGTTTTGGTAATCCTGCAAAATACCGCTGCCGCAAGAAATCCAAAGAGCAGACCACCATATAAAGCGTAACCACCATTTCGAAAGTCCAGTATGGCATTCAGATTTTCTTTATAAAATCCCCATGAAAAAGCCACATAAAATAATCTGGAACCTGCCACTGAAACCAGCAGGGAGATAAGTATCATATCGAGATACCTGTTCTGATCTTCCCCATTTCGTTTCGCTTCAAGTGTCACAAGTCCCATTCCAAGAAGAGCACCCACAGCAATCAGTACTCCATATATGGTAAATTCCATTCCAAATATCTGAAATGAGCGTGGCACATAATCAAAGACCAGGCCAAGTCCCGGAAAACATATCGACATTTCCATAAATCACCTGTTCATCATACATTGAATCGGAATAAGATCACATCTCCATCCTGTACAACGTATTCTTTACCTTCCATTCTTACAAGACCTTTCTCTCTGGCACCTGCATAGGAACCACAGTCCAGAAGATCCTGATAATTTACAACCTCAGCTTTAATAAATCCTCGCTCAAAATCTGTATGGATCTTACCTGCTGCCTGAGGAGCTTTTGTTCCGATTTTAATTGTCCAGGCTCTTGTCTCATCCTCACCTGAAGTAAGGAAACTCATCAGTCCAAGAAGATGATAGCTTGCTTTTACAAGTTTCTCAAGTCCTGATTCTGTCAGTCCCAGATCCTCCAGGAACATTTTCTTCTCATCATCATCCAGTTCAGAGATCTCTTCTTCGATTTCTGCACAGATAACGAAAATCTCACTGTTCTGCTCTGCCGCATATTTGCGCACTGCCTGTACATGGCTGTTGCTTTCACCGTCATCAGCCAGATCTCCTTCTGCTACGTTTGCTGCATAGATCACAGGCTTCCAGGTAAGCAGATTATAAGTAGACATCCAGGCTTCTTCATCTTCATTTTCCATTTCCATAGTGATTGCCATCTTGCCATCTTCCAGATGTGTTTTTACCTTCTGAAGGAAATCAAGCTCCTTGGCAGCCTCTTTGTCCATGCGTGCTGTTTTTGTAACTTTTGCAATTCTTCTCTCAAGGATCTCAAGGTCTGAGAAGATCAGCTCCAGATTAATAGTTTCAATATCACGGATAGGATCAATACTTCCATCTACATGGATAACATTGGAATCTTCAAAGCAGCGGACTACATGAACGATTGCATCTACCTCACGGATATTTGCAAGGAACTGGTTTCCAAGGCCTTCTCCTTTGGATGCTCCCTTTACAAGTCCTGCAATATCTACGAATTCAATTACAGCAGGTGTCACTTTCTTAGAATGATAAAAGTCTCCGAGAAGCTTCAGTCTCTCATCCGGCACTGTAACAACACCTACATTAGGGTCAATGGTACAGAACGGATAATTTGCAGATTCTGCGCCTGCCTTTGTCAATGAATTAAATAATGTACTTTTTCCAACATTGGGTAATCCGACGATTCCTAATTTCATTTTTTCTATTTCCTCCTATAAATCCTTTGATTTCAAGGGATTTCAGCATACTTATTTTTGCAAGTGGGCCATT
>OLOI01001679.1_pt1 | contig 17935 bp, 10 predicted proteins | sample 1672131 | NCBI WGS metagenome assembly OLOI01 (sample SAMEA3136651, study PRJEB25190) | human gut metagenome | reverse complement strand
TAGGAAACGCCTGCAGAGAGCGGACAAACAGAAAAGAAAGTAATTTTTAAAATTTAACGGAAATCCCGCTGTCTTGTTGCTGATTTGTCTGAGTTATGGTATTATATAGTTATATTCAGCTAATATATACAAAAAAATCTATAAAAATAAGGCAGGAGTGGTCAAAATGTATCAGGAAGAATACAAACGCTGGTTGGCAGCAGATCTGCAGGATGCGGATCTTAATCCGGAATTATCCAAAATCGAAGGAAATGATGAAGAGATCAAAGATCGTTTCGCAGTAGCGCTGAAATTTGGAACAGCCGGACTTCGCGGAGTTCTCGGAGCCGGAACCAACCGTATGAATATTTATGTAGTTCGCCAGGCAACACAGGGACTTGCGAACTGGGTAAAAACACAGGGCGGTAATCAGACAGTAGCCATCAGCTATGACAGCCGTCTTAAGAGTGATGTATTTGCAAAAACAGCAGCAGGCGTACTGGCGGCAAATGATATCAATGTCAGAATTTATGACGCACTGATGCCTGTACCTGCACTTTCCTTTGCAACACGTTACTATGAATGCAATGCAGGTATTATGGTAACAGCATCCCACAACCCGGCTAAGTACAACGGATACAAAGCATACGGTCCTGACGGATGCCAGATGACAGACGATGCAGCTGCCATTGTATATGAAGAGATCCAGAAAACAGACGTACTTACAGGTGCGAAATATATGTCCTTCGCAGAAGGCGTAGAACAGGGAAAAATCCGTTTTGTAGGAGATGACTGCAAGCAGGCTCTCTATGAAGCTATCGAATCCCGTCAGGTTCGTCCGGGTCTCTGCAAGACAGCAGGACTGAAACTGGTTTACAGCCCGTTAAACGGATCAGGACTTGTACCTGTAACTCAGGTATTAAAAGATATCGGAATCACAGATATCACAATCGTTCCGGAACAGGAATATCCGAACGGATACTTCACAACCTGCAGCTATCCGAACCCGGAAATCTTTGCAGCTCTGGAGCTTGGATTAAACCTTGCAAAAGAAACAGGTGCAGACTTAATGCTTGCAACTGACCCGGATGCAGACCGTGTTGGTATCGCAATGAAATGCCCGGATGGTTCCTATGAGCTGGTAACAGGTAATGAGGTAGGTGTACTCCTTCTTGACTATATCTGTGCAGGCCGCATTGAAAAAGGCACAATGCCAAAGAACCCGGTAGCAGTGAAATCCATTGTTTCCACACCACTTGCAGATGCAGTGGCAGAGCACTATGGAGTAGAACTCAGAAGCGTACTTACAGGATTCAAGTGGATCGGCGATCAGATCGCACAGCTTGAAGCAGCAGATGAAGTAGACAGATTTATCTTCGGATTTGAAGAGAGCTACGGATACCTTGCAGGACCATATGTACGTGACAAGGATGCTGTTATCGGATCTATGCTGATCTGTGAAATGGCTGCATATTACAGAAGCATCGGAAGTTCCCTGAAACAGAGAATGGAAGAGATCTATGCACAGTACGGACGTTACCTGAATAAAGTAGACAGCTTCGAATTCCCGGGATTAAGCGGAATGGATAAGATGTCAGCTCTGATGCAGGGACTTCGCGATAAACCTCTCACAGAGATCGCAGGTCATACTATAGTAAAAGTAACAGATTACCAGAAACCGGAAGAAACAGGACTTCCTGCAGCAAACGTACTGATCTACAAGCTGGATAACGGCGAGACAGTAGTTGTCCGCCCATCCGGAACAGAACCAAAGATCAAAATCTATTACACAACTCTCGGCAAGAATCTGGAAGAGGCAGAAGCTGAGAAAGAAAAGCTTGCAGAAGCATTAAAACCGATCATGGCATAAGCAATTGTAAGCAGAACTGAATAAAATATACCAAACCGGAAAGGCTGTGCTCATTGGAGGTGCAGTCTTTCTTTTTGTAACCCGCAGGGGCCTTACTGTTACTGTGAACGGAGTGAACAGTAACGACTTACTTGATTCGGTTAAATAGGATTGATATAATTAACACTCTTTGCTACAATAAAAAACAGCGAAAATAAGAATAAGACTGCTTATGAATGAGAGGAAAACATACTATGGAAGAATATGAAGTAATCAGCATCCCGGTATCTGACGGAACAGAACGGGATTTTGCGATCATGGATACCTTTGAATTTGAAGGACAGGGATATCTGGCAGTTTCTCTGATCGAAGGAGATGAGATCCAGGAGGGCGTTTACATTTACCGTTACCACAATGCAGAAGATGGAGATGTTGTGGTAGAGCAGATCACTTTGCCTGCAGAATACAAAAAGGTGACAAAATTTTACGAACAGATGTAAGCAAAAAAATATCTCGAAAAGAACCTGCATCTTGTGATAAAATAAAAAAGAAAATCAAATTTTGATCAATAAAAACAGGAGGAAAAACGATGGAAAAATCAACCGTTTATTTTACTGATTTCAGATGTCCGGTTGGCACCAGCCAGCTTGATAAATTGAAGAAACTCTGCGTTACAGCCGGAATCAAAGACATTGATATGGATGGAAAATTCGTGGCTATTAAAATGCATTTCGGAGAACTTGGCAATCTGGCTTTCCTGCGCCCGAATTACGCAAAAACAGTAGCTGATCTCTGTAAAGAGCAGGGAGGACTTCCGTTCCTCACAGACTGCAACACTCTTTATCCGGGAAGCCGTAAGAATGCACTGGAGCATCTGGAGTGCGCAAATCTCAACGGATTTAACAGCATTTCAACAGGATGCCAGATCATCATCGGTGATGGCTTACGCGGTACAGACGAAGTAGAAGTACCGGTAGTTAACGGTGAATATTGTCAGACTGCACTGATCGGACATGCGATCATGGATGCAGATATTTTTATCAGCTTAAGCCACTTCAAAGGACATGAAGCAACCGGCTTCGGCGGTGCACTGAAGAATATCGGAATGGGATGCGGAAGCCGCGCAGGTAAGATGAAACAGCATGCCAGCGGAAAACCTGCAGTAAATGAAGAACTTTGCCGCGGATGCCGTCGCTGCGCGAAAGAGTGCGGAAGTGATGCGATTACATATCCGAATAAAAAAGCAGTCATTGATTATGATAAATGTAAAGGCTGCGGCCGTTGTATCGGAGCCTGTGGTTTTGATGCAGTATACAATCCAAACAGCAGTGCAAATGAACTTCTTGACCGTAGGATGGCCGAATATGCACAGGCAGTCTGTCATGGCCGTCCGCATTTCCATGTAGCGCTTGTTCAGGATATCAGCCCGAACTGTGACTGCCATGGCGAAAATGATGCACCAATCCTTCCTGATATCGGAATGTTTGCAAGCTTTGACCCGGTTGCTCTGGACCAGGCCTGCGCAGATGCCTGTCTGAAAGCAACTCCGATCGAGAACAGCCAGCTTGGAGAACACCTGGCAAAACCTGACTGGCATTGCCACCACGACCATTTCAAAGATTCCAACCCGAACATTGAATGGCAGGCAACACTGGATCAGGCAGAGAAGATTGGTCTGGGAACCAGACAGTATGAACTGAAGATTGTGAAATAATATGTTTATCAGCAGTGGAAAATAAATGCGAAAAAGTAATAAACAAAAAGGACCGGATGAATGAACTATATTGTCTTTGACCTGGAATGGAATCAGAATCCTTCGGGAAAGAAAACACGTAACGACAGGCTTCCATTTGAGATTATCGAGATTGGGGCTGTAAAAGTAAACAGCAAAAAAGAAATAACGGATCATTTTCACCGACTGATCAAACCACAGGTCTATAAATGGATTCATGACAGCATCCATGAGGTAATTCATGTAGATTATAAAGATCTAATGAAAGGAGTGCCCTTTGAGCAGGCAGTCAGGGAATTTATTGACTGGTGCGGAGAAGACTGGTACTTTTTTACCTGGGGAAATCAGGACGTGATGGAACTTCAGAGAAATATGAAGTTCTATGGCCTGCTGGATCTGCTTCCCGGACCTGTGACCTATTATGATGTGCAGAAACTATACAGTATCAGTTATGATGACGGTACACACAGGTGTGCATTGGAGCATGCGATCGATGAGCTGAAAATAGAGAAATCCAGGGGATTTCACCGGGCGCTTGCAGATGCCTGGTATACAGCAAAAGTCCTGGAGAAAATAAATAACATAATCATCATCAATCATCCGTCACTGGATGTTTACCAGAATCCAAAGAAGAAAAAAGACGAGATACATATTTCCTATCCGGATCATGACAAATATGTATCCAGAGAATTTGCTACAAGAGAGCGAATCATGAAAGACCGCGAGGTGACCAGCACCAGATGTCCGGTCTGTCATCTGCCTGCAAAGCGCAAACTCCGATGGTTTATGAATAATCCAAAGGTTTATTACAGCATATCCAATTGTGAAGAACATGGACTGATAAGAGGCAAGATCCGCATTCGAAAAACAGAAGATGAGAAATATTTCGCTGTGAAGACATTGCGTTTCACAGATACAGAAGAAGCGGAGGAACTTCGTGAAAGAAAAGAAGTCCTCCGCCTCAGGCGAAAACTAAAAAGAAGCGTTGAGAAGGAGATCTGAAAGGATCTCCTTTTCATATTGCATTCCATATCCGACCATATGGCCGTCTAAATAATATTTACTTTTAATTCGCTTTGGACCGACAGAATTGTTCAGAAGTTTCTGCTTCTTTACAAGCTGGCTCACATCGGTTCCTGTGGGGACAGTTACGTACACATGCCTCATATAATAGAAGGAACACAGATTATTCCAGTCCTTTAACAGGTGCTTTTCGCATGGGAGAAATACTGCCGGTACCGGATCGGTATCTATATTCAAGTCTACTTTTTCAAAATTGTCGAAGCCGTAATCCAGCAGAGAAGTTGTGTCAGGAAAAGCACCGTTTGTAGAATTCAGCACAACTGCAATGAGAATGGAATTTCCTCTTTTTGCATAGGTGACAAGCGTACTTCCCGCTGCATCGGTGTATCCGGTCTTTCCTCCCAGAACCCCATCGTATGCATAAGACTGTCCGGGCATCATCTTATGGTGATTGAGAAGATAACGGGTTTCAGACTGCTTATTAGTCGGAGGAATCTCATAAACCTGTGTGGTCACAAATTTACGGAATCTGGGATTATACCAGGCTGCCTTTGCAATCTTCATCATATCACCTGCGGTGGTATAATGCGTCTCATCCGGAAGACCATTTGGATTATTAAAATGGGTGTTCTTACAGCCAAGCTGAGCTGCCCTCTGGTTCATCAGTTCAACAAACTTCTTTACAGAACCGCTTGTTTTTTCTGCCAGAGCAAGAGCCATCTCATTGGCGGATTCCAGCATCAGAGCCATCAGGGCCTGCTCTACTGTGAAAACCTCTCCTGTTTCTGCGTAAATGCTGGAGCTTCCGGCCTCAATCCCATAAGCCGCTTCCTGCGACATGGTGATCGTATCGTTCATATCCAGATATTCACAGGCCAGAAGAGCGGTCATGATTTTAGTGATACTGGCGGGATATAGCTTATCTTTGGCATTCTTGGAATAAAGAATAGTATCAGTGACTGCATCCATCAGCACTGCGGACTGTCCCTCGATATTAGGACCTGTGGGCCATCCTTTGACAGAATCGATATCTGAGGCCTGTGAATAGGTTTCTGAATGACCGGCTTCAGGAGTGGCAGAGGTCTCGGCAGCGTAAGTGACTGCAGGCTGGGAGGTCAGAATCCCTGCACAAAGCATTCCGGTGAGGAAACGTTTCATTAATTTATGAAATTTTGTTTTAAACATTTGAAATTACCCTTCATTAAATATACATAGTAGTTGCTTTCCATATCCTAGTACATCGTTTTAAATGACGTTCGGACAAAATATTCTACCTTATTATATCATTAATTACAATGCCTGTGTAAAATTTATATGATAGTATGTTAACAGTGTGTTACTGTTCGGGAGTTTGACAGTAACCAGTGTTATTAAACAGTAACAGGATTACCCTAATATTCAAAAAAATACTTGACACAGTGAATTTTGTGACCTTATAATGAATCCGCATAGTTAAATAAATGATATGTCCACAAAAACGTTGATGGAGAGAGTAACTGCAGGGGAAAGCAGACAGCGAACCGGGGAGGGTGTGAGCCCGGTGGTGAGTAAATGCAGTGAAGATCACTCCGGAGTTGCAGCTCTGAAGGGTGTACAGACAGGTAAGAGCTGACGGAAATCCCCGTTAAAAGATTCATGTATCGGCAGAGGATGCCCGTACAATGTAACAGGTGGTATAGCGAACGTCAATAAACCTTCGTCCTTTTACAAAAGGGCGATTTTTTTATGGGCTTATTTTCGTTCTTAAAGGACACTGGAAATATTTTTCAGCGTATATAAACGTCCTGCATATTTTCAGGTGTCTGATACAAATAATTTAAACAGGAGGTAAATTACTGTGTACCAGAAAGTTAATACGAACTTAAACTTTGTAGACCGTGAGAAAAAAGTAGAAGAATTCTGGAAAGAGAACCATATCTTTGAGAAAAGTATGGAGAACAGAAAAGAAGGAGAAACCTATACATTCTATGATGGACCGCCCACTGCAAATGGCAAACCGCACATCGGCCATGTACTTACCCGCGTTATCAAGGATATGATTCCGAGATACCGTACAATGAAGGGCTACATGGTTCCGCGTAAAGCAGGATGGGATACCCACGGACTTCCGGTAGAGCTGGAAGTAGAGAAGAAACTTGGTCTGGATGGCAAAGAGCAGATCGAAGAATACGGTATGGAGCCATTCATCAAACAGTGTAAGGAAAGCGTCTGGAAATACAAAGGAATGTGGGAGGATTTCTCCTCTACTGTTGGTTTCTGGGCTGATATGGAACATCCATACGTAACTTACTATGACGATTATATTGAATCCGAATGGTGGGCACTGAAAGAAATCTGGAACAAGAAGCTTCTGTATAAAGGCTTCAAGATTGTTCCTTACTGTCCAAGATGCGGTACCCCTCTTTCCGCACAGGAAGTATCCCAGGGATACAAAACTGTAAAAGAGCGCTCCGCAGTTGTAAGATTCAAGGTTGTTGGTGAAGATGCATACTTCCTTGCATGGACAACAACACCATGGACACTTCCGTCCAACGTTGCACTCTGCGTAAACCCGGATGAGACTTACTGCAAAGTAAAGGCAGCAGACGGATATACCTATTATATGGCAGAAGCACTCCTTGACAAAGTCCTTGGCAAACTTGCAAAAGAAGAAGGCGAGAAAGCATATGAAGTTCTGGAAACCTACAAAGGAACAGACCTGGAATACAAAGCATACGAGCCGCTTTTCGCATGTGCAGGAGAGGCAGCAGCAAAACAGAAAAAGAAAGCTCATTTCGTAACCTGTGATAACTACGTTACTATGAGTGATGGTACAGGTATCGTTCACATCGCACCTGCATTCGGTGAAGACGACAGCAGAATCGGACGTAACTATGAACTGCCATTCGTACAGTTCGTAGACGGACAGGGTAACCTGACAAAAGAGACACCATACGCAGGCGTTTTCGTAAAGAAAGCAGATCCTATGGTCCTCACAGATCTGGACAAAGAAGGCAAGCTCTTCGATGCTCCGAAATTCGAGCATGATTATCCACACTGCTGGAGATGTGACACACCACTGATCTACTATGCAAGAGAATCCTGGTTCATCAAGATGACAGCAGTTAAGGATGACCTGATCAGAAATAACAATACAATCAACTGGATCCCTGAGAGCATCGGTAAAGGACGTTTCGGCGACTGGCTTGAAAACGTTCAGGACTGGGGTATCAGCCGTAACCGTTACTGGGGAACTCCACTGAACATCTGGCAGTGTGAATGCGGACATATGCATTCCATCGGAAGCCGTCAGGAGTTATTCGAGATGAGCGGTGATGAGAGAGCCAAGACAGTAGAGCTTCACCGCCCATACATCGATGAGATCACACTGAAGTGTCCGGAGTGCGGTGGAGAAATGCATCGTGTACCGGAGGTTATTGACTGCTGGTTCGACTCAGGAGCAATGCCTTTCGCACAGCATCATTATCCATTTGAAAACAAAGAATTATTTGAGCAGCAGTTCCCTGCAAACTTTATCTCCGAGGCAGTAGACCAGACCCGTGGATGGTTCTACTCACTCCTTGCAGAATCCACACTGCTCTTCAATAAAGCACCATACAAGAACGTAATCGTTCTGGGACATGTCCAGGATGAGAACGGACAGAAGATGAGTAAGTCCAAAGGAAATGCAGTTGATCCATTCGATGCACTGAACAAATACGGCGCAGATGCCATCAGATGGTACTTCTACATCAACAGTGCTCCATGGCTTCCGAACCGTTTCCATGGCAAGGCAGTTGTGGAAGGACAGCGTAAATTCATGAGCACACTGTGGAATACTTACGCATTCTTCGTATTATATGCAGACATCGACAACTTCGACCCGACCAAATATGAACTGAACTATGACCAGCTTCCTGTTATGGACAAATGGCTCCTCAGCAGATTAAACACAACAGTTCAGGCAGTTGACAATGACCTGGCTAACTACAAGATCCCGGAAGCAGCAAGAGCACTTCAGGAATTCGTAGATGAGATGAGTAACTGGTATGTAAGAAGAAGCCGTGAACGTTTCTGGGCAAAGGGAATGGAGCAGGATAAGATCAATGCTTATATGACTCTGTACCATGCACTGGTAACCATTGCCAAGACAGCAGCTCCGATGATCCCGTTCATGACAGAAGACATCTATCAGAACCTGGTAAGAAGCGTAGATAAAGATGCTCCGGAGAGTATCCATCTCTGCGACTTCCCAACTGTAAACGAAGCATGGATCGACAAAGATCTGGAAGCAGACATGAAAGAGCTTCTGGAGATCGTAGTTCTGGGACGCGCCTGCAGAAATACAGCAAACATCAAGAACCGTCAGCCGATCGGAACCATGTATGTAAAAGCTGAGAAGAAAATGAGTGAATTCTACACTGACATCATCGCAGACGAACTGAATGTCAAAGAAGTAAAATTCGCAGATGATGTAGAATCCTTTATCTCCTACAGCTTCAAACCACAGCTTCGTACAGTAGGACCGAAATACGGTAAACTCCTTGGAGGAATCAGACAGGCTCTCACAGACATCAATGGAACAGCAGCAATGAACGAACTGAGAACCAACGGTGTCCTGAAACTGGATATCAACGGAAACGATGTAGAGCTTACAGAAGAAGACCTTCTTATTGAAACAGCACAGACAGAAGGCTATGTATCCGAATCTGACGGTGAAACATCCGTAGTCCTTGATACAAACCTGACACCTGAACTGATCGAAGAGGGATTCGTACGTGAGATCATCAGCAAGATCCAGACCATGCGTAAGGAAGCCGGTTTCGAAGTTATGGACAAGATCGTAGTATACGCTCACGGAAACGACAAGATCCAGGATGTCATGAAAGCACACGAAGATGAGATCAAGTCAGAAGTACTTGCAGACGAAATGGTACTTGGCGAGACCGATGGTTATGTGAAAGAGTGGAACATCAACAAAGAAGCAGTAACTATGGGTGTTAAGAAACTGTAATTGACAACATTCGGTCAATTACTGACAAGGTACTGATAAGTTACAGGTATTTCACAGGAAATATACTACTTTCGCAATGCACGATAACAAAAAATGTTATAAAATTCGGCAATTATACACATGACAGACTGTCGAAAAAGGAGTATCATTATCTTTGACAGTCTGATTTCAGAGAGGAAATTGGAGGCAGAGATTCTTTGCCCCCAATTTCTCTGATATGAAGAAAACAGAAGAGTTGACGGAATGAAGAGGTTCACCGGCAATATCCGCAAGGTGTATTGCTGAGAATAAAGTGAACAGTGAAACCATTACGGGAGGTATGAAATGACAAACGAAATGTTCAAGAAAGAGGCATTCAAGAAAAGCGTAAAAGACAACGTAAAATTCCTCTATCGAAAAACAATTGAAGAAGCTACACAGGAGCAGATTTTCCAGGCAGTAAGCTACTCTGTAAAAGACGTTATCATTGATAACTGGCTTGCAACACAGAAAGCTTACGACGAACAGGATCCGAAGATCGTATACTATATGTCCATGGAATTCCTGATGGGACGTGCTCTCGGAAACAACCTGATCAACCTTTGCGCTTACGGTGAAGTAAAGGAAGCTCTCGAAGAGCTGGGATTTGACCTTAACTGTATCGAAGACCAGGAGCCGGATCCGGCACTTGGAAACGGTGGTCTGGGAAGACTGGCTGCATGCTTCCTTGATTCTCTCGCAACTTTAAATTACGCAGCATATGGCTGCGGAATCCGTTACCACTACGGAATGTTCAAACAGAAAATCCAGAACGGTTATCAGATCGAGGTACCGGATAACTGGTTAAAGAACGGCTATCCATTCGAACTGCGTCGTCCGGAATATGCCAAAGAAGTACACTTCGGCGGATATGTAAGAGTAGAGTACGATCCTAAAAAGGGCGGAAACAAATTTATCCATGAAGGATATCAGGCAGTAAAAGCCATTCCTTATGATATGCCGATCACAGGATATGACAATGATGTAGTAAACACACTTCGTATCTGGGATGCAGAGCCGATCGTAGACTTCGAGCTTGATTCCTTTGACAAGGGTGATTACAAGAAAGCAGTAGAGCAGGAGAACCTTGCCCGCAATATCGTAGAAGTCCTTTACCCGAACGACAACCACTATGCAGGTAAAGAGCTGAGACTGAAACAGCAGTACTTCTTTGTATCTGCAAGCCTCCAGGCAGCAATTGCCAAATACAAAAAGAAACATGACGATATCCATAAATTATATGAAAAAGTAACCTTCCAGATGAACGATACTCATCCGACTGTAGCAGTAGCAGAGTTAATGCGTATCCTCATGGATGAAGAAGGACTTGGATGGGATGAAGCATGGGAAGTAACAAGAAAATCTGTTGCTTACACAAACCATACTATCATGTCCGAAGCACTTGAGAAATGGCCGATCGAGCTCTTCTCCAGACTGCTTCCGCGTGTATACCAGATCATCGAAGAGATCAACCGTCGTTTCATCCTTGAGATCCAGGCAAAATATCCGGGAAATTATGAGAAGATCAAAAAGATGGCTATCATCTATGACGGACAGGTTAAGATGGCTCACCTTGCAATCGCAGCAGGCTACTCTGTAAACGGTGTTGCACGCCTTCATACAGAGATCCTGAAGAATCAGGAATTAAAAGACTTCTATGAAATGATGCCTGAGAAATTCAACAACAAGACAAACGGTATCACTCAGAGACGTTTCCTGCTCCATGCAAATCCACTCCTTGCAGACTGGATCACAGAGCACATCGGACCGGACTGGATCACAGACCTTCCGCAGTTAAAGAAACTTGCAGTTTACGCAGATGATGAAAAGGCACTCCAGGAATTCATGAACATTAAGTTCAAGAACAAAGAGCGTCTGGCTAAATACATCCTTGAGCACAATGGCGTAGAAGTAGACCCGCACTCCATCTTCGATGTACAGGTTAAGAGACTTCACGAGTACAAACGTCAGCTCCTGAACATCCTGCATGTTATCTATCTGTACAACCAGATCAAGATGCATCCGGAAATGGAATTCTATCCAAGAACATTCATCTTCGGTGCAAAAGCATCCGCAGGTTACGCAACAGCCAAGAAGATCATCAAACTCATCAACTCCGTAGCAGATGTAGTAAACAACGACGCTTCCATCAACGGCAAGATCAAAGTTGTATTCATCGAAAACTACAGAGTATCCAACGCTGAGTGGATCTTTGCAGCAGCAGACGTTTCCGAGCAGATTTCCACAGCAAGTAAAGAAGCATCCGGTACAGGTAACATGAAGTTCATGCTCAACGGTGCTCCTACACTTGGAACAATGGACGGTGCTAACGTAGAGATCGTAGAAGAAGTTGGCGCAGAAAACGCATTCATCTTCGGTTTAAGCTCCGACGAAGTAATCAACTACGAAAACAACGGCGGATACGATCCAAACGTAATCTACAATACAGACGAAGAAATCCGTCAGGTACTGATGCAGCTCATCAACGGAACCTTCTCCAGCGATACAGAACTCTTCCGTGACCTGTACGATTCACTTCTCAACACAAAGAACACAGACAGAGCAGACCGCTACTTCATCCTCGCAGACTTCCGTTCCTATGCAGACGCACAGAAACGCGTAGAAGCAGCATACAAAGATGAAAAAGGCTGGGCTAAGAAAGCACTCCTCAACACAGCCCACAGCGGCAAGTTCACATCTGACAGAACCATCCAGGAATATGTAGATGATATCTGGCATCTGGATAAGGTTATTGTTAGAAAGAAATAATGAACAGATTATAATAAGAAATAAAACGTTCACTTCAGGCCCATGATAGTAGAGGCTATCATTCTGAAAGGAATAGTAAAGAAACAGCAGAGAACAGTAGAAAGTTCCCTGCTGTTTTTTGTAATACTGGTAATAAGAATGTATTTTTGATAGAATAAGGAAAGATAATCAGTTTTGACAGAATGGAGGAATACAAGATGCTGAAAATATTCTTTGGGGACAACCCGGGAGGCAATTATATTTTTAATCCCGATGTGTTCTTTAATAACACATATGAAGACGAGTGGATTACATCAGAGACTTCCAGAAAAATGATTAAAGATATAGATGGATCAGAAGTAAAAGGACCATGTATGATCGACAGCCCATTTCTCGGCCCGATTCCACCAGAGCGTCTGTCGGGAGGAGTAAAAACCCTGATTTTGATGCAAAATGATCCAGACCATATTTTTAATGCATCTGCCTGTGGAAATAATTGTGCACAATGGATTTTAAGACTGGCAGAACAAAAAGATATTACAATTCGCCTGGGATATATCATGGACTTTGGAAAACAGCCATTTGATATCTATATTGTAAATACAGGAAAAACTGTACACACTATGCTTGAACTTGATGACGAAATCATTGTAAACCGATTGTTGAGAGGATAATAAATTATGACAGGAAAGTATGATATCGAAATATATAATAAACGAGTTCATTATCATCTTACCGTAAAGAGAAATATCACCGTTATTCAGGGAGATTCCGCAACAGGAAAAACAGAACTTCTTAGAATGATTTCTGATTATGAGAACAATGGCATATCATCAGGAATTACTGAAATATGTGAAAAGAGATGTGTGGTAATAGAAAACGCTTCATGGAAAGAAAGACTTGCCACGCTACAGCAATGTATTATATTTATTGATGAAGGGGCACTATTCTTACGTAGTAAAGAGTTTACTAAGATGGTGAAAGGAAGCGATAATTACTTTGTTCTGGTCACAAGGGACAGTCTGGAACATTTGCCATATAGTATTGAAGAAATTTACGGTATGAGACAAGAACGGGATAGCCAGAAATATCAGAACGCCAGAAGGATATATAATGAAACTTATCAGTTATATAATTTGCAGGCAAATGAAGATATCCATCCAGATCTGATCATAACAGAAGACTCTAATTCAGGATACGAATTCTATCATAAATTGTTCGGAGAAACGTGTTGCTCAGCAGAAGGAAAAAGCAACATACTTTCGTATCTGCAGAAAAGCCATGAGAAAGAAATTCTTGCAATTGTAGACGGAGCCGCATTCGGTCCAGAGATGCAGCATGTAATGCAGTATATAAGAGATAGCAGAAACAAAATCGTATTATACGCACCGGAATCATTTGAGTATTTGTTGTTAAGAGCAAATATTATAGACAGAACCTCAGAAGCAACAGAAAAGACTTATGAACTGGCAGATAGTAGAGAGTATTTCAGTTGGGAAGAGTTTTACACTGCCTATTTAATAGAACAAACACGAAATACAATATATGAATATAGTAAGAAAAAACTTAAAGATACATATCTGACAACTGGAAACTTCCGAAAGATTGTAAGCCAGCTTCCTGAGAAAATCAAACTGGCATTAATGGTAAATCAGAAACAACAATTATGAAATTAGAAATGGCAGAGAATCGGACAGGGTTCTCTGCCACTTTTTAACTTATATGTGAGCTTATACATCATCTTGTGATAAAGATGAAAAACTCACCACATTTGTAACAAATTATAGATTTCAGACATGGAAAATCAAGGAAAATAAATGTTTTAGAAGTGTACGAAATTTAAAAAAGTTGTAAAATTCTTGAGCATTACCCTTGACAAAAAGTGGTGAAAGCACTATTATTAACCATAACAGACAGATTATGTCTAGGAATCTTTACCCAAAAAGAAATAGTTATATTAAGGAAAGGGGAACTATAATCATGACAAAGATTAAAAACACAAAGAAGGGCATGGCAAAAAAGACATTAAGTATGTCACTTGTTGTTGCAATGCTTGCTACTTCTAATGTGCCGGTATGGGCTGCTGAGTTCAGCGATGGTACAGATGCTGCTGTTGAGACTGAAGCTCCGGCTGCTGAAACATTTTCTGATGATGCTACAGAAGCTCCGGTTGTAGAAAATACTACTGACGTGACAGATGTTGCAACTGCAACTGCACCTAAATTAACATTAGCAAATTGGACAGGCGCTTTGGCTGTATCTGGCGATCTTAAAGATGGTAGCACTGATGTTGCAAACTTTGATTATAAAGTTCGTATTGATGGCAAAGAAGTTGTTGGTCATTCAGGAACTTATACTGGAAGTGCTACAAGTGTTGCTGATTTAAATAGTAAATTAACATCAGCTACTTTTGTATCTACTGATGCTGGTCATATTGTATCTGTAGAGATTACAGGAACGGGTGCTAATGCTGGATTTAAAACTACAATTGAAGGCATTGAAATTAAGAGTGTAGATGTTTCATCTGCGACATTAAATCTTGGTGGCGCAACTGTAGCTTATACTGGTAAACAGGTGGCATTTAGTGATACTCAGATTGCTGGATTTACAATTGCTGGTATTTCAGGTCTTTCATATAATGACTTTAAGTATACATATGAGGGAGACGATCTTGTAAATGCTACACCTGCTGGAAAAACACTTCAGGTTGTTGCTACTGTAGACAAAGCAGGATATACAGGACAGATTAAAGCACCTTTTATAATTAACAAACGTACTCTGAATCCAGACAAATTAGAATTAACATTAAAGAAAAATACTGTTTCTTATGCAGAAAGATCTAAAATCTCTTCTGATTATGTAACAGTTAAAGACACTGTAACAGGAGAAACTCTTCCAACATCTGTATATACAGTTACTGGAAGTGGATTAACTGCTGTTGGCACTGAAAGCACATTGAGCATTGCTACAGACTCCTTAGATAAAGATGAAAAAACAAATCGCAATTATACAGGTAATGTAATAAAAGTTACAACAGATAAAGTTAAAGTTGTTGCTAATCAGATGTCAGATTTCAAAATTGTTACTGACAGTATTGGAAAAGATGATGCATCTAATGCAACAGCTGTAAAGAATGCAATTCATTTCTACATTGGCGACACAGAGGTAACATCTTATATTTCTTCTGCTATTACTGTTGCTCCAACAACTTTAGCAAGTGGTGCGACAACTTTATCTGTTTCTGTAAATGGTGATAATACAAACGTTATCGGAAACACAACCGTAAATCTTTCTGTAACATTAAATAAACTTACAGTAGATGGATTAAGATATACACTTGGCACAACTAAAGATAAACAAGCAAATTCTGCTGAAGATTTAGGAGCTGAAACATACACTGGTGAGGCAATCACTAAAGATATTAAAGATGTTAAATTTGTTAGTGGAACTACAAATGTTAACTTATCTACAAGTGATTACAAAGTAGAGTATGTAAATGATAACACAAATGCTAAGGCTGTTTCCAAAAAAGACGTAGAAGTTTACATTGTAGGTACTGGAAACTATAGTGGCCGTGTTAAAATTGGTACATTTACAATTAATGCCGCAGTAATCGAAGCTGCAGATATTACTGTTCCTGAAAAAGTTCAGTACAATGGAAGTCTTCAGACCGCATCTGACTACATGGATGGAAAAGTTACTGTTAAAGCAGGCGCTACAGGAAAGAAAAAAGATGTTCCGGCAGATGCATATAAATTAACATATACTTCAAGCACAACTCCTGTTTCAGTAGGTGCAACAATTACTACAAAATTAGTAGAAACAGATATCAAAAACAAAAACTATACAACTGGTACAACTGAAGTTACTGCTTCCAAAACAACAACTGTAACTAACAAAGATATCGCTGATACTAATGCAAAACTTGAAGTTGTAGGATCTTATACTTATACTGGAAAAGCAATTACACCGACTGTAAAATTAACAGTTGATGGTGTAGAACTGGCATCTGGTATTGATTATGAAATCCAGTCCTGCTCTAACAACAAAAATGCTGGTGAAGCTACAGTAACTGTTGTAGGAAAAGGTGATTATTCTGGAACTCAGACAGCTAAATTTACAATTAACAAAGCAAATCTGAGTGATGTTAAAGTTGAAGTAAAAGCTACTACTGACGCAGAAAAAGAAGCATTTACCTATACAGGAAGTCAGATTAAGCCAACAACTTCTAATTTTAAAATCACATTAAATGATGTTGAACTGAGCGCTTCTGATTTTGCAATTACATACCCAACAACTTCTAAAGTAAATGTAAATGTTGGTGATGCAACAGTAACATTAGCACCAGTAAAAACAAATACTAACTTTGTTGGTGAAACTAAAGAAGTTGGATTTAAGATTCTTCCTAGAGCACTTACTACCAGCTATTTAAATGGTACATTCTACGCATTTGATGAAAACGGTGATAAGATTGACTTTACCAAAACAAATTATGTATTTGGATATGACGGAACAGAAAAAACATTTAAAGACATTAAATTTGTTCCAAGCGTAGCTAAATATAGAACTATGAATCTTGTTGAAGGTAAAGATTATGAAATCAAGTATTTCAATAATATTACCGGACCAAAAGCATATGTTTATGTTACAGGTATTGGAAACTATGCTGGTTCTACAAAATTTGAAGGAAGCGATGTAACTTATACAAAAGCTCAGGACTTCGCAATTGAAGGAGTTACTGTAGGTCGCAAAAATATTACTGTATCAGACACAGAATATGCTGGTGGTGTAGCTGTTACACCAAATGTAATAATTAAGGTTGGCGATAAAACATTAGTAGAAGGAACTGATTATGAATTCACAGGACTTTCTAACAATGTAGATGTTACAGCTTCAAATAAAGTATTAAAAGCTACATTAAAGCTTAAAAATGGATATAAACTGAGCAATGGTACAGGTGAATGGACTGGAGTATTCAGCAATCCAGTTGTAAATGACACTACAAACACATATACTATTGATATAACATGGAAGATTGTTAAAAAAGACATTGCTAATACAACAGTTGAAATTTCCGAGACAAACGGAAAATTAACAACTACTGTACTTAATGGTAGCGTAATCGTTCCAGCAACAGAATACGATGTAAAAGACAATGGTGATGGAACTGCTACTGTAACAGCTAAAGCTGACAGCAAGAGCTATACAGGAAGCCAGAAAGTATCTGTTAAGAAATCTGAAAACGTTGGTGCTCCAGTAATCAGCAATGTAAAAGTTGTTGGTAATAAAGCAACAGTTGTTCTTTCAGGTGACGTAGAAGGTGCTGCAGGTTATGACTATGTAATTTCTACAGACCGTGACTGCATCACAAACAAGGATTATACATCCATCAGCAAAAATCAGGTACAGACTTCTACTACATTCAAATATGTAGATCAGGGTATGTACTACGCATACTGCCACGCTTGGACACGTGATGAGAACGGTAAGAAAGTATTCGGTGAATGGTCTAACGCATATCCATTCTCTGTAACAGCTATCACACCGGACGCTCCAGTTATCACAAACGTTAAAGTAAGCGGATCTACTATCA
>OLOI01001665.1_pt1 | contig 18102 bp, 19 predicted proteins | sample 1672131 | NCBI WGS metagenome assembly OLOI01 (sample SAMEA3136651, study PRJEB25190) | human gut metagenome | reverse complement strand
CCATCGCAAAGCCGGGAGCATCCAGAGAAGAGATTATGGAAGCCGCAAAGAAAGCGTCTATCCATGATTTCATTATGACACTTCCAAAAGGATATGACACAGAAGTCGGAGAACTGGGTGACACGCTGTCCGGCGGTGAGAAACAGAGAATCGGAATTGCAAGAGCATTTCTCCATGAATGCCCTCTGATCCTCCTCGATGAGCCTACATCGAACCTCGACTCTTTAAATGAGGGAATCATCTTAAAATCATTGAAAGAATCGGCCAAGAAGAAAACAGTTGTCCTGGTATCCCACAGAGTATCCACAATGAACGTGGCAGATGTGGTATATGAAATGAAGAACGGCAGAATTTCTTAAAATGAAAGCAGCAGGAAAGCGGATGAAAAAGATCAGCTGACCTGCTGCTTTTGGTATGGCAATAGATTTTAATCTTATCTGCCGCGTTCTTTATCCAGAATTTTCTGGAATTCACGGATATCCCGGGCAATTTCGCCGCTCAGCAGAAGCATACAGATCAGGTTTGGAATGGCCATCAGGGCGTTGGCGATATCGGAAAGTTTCCATACAAGGTCTAGCTGCATGGTAGCACCGAAGAAAACAACACATGAGAAAACCAGACGGTAAATGATATTCAATTTGTGTGTGTTCAACAGATACTCAAAAGCCTTTTCACCATGATATTCCCATCCGAGAATCGTGGAAAAGGCAAAAAGTGCAATGCCGATGGTGACAAGCCATCCGCCGAGAGGGCCAAGAACGGTTTTGAATGCGGCGATGGTCAAGGCAGAACCTGTATAGAGACTGCCTGTGGCAGGATCGATCTGACCCAGCATGCCGGAGCTTGCAATGCAAAGGCCGGTGATAGAGCAGACAACGATTGTATCCCAGAATGTACCGGTCATATTGATATAGGCCTGGCGGACAGGATGATCGGTTGTTGCGGCAGCAGCAGTGATGGCGGCAGAACCCATACCAGCTTCGTTAGAAAAACATCCGCGGGCAATACCATACTGCATGGCCGCCGTCATTGAAGCGACAACATTACCAAGGACGCCGCCTGTGACAGCCTGTGGTGTAAAGGCATACTTGAAGATCATGACAAGACCGGCCGGGATGTTCTGAATATTGCCGATGATAACAATAATACCGGCAATAATATAGAAAACAGCCATCAGAGGGACGACAACAGAAGAAACTTTTGAAATAGATTTAATACCGCCGACAATAACAGCAAGTGAGAGAATGGTCAGGACAACACCAATAGCCACCTTGGAAAAGCCGACGGTTTCATTTAAAGCGGAAGAAATGGAGTTGGCCTGGGTCATATTGCCGATGCCAAAGGAAGCCAGAACGGCAAATAAAGCAAACAGCCAGCCAAGGACTGCACCGAATCCTTTAGGCAGTGCCTTCTTCATTGTGTACATAGGGCCGCCGGACATTTCACCTTTTTCATTGCGTTCACGATACTTGATGGCCAGCATACATTCACTGAATTTGGATGTCAGACCGAAACAGGCGGAAATCCACATCCAGACAAGGGCGCCGGGACCGCCGGATACCATGGCTGTTGCAACACCAACGATGTTGCCGGTGCCGATGGTAGCTGCAAGAGCGGTTGTTAATGCGGAGAACGGAGAAACGTCGCCATCGCCTCTTTTCTGAGTGCGGGCCTCCTTACTCAGTGTACTTTTGATGGCGTATCCGAGATTTCTCCATGTAAGGAAACCAACACGGATGGTCAGAAAAATACCGGTGCCTACAAGCAGGACAAGCATAGCGGGACCCCAGACGAAGTCATCCACTTTCGTTACAAGATCAAAAATTTTTTCGTAGCTCATTTACATCTTCCTCTCTCTTTATTATTTTCACAGACAGCAGACAAGGAAGGCGGCATGAACAGGCAGAGGCAGTCCGGTCATGATATCTGTGAAAAACAAAAAGAGACCGCGGATATTCCGCAGCCTCTTTGCTGATTGCATTCATGTTAGCATGTTTTTTGCCGTTCGGCAAGAGTTTTTCTTATATTTTTATCTTATCAGCGCATGATAATGTAAACCGTATAGATCGCATAGAGAATAATCATAAAAATTCCCTCGCCTCTGGCCAATCGTTTCTTGCTCCAGCAGAAGAAAAGGACAAGAATGCTGAAGATCATCAGGATAATACAGTCGTAAACAGCAGAAGGCTGCAGTGCGACAGGATGGATACTTGTTGAAATACCAAGGATCATCAGGATGTTGAAAATGTTGGAGCCGATCACATTGCCGATGGCAAGATCATTCTCACCTTTTCTGGATGCCACGATGGATGTGACAAGTTCCGGCAGGGATGTGCCGAATGCAACAACCGTAAGGCCGATCAGGGTTTCTGAGAGACCGAAATTGGCAGCAATTTCAGAGGCACTGTCCACGACAAAGTTGCCGCCGTAAATGATCATGATACATCCGATGACGACAAATACAATGCTTTTCAATGGAGAAAGAACTTCTTCCATTGGATCTTCAGCATTTTCACTGCGGGACTTTAAAGCATCCCTGACCTGGATGGCAACAAAGAGAACAAAAAGCACAAGAAGCGTCAGCCCCTCAAGTCGGCCGATATTGAGCCGTCCAAATCCGAACAGGCTGAATATCAGGAGCAGTGCTGCGACAACAATTGAAAATGGAAACTCACGTTTCAAAATGCCTTCATTGACCGGAATGGCGCTGATTGCTGCGCAGGCACCGGTGACAACCATCAGATTAAAAATATTCGAGCCCAGAACGTTGCTGATAGCAATTTCATTCTGACCGGCCAGGGCAGCTGAACAGCTGACGGATAATTCCGGGGCACTTGTACCGAAGGCAACAATGGTCAGGCCGATGACAGCGGCGGGAATGCGAAGCAGTCTGGCAATGGATGAGCTGCCGTCTACAAACAGGTCCGCTCCTTTAATAAGCAGGATAAATCCCAGGATCAATAAAATGTAGGTTAGCATAAATAGACACCTTTCGTAAAAATCTTGTAACTGTTCAGAGCTAACTTCCAAAATGCTGCGCATTTCGTCGGTGTGGCGTATCCGCAAAATAAAATTTCAAAAACAGTCTTAAAAATGTAAGCATTTTATAACTGTTTTTGAAATCTTGCTTGGCTCTGAACAGTTACAAAATCTTTTAATAAAACAGAACTTTTGGCGAATAGATGATGTTTCAAAAGTTCTGTGATAAAGTATAACGATATGGAACAAAAAAGTCAACGAAATACAGAGAAAGAATTGCTTTTTCGGTGCAGATATAGGAAAATAGAAAAGAAGATAAAATCAGCGGTGAAAGGCAGTCAGCAGCTGCAATCAATGCTGGAAAAAATGAGGATAGGAATAATATGAAATATGATTTTACATCGATTATTGACAGACAAGGACAAGATGCTATGGCTGTAGATGGTCTTGGAATGTATCCGGGAATGTCACCGTCAAAACCAAAGGGAGGTTTTGATTTTATCCCGATGTGGGTGGCGGATATGAACTTTCCGACAGTGCCGACGATTCCGGAGGCCATTATTGAACGTGCAAAACATCCGGCTTACGGATATTTTGCACCTAGAGATACCTATTTTGATGAAATTATCAAATGGCATCAAAAACGAAATGGCGTAAATGGACTGAAAAAAGAGTATATTGGCTATGAGAATGGTGTCCTCGGAGGGATCCTTTCGGCACTGCAGTGCCTGGCGGCACCAGGGGATGCGGTCCTTTTGCACAGCCCGACATATATTGGCTTTACCGCCAGTCTGAAGAACAATGGCTATAAGATGATACACAGTGAGTTGAAGAAGGATGCAGAGGGCATTTACAGGATGGATTATGAGGATATGGAAGCGAAGATCAGGAAGTACCATATCCATGCTGCGATTATGTGTTCACCTCATAATCCGACGGGCCGTGTCTGGGAACAGTGGGAGCTGGAAAAGGCGATGGCGGTATATGAACAATATGCTGTGACAGTGATCTCAGATGAAATCTGGTCAGATATTTTGCTGGATGGACAAAAGCATATACCGACACAGCAGGTAAATGATTATGCCCGGGAACACACAGTGGCCCTGTATGCACCAAGCAAAACATTTAATCTTGCAGGTCTGATTGGGAGCTATCATATTATATATAATGAAGCATTGAGAGACAGAGTGGAGGCAAGGGGCAGTAAATCCCATTACAATGAGATGAATGTTTTGTCCATGCATGCACTGATCGGTGCCTATAAACAGGAGGGTTACGAATGGGTGGATGAGCTGTGTCAGGTTTTAACAGAGAATGTACGATTTGCCTGTGATTACATTGCAGCACATTTTAAGGGTGTGACGGTATCAAAGCCTCAGGGAACTTATATGCTTTTTCTGGATTGTACACAATGGTGTGAAGATCATGGCCAATCCATGGATGAACTGCTTCAGGCCGGCTGGGATGTGGGCGTCGGCTGGCAGGATGGACGTCCATTTCATGGGGAACATCATATCAGAATGAATCTGGCGCTGCCGAAGTGTCGTGTCACGGAGGCTTTTGAACGACTGGACAGGTATGTTTTTGGTTGATTTTTCGTTGGAAGTTGAGTATAATAACAGAGAAGAAAAGTCAGAAAGAGATCAGTGAATTTTTAATCACAAAAAGGAGATTATAGATATGGAACAGTACAAAGAAGAGTTTATCCACTTTATGGTGGAAGCAGATGTGTTGAAGTTTGGTGAATTTACATTGAAGAGCGGCAGAAAGTCTCCGTTTTTCATGAATGCAGGTGCCTATGTGACAGGTTCCCAGTTAAAGCGTCTGGGTCAGTATTACGCAAAGGCAATTCATGCAAAGTATGGTGATGATTTTGATGTACTGTTCGGACCAGCTTACAAGGGTATTCCGCTTGGGGTTGTGACAGCGATTGCTTTTAGTGATCTGTACGGCAAGGAGATCCGTTACTGTTCAGACCGTAAGGAGACAAAGGACCACGGCGCAGATAAAGGTAATTTCCTGGGAAGCCCTTTAAAGGACGGTGATCGTGTTGTGATGATCGAAGATGTAACAACATCCGGCAAGTCCATGGAAGAGACTGTTCCGAAGGTCAAGGGTGCAGCAGATGTGACGATTGTCGGTCTGATGGTTTCTCTGGATCGTATGGAAGTCGGCAAGGGCGGTGTGAAGTGTGCCCTGGATGAAGTGAAAGACCTCTATGGCTTTGAGACAAATGCCATTGTTACAATGGCGGAGGTTGTTGAATGCCTGTATAATAAACCGTGTAATGGGAAGATTGTGATTGATGACAAGCTGAAGGCTGCCATTGATGCATACTATGAACAGTATGGTGCAAAGGAACAGTAGACTTTGATCGGATGTTGGCGGACATCGGATCGATGTATCATTCAGATACGAGCGTAGACATGGAAAGGACAGCGAAGATGAGAATAGAAGATAAGATATCAAAGTTGATGTGTCAGACCGGTGCATGCAGCCTTGTCCTTGGAATTTTATCTGTGATCGGCGGGCTGGTTCTCGGTATTATCGGAATTGTCAATGGAGCAAGACTTCTGAGACATCATTCTGATTTAATGTAAATCATTTCAGAAATAATTGTAAATGTATCACGGCTGCCGGTCAGTGCAGCCGTGGTGCCATTTTTTCAGGCAGGGGGAGTTGCGTGAGCCGACAGACAAAGCGGTGTATCAAATTCGGCAGTTTCGTACTGCTTATTTTGTATATCGCTGTTTTAATTTATGTATGCTTTTTAAGTGAAGATTATGGAAGAGATGTTGTGACTTCCTATTATAGATATAATTTTATCCCATTTAAGGAAATTCGAAGATTTTATATATACAGAGATGTTGTAGGAATCCGGGCATTCCTCGCCAATTTATTTGGTAATGTACTGGCATTTATGCCTTTTGGATTTTTTATGCCCATATTAAGATTGAGGCTCAGAAAATGGTATTGTATGTTGGGCATGACATTTTTACTGAGTTTGATGATTGAGATCACACAGCTGCTGACAAGGGTTGGATCCTTTGATGTAGATGATTTAATTTTGAATACTTCAGGAGGTATCCTCGGATATCTTTTGTTTTACATAATCAATAAAGTAAGGAGAAAATGGAATGGCGCGTAATATATACAGTTTCATCAAAATAGAAAAACGTCAGACAAAGCGCGGCATTTATGCATCAGCTTTTGGCATTGCGTCTTTGATCTGCATGGCCGTTCTTACAATTGCATCTTTTGTTAAAGCCGGCAATCTTCCGGCATTTGTCGGTGGAATCGGATACCTGAGCTTTCTTGCGGCGGTATTTGGACTCTGGTTGTCTGTTCAGCTCCGCAAGGATAACGAAGCTTATGGTACGATGGTGCATGGCGCTTTTTATATTAATCTGGCGTCTGTTATGATTCATGGTCTGATTTTTTTGGCAGGTTGTTTGTCTATTATCATGTAGGGCAGACATTGTTTCGGTCGGAAGATTAGGTTTTTCAGCTGGAATTCGGATGATTATAGATGAGAAAGGTGAGCATAGTGAAGAAAGAGGTAAATAGAGAAGAAGTGCAGGCGTGGGTGCAGGAACGCTTTGAACTGTCTGTGACGAGAATTCGCGGGATTGCCAAAGAACATGCGGCGGCATCTCCGTTTGGTGATTATTTTAACAGTCAGGCGGCCTTTATTTTGCATGTAGAGAACATCTACAAAATGCGTCAGGACGGTGGTTTTGAACGGCTGACCACGGAGGCACTGGCTGAGATGAATCATTGCTTTTATGCGGATATTCTTCCTGAAACTGAGATGTGGGAGGGGGAAACCGGTTATGAGAAAAGCTATGCCAATCCACAATGGTCGACAGCAATGCTGGGAGCAGATTATGGTCCGATGATGGCCTGGCTTGTCACGGAGATCCGAGGTCTGATTCCGTTGGCATTCCAGGGGCGTCTGGCAGATATGACAGCGATCAATGAACTGTTTATAGAGATTTATAACCGGTTTGAGAACCGTATACCTGAAAGAGATGAGATTTTGCAGATCATTTACTGGTATGTCAGTGATTACAGTGATCAGACTGTGACGGGGAGAACCCGGGAGAAGCTGGATCCGGCCCTGAGCTTTTACAGGGATATCATCATGAAGGCGGATTTGACAGATCTGTCTTATCTGTATCAGTATGGCGAGTATATTTCTGACAATGAAAAGTCGATTGCTGCGTATCTGAACACCCTGGATCAGTCGGTGATCGACGATATGGCAGCTACATTTGTGAATGGCTACGTGAGAGGATTTGAACTGTATAAGATTGACTTATCAGCCAAGAAGAATGTCCAGTTAAGAGCCAATATTGGTTTTGAGCGAGTGCTTCGTTCAACAATCCGGCAATTTGAAGCATTAGGACTTTCTGTGATTGTCTGCAGGGATGCCATCCATAGTATTAACAAGACAGCGGGTAAGCTCGGTCTTGTGTCCTGCTCGGCTAATCCGCAGTATGATTACGATCACCGCATGGATAAGGGGTTATATCTTGACAAAGCTTTATGTGAGCGCATCATCGGTGTGACGAAGTCTGCCTATGAGCAGTATGCGGATCTGGCAGAGGATTATGCCGGTCCGGCCTGGATGGATGTTTTTGGTGAGACTCCCTTTGAACCGGCGGCTAAAGAGGAGAACATCCGACTGTCGGATAAACAGCAGAAGCTGGCTGTTCGCATGGCAGGACAGATGACAGAGATTGTCAATCAGTATATTGATGCGTCAGCCATCAGTTTTTCAATCATTGCCTGGCCACTGCCATCCATTGGCGATCGGTTTGAGGCCATTATGGATGAGACGATCAAAGTCAACAATCTAGATAATGATCTGTTCAGAAGCATTCAGCAGAAGATGATCGATGCCATTGACGGCGCGGAATATATGCATATTACTGGTATGAACGGCAACCGGACGGATTTGAAAGTTGCCTTATGGCAGCTTCAGGATCCGGCGAAGGAAACGGTGTTTGAAAACTGCTGCGCAGATGTGAATATTCCTGTGGGTGAGATTTTTACAAGTCCGGTATTGGCAGGGACAAATGGAACGCTGCATGTAAGCAGTGTTTATCTGAATGGATTGAATTACAGAAATCTTTCATTGCGATTTGAAGATGGCTGTGTTGCTGAAGCCGACTGCAGCAATTATGAGGACAGGGAAGAGAATCAGAAGTATCTGAGACAGAATCTCCTTCAGAATCATGAAACGCTGCCAATGGGAGAATTTGCCATCGGCACGAACACAACGGCCTATGCCATGGCCAGAAAATTCGACATTACACAGTTGATGCCGATTCTTATTATGGAGAAGACAGGGCCGCATTTTGCCATTGGCGATACCTGCTACAGCCATAGTGAAGATCATAAGGTATATAATACAGACGGCAAGGAAATTGTTGCCCGCGAGAATGAGAAGTCCCGCCTGAGGGATACGGATCCGGAACAGGCATATTTTAATGTGCATACGGATATTACGATTCCTTACGATGAGATCAGTGCCATTACAGCATGCTTTGCAGACGGCAGGCAGGTAGATATCATACGGGAGGGCAAATTCTGCCTTGAAGGTACGGAAGCATTGAATGAGCCACTCAACATATAAGCTGTGCTTATATAGTATCAACGATACATTTTAAATAAAAAAGGAAAGGTGAAAGAACCTTTCCTTTTTTTCGCTTAAGTATTGACGTAAAAGCTCAGTACGGTTACAATAGAGTCAGATTCTGATGAATTTTGCCTTTTTGGTAGGAAAAAGTGAATTTATAAGAATGGTTTATAATAAGAGTATCCACTTATTTATAAGATATCATTATAAAAGGAGCGTTTAACATGCATAAGATCGGTATTATCGGCGGCGGTCAGCTTGGCAAAATGATGATTCTTGATGCTAAGCGGCTGGATGATTATTTTGTAATTCTTGATCCAACCCTGCATTGCCCGGCTCACAGCATTGCAGATGAACATATTGTAGCAGATTTTGATGATGTGGCAGCCATTGAGGAACTGGCCTCGAAGGTGGATGTGGTGACGTATGAATTTGAGCACATCAGTGTGAAGGCGCTGCAGCAGGTGGAGGCAAAGGGATGTCCTGTTTATCCCTCCAGTGAGACACTTTTGCATATTCAGAACAAATACGATCAGAAGCAGTGGCTGATGTCACATGGTCTGCCGGTTCCTGATTTTCGAAAGGCAGACTCTTATGAACAGCTGGTGGAGGATTGTGACTATTTCGGTTATCCGGTGATTTTGAAGACCTGTACAGGCGGTTATGACGGCAAGGGGAATGCGGTGATCCATACAAGAGAAGATATTCGCGAGGCCTATGAGAGTCTGGGCGCAGGCAGGCTGCCCCTGATGGTGGAAGAATATGTGCCGTTTTTAAAGGAAGTATCGATTTTGGTCTGCCGCAGCACTAACGGCGATGTAGCGGTATTCCCGGTGGCAGAAAATGTGCATGTGAACAGCATTCTGGATGAGACAACGGTACCGGCGGATATCACAGAAGCCTGTCGGGAAGAAGCCATGGATGTGGCAAGGAAAGCGGTGCATGCTTTTAATGCCTATGGTATGCTCTGTATCGAACTTTTTGTGACAAAGGATCAGCATGTGCTTGTCAATGAGCTGGCGCCGCGTCCGCACAATTCAGGACATTATACAATAGAGGGCTGTGTAACTTCACAGTATGAGAATCATATCCGGGCGATTCTTGGACTGCCCCTTGGCAGTACGGACCTGATACGCCCGACAGTGATGAAGAATATTATCGGAAATGTGAATAAGAAGGCTGAAGTCCATGGACTGGAAGAAGCTTATAAGTATCCTGAAGTGAAGATCCATATTTACGGCAAAGAGGAATGCAGAGTTGGCCGTAAGATGGGGCATATCACAGTGACAGATAAGACGATTGAAGATGCACTTTTTAAAGCGCGCTATGCGCATTCAAAGATCAAGTTTTAACGGAGGTAATGGGAATGAGCGTAAAGGTTGGCATTATTATGGGCAGTGATTCCGATCTGCCGGTTATGTCGAAGGCAGCAGAGATACTGGATGAATTGCAGGTGCCTTATGAACTGACGATTGTTTCGGCACACAGAACACCGGACAGATTATGCGAATATGCAAAGACAGCCGAGGAAAAAGGCCTTTCAGTGATTATTGCAGGTGCCGGCGGGGCAGCCCATCTTCCGGGGATGGCTGCGGCTATGACGGTGCTCCCTGTTATTGGTGTACCGGTGCAGACAAAGGCTCTTGGCGGTGTGGATTCTCTTTATTCTATCGTCCAGATGCCACCGGGCATACCGGTTGCTACAGTGGCCATCAATGGTGCACAGAATGCAGGACTTCTGGCAGCCAAGATTCTGGCCACAGAGGATGCCGCATTGCGTGAGAGACTGAAAGCATACAGCAGCAAGCTTGAGCAGACGGTACTGAATAAGGCTGACAAGCTTGAGCATATCGGCTATGAAGCGTATTTAAAGGAGATGTAAGCAGATGGAGAAAATGATGGACAGATGTGGTTTGTTTGGCATGTTTGACAATAACGGCTTTCATACATCCCATTTAATATATTACGGACTGTTTTCCATGCAGCATCGCGGCATGGAGGCAGCAGGTATCTGTGTGAATGACAATCAGGGTAATTTTTCCTATGTGAAGGATGAAGGCCTTGTGACAGAAGTTTTTGATGAAATGAAGCTTGAGAAGCTTCAGGGACATGCAGGTATTGGCCACATTCTCAGATATGACGGATCGGATGCCCGCGAGAATGCACAGCCCATCGTGATCCGTTACACAAGCGGTCATATGGCTGTTGCTTTAAACGGCGGATTGACGAATATCGAGGAGATTCGCCATGATCTGGAACTGAAAGGTTCTGTATTCCAGACAATGGAAGCGGCGGAAGTAATCTCTGTGTTGATTTCCAGAGCAAGAAATAATTATCCGACCATTGAGGAGGCGATTGCTTCTATTATGCCGATGCTCAAAGGCGGATACGCGATGCTAGTGATGACGCCGAGAAAGGTGATCGGTGTCAGAGATCCCCAGGGCATTCGTCCGCTGGTACTTGGCAGGGAAGATCATTCATGGTTCCTTTCTTCAGAGACATGTGCCTTTGATGAATTGAATGTTGATTATGTGAGAGATATCCAGCCTGGGGAGATTGTGGTCATCAATGCAGAAGGCCCGCATTCCATCCAGGGTATGCAGGCGCAGCCGATACGTGCCTGCATTTATGAGTATATTTATTATTCACATCCGGCCAGTGTCTTCGGTGGTCAGGAAGTTTACAAGGCGAGATACAATATGGGATGCCATCTGGCAAAGGAAGCGCCTGCAGATGCAGATGCGGTTGTATGGGTACCGGATTCGGGTCTGGCAGCAGCAGCCGGATATGCAGATACACTGGGAATCCCTATGGTGGATGCTTTTGTAAAAAATAAATACTACGGTAATAATCTGGTGAAGCCGGAAGGGATTTTGTTTGACAGAAAGATTCATATGAAGCTTTCTGTGATCAAGAGCCAGGTGAAGGACAAGAACATTGTGGTTGTGGATGACTCCATGGTGCGCGGTACAACGGCTCAGACGTTAGTTGAGCTGCTTCGCCATGCCGGAGCTAAGAGTGTCCATCTGAGGATCGCATCAGCAACCATTTCACATCCATGTTATTATGGCGCTTCCATGCCGGAAGAGAAGAAACTGATCTTCCATGAGCAGGGAGTGGATGCGGTCTGCAAGATGACGGGAGCGGATTCACTTGCCTTCCTGTCCAGTGAGGGTATGGTAGCTGCATGTCCGGATGCCGCAGGTGGTTTCTGCATGGCATGTTTTAACGGTGATTACCCAACGAAATAGCAGATAGAAATAGTGAAATAAGAATCTGGGAACGGATTTTGAATCGAACAATTAATCATAATCAGAGTGCTTTTATCAAGGAGGAAATATAAATGGATTATAAAAATGCCGGTGTAGATATTGAAGCAGGATACGAATCAGTAGAACTCATGAAGAAATTTGTCAAAGGAACCATGCGTCCGGAAGTACTTGGCGGTCTTGGCGGATTTTCAGGTGCTTTTTCTCTTGAAAATATCAAGAAAATGGAAGAGCCGATCCTTTTATCAGGTACAGATGGCTGCGGCACAAAAGTGAAACTGGCTTTCCTTATGGACAAACATGACACGATCGGTATTGATGCAGTGGCTATGTGTGTGAATGATGTGGCTTGTGCCGGCGGTGAACCGCTTTTCTTCCTTGATTATATTGCATGCGGCAAGAACTATCCTGAGAAGATTGCCACAATCGTCAGCGGTGTTGCTGAAGGGTGCAAGCAGTCCGGTGCAGCACTGATCGGCGGTGAGACAGCGGAGCATCCGGGACTGATGCCTGAGGATGAGTACGATCTTGCAGGTTTTGCAGTAGGTGTTGTAGATAAGAAGGATCTGATCACAGGTGAGAATCTGAAGAAAGGTGATGTGCTTATTGGCATCGCTTCTTCCGGTGTACACAGTAATGGTTTTTCCCTTGTCCGCAAAGTATTCGATATGACAAAGGAATCATTGGATACATACTATGATGAACTTGGCACAACTTTAGGTGAAGCATTGATCGCGCCTACAAGAATTTATGTCAAAGCCCTGAAGGCAGTTAAAGACGGCGGTGTGACGCTTAAGGGATGCTCCCATATTACGGGCGGCGGATTTTATGAGAATATTCCACGTATGCTGCCGGAAGGTGTTCATGCTGTTGTGAAGAAAAATAGCTACGAAGTTCCGGCTATCTTCAAACTTATTGCAGAAAAAGGTGATATTGCCGAACAGATGATGTACAATACTTTCAACATGGGTCTTGGTATGGTGATTGGTGTTGATCCTGCAGATGTTGATAAGACAATGAAGCTTCTTGAAGAAGCAGGTGAGAAAGCCTATATCGTTGGTGAACTGACAGAGGGCGAAAAGGGTGTGACATTATGTTAAAGATTGCAGTACTTGTATCCGGCGGCGGCACCAATCTCCAGGCCATTATCGACAGCATTGCCGATGGACGTATCACCGACACAGAGATCAAAGTGGTGATCAGCAATAATCCAAAGGCAAAAGCACTGGAGAGAGCGGCGAAAGCCGGTATTGAAGCGGTATGTATTTCTCCGAAACAGTATGCAGATCGTGAGCTTTTTAATGATGCTCTGCTGGAAGCTGTCAATGCCCGGGGTGTGGATCTCATTGTATTGGCAGGCTTTATGGTGGTTGTGCCAGAGAAGATGATCAAAGCCTACAGAAACAGGATGATCAATATCCATCCGTCGTTGATCCCGTCTTTCTGTGGAACCGGTTATTATGGACTGCATGTTCATGAGGCTGCCTTAAAGCGTGGTGTGAAGATCAGCGGTGCAACGGTGCATTTTGTTGATGAGGGAACTGATACAGGCCCGATCATCATGCAGAAGCCGGTGGAAGTACGCCCGGATGATACGCCTGAGGTGCTTCAGCGCAGAATTATGGAGCAGGCTGAATGGCAGATTATGCCGAAAGTTATTGATCTGATCGCCCATGACAAAGTGCATGTGAAGGATGGCAGAGTGTTTGTAGAGGAGTAGACTTCAAGACTCCAAGTCTGCAATGTGACTTTGAATCCTGTATCGGAATTTGTGAGTTGATTTTGAATAGGTTCATCCGCCGATTCTGCCTTTTGATTTGGTGGAATCGGCGGATATTTGAGTTATATATGAAAGAAAGGATGAGCAGAATGAAAGTATTAATCGTTGGCGGCGGTGGAAGAGAGCATGCCATCGCATGGAAGGTCGCAGAAAGTCCTCTTGTAGATAAAGTTTACTGTGCACCGGGCAATGCCGGTATTGAAGAAGTTGCAGAATGTGTACCGATCGGTGCCATGGAATTTGATAAGCTGGTTGCCTTTGCAAAGGAAAAAGCCATTGATCTGACGGTGATCGGCATGGATGATCCGCTGGTGGGCGGTATTGTGGATGCTTTTGAGGCAGAAGGACTGAGAGTATTCGGACCGCGTAAGAATGCAGCCATTATCGAGGGCTCCAAAGCCTTTTCCAAAGATCTGATGAAAAAATATGGTATTCCGACTGCTGCTTATGAGAATTTCACGGATCCGCAGGCAGCCCTTGATTATCTCGAAACGGCCAAGATGCCAATCGTATTAAAGGCTGATGGTCTGGCCCTGGGCAAAGGTGTTCTTATCTGCCAGAATCTTGAAGAAGCCCGCGCCGGTGTTAAAGAGATCATGGAAGACAAGAAATTCGGTTCAGCTGGCAATCAGATGGTTGTGGAAGAGTTTATGACAGGACGTGAGGTGTCGGCCCTTTGCTTCTGTGACGGAACCAATATTGTACCGATGACATCTGCTCAGGATCATAAACGTGCAAAAGATGGCGATCAGGGCTTAAATACAGGCGGTATGGGTACATTTTCCCCAAGTCCTTTCTATACAGAAGAAGTGAATGCTTTCTGTATGGAGCATATTTTCAAGCCTACGATGGCAGCGATGAAAGCAGAAGGCAGAGATTTTGTGGGCATCCTTTTTGTTGGTTTGATGCTGACAGAAGACGGTCCGAAGGTGCTGGAATATAATGCCAGATTCGGTGATCCTGAAACACAGGTTGTACTTCCGAGAATGAAGACAGATCTGGTGGAAATGTTTGAGGCATGCATCGACGGCAAACTGGCTGAAAAGCATCTGGAATTTGAAGACAATGCGGCAGTTTGTGTTGTCCTGGCTTCTGATGGTTATCCGGTTTCCTACGAAAAAGGTTATCCGATCACAGGTTTTGAGAAATTTCATGCGGATGAAGGTTACTATTGTTTCCATGCAGGCACAAAGCGCAATGAAAAAGGCATTGTGACAAACGGTGGACGTGTACTTGGTGTCACAGCTAAAGGCACAACGCTGAAAGAAGCAAGAGCTAATGCCTATAAAGCAACCGAATGGATTGAATTTGACAACAAATATATGCGTCATGATATCGGCAAAGCCATTGATGAAGCATAACATATGAATCTTTTATCAGGACCCGCAAAAGCGGGTCCTGTTTTTGGAAAGAAAAATTCAGATGATGATTGTGAATGTTGTAGTTCGTATGAAAACTGTGCAGGATAACCAATAAAATAAATAAATGAAATTACAGGTTTCTTTAGTTGTAAATTTATGGTACAATGTAATAACTTAAAGCGTTAAACTACAGAAACAAGGAGAGCGGAACATGAAGGAACTGGATTTATTGCGGCAGGAACTTTTATCCTGTGATACTCAGCTTGTAGATATATTGATGAAACGATTCGATGTGGTTGAGAAGATTATGGCATTGAAGGAGAAGAATCAGATGCAGATTCTTCAGCCGGAGCAGGAGAGCAGACAGAAAGAGGCACTGGACATAGAATTGAAAGGTAATGTGCATCAGGAAGAGATTGCTGATATTTATGCGCGAGTTCTCTACAACAGCAAGAAGATTCAGGGAAAGAAACTCTTCGATTACAATATTGTGCTGATCGGTTTCATGGGAGCAGGAAAGAGTACGATCTCTGCGTTTTTGAGGGATGCGCTGTCCATGGATGTGGTTGAGATGGATCAGGTGATCGCCGAACAGCAGGGCATGAGCATTTCGGAAATTTTTGAGACTTATGGAGAGGAATACTTCCGCAACCTTGAGACACAGTTGTTGATTGACATGCAGTCCAAGCAGAATGTCATTATTTCCTGTGGCGGCGGTGTGGCTATGCGTGAACGCAACGTGGCTGAGATGAAGAAGAACGGCAAGGTTGTTCTTTTGAAAGCAGACCCGCAGACCATTCTTGACCGCGTGAAGGACAGTGACGAACGTCCGCTTTTGAATGGTCACAAGAATGTAGAGTATATTGCGGATTTGATGGAAGCAAGAAGAGCAAAGTATGAAGCAGCAGCGGATATCGTTGTTCAGACTGACGGCAAGAGTGCACTTGAGATCTGCGAGGAAATGATCCATAAGCTGAGAAGTGCAGATGAATAAATAGAACGTATTTTTGATGACAGCATAATAGATTTTTATAGTGTTTTGCAGAAGCAAATAGTTGCCTTTGAAACTAAAAAGAACAACTGTTTGCTTTTTCGCTTGTAAAAGGGAATATTTCATGGTATGATAGGGGGTAGTTAGAACTGCAAAGCGTGTAATGCAGGGCCATGGATGAAAGGAATAATCTGGATGAAGAAATTGAAGAGAGCCTGTGCAGAATGTGTGGATGGGAGATAAAGGATGTATTTTGAATATGGTGAAAATGAGATAACTTATCTTCGAAATAAAGATAAAAAGCTGTCAGAAGTCATTGATCAGATAGGGATGATAGAAAGAGAAGTGGATACAGATTTGTTTTCTGCAGTGGTTCATCATATTATCGGTCAGCAGATTTCTACGAAAGCACAGGCAACCATCTGGCAGCGGATGAAGGAGACTTTGGGAGAAGTGAATGCTGTAACTATTCTTTCAGCGGACATTTCCAAGTTGCAGTCTTTGGGGATGACCTTTCGTAAGGCAGAATATATTACGGACTTTGCCAGAAAGGTTCATGAGGGCGTCTTTGATCTGGAAACAGTCGCTCAGATGTCGGACGAGGCGGCCATCAAAGAACTGGCTTCTCTGAAAGGAATTGGTGTATGGACAGCGGAGATGATCTTGCTTTTCTGTCTGCAGCGGCCGGATATATTCAGCTATGATGATCTGGCTATCCAGCGTGGACTTCGTATGGTTTATCATCACCGCAAGATTGACCGGAAGTTGTTTGAAAAGTATCGCAGGCGGTTTAGTCCTTACTGCAGTGTGGCCAGTCTGTATTTGTGGGCAGTAGCAGGCGGAGCTATTTCGGGAATGAGAGATTATAAACCGAAGACACAGAAGAAGTAAGATGGAGGGAAATGATGGTATATACATGTCAATATCAGTCACCAATGGGGGATATCCTGTTGGCTGCTGATGAAATCGGTCTGACAGGATTGTGGTTTGTTGGGCAGAAATACTTTGCCAACATACTTCCGGATGAACATATTGTGCGGGAAACACCGATTCTTGCAGAGTCCAAAAGATGGCTGGCTGTGTATTTTTCCGGCGAAGAACCGAATTTTACACCGCCTCTTCATCCGATCGGATCTGCATTCAGACAGGAAGTGTGGCAGATTTTGCTGCAGATTCCGTATGGTCAGACAACGACATATGGAGAGATTGCCGGACAACTGGCTGAAAAGCATGGCATGGATCATATGTCTGCACAGGCAGTCGGCGGTGCAGTAGGGCATAACGAAGTCTCTATTATCATTCCATGTCACCGTGTGGTCGGTGCAAATGGCAGCCTGACGGGATATGCAGGCGGAATTGACAAAAAGGTACGATTGTTGGAATTAGAGAAAACAGATATGACCAAATTTTTTATTCCGAAAAGAGGAACGGCGTTGTAGAATCAGCGTCGTTTTTTGTCGATGAATGTGCATTGCTTTTTGTAATCGGATTGCATATAATAGCAATATAAAGGAGAAATGCTTGGTTGGATAGGGAAGAAATTGAATGAATGGATTGAGGGGGATTATAATGGCTACATCTAGTATTTTAAAGAATTTTATTATTTCGGACAATGAGCAGGCTGAAATTTTTGCAAATGCTATAGAGGTATCTTATCAGGAATCATTGCAGATGAAAAAGGATGAGGAAATGGTGATGTATGAAGAACTCAAGAATCCTGATGAAATAAGGGATTTTATGGAGGAGTGGAAGCTCTTACATGAATGAGTTATTTGTGGTGTTGAATATCAAAGAATACTTACGATACGATAAGGGTGGAGAAGAATTATTAAGGCGTATATACTTCACCTTTTGTTGTACTAAAAATAATGATATCCATAAATTTTTAACAAAAGTTAGCAAGAATTCTCCTTCCTCTGCAGGTGGGAGATGAATTGCAGAAAAAAGAAAATAGAACGCTTGTTCTGTAGTGCGAAGTGTGGTATACTATAATCAGTCGAAAGGATAGAAAGGACTGATTATGTGGACAAAATGGATCATAATGCACATTCAGTATATTTGATGTATTATCATCTGAT
>OLOI01001664.1_pt1 | contig 18105 bp, 16 predicted proteins | sample 1672131 | NCBI WGS metagenome assembly OLOI01 (sample SAMEA3136651, study PRJEB25190) | human gut metagenome | reverse complement strand
ACAAAGAAGAATTAAAGACCGTTATGGCAAGAGGACTTCAGGCAAGTTTAGTTGGACAGGTACTTGTAGAAGAATCCATTCTTGGATGGGAAGAATTAGAATTAGAAGTTGTCCGTGATGCAGAAGGAAATATGATCACAGTCTGCTTCATTGAGAATATCGATCCATTAGGAGTGCATACAGGAGACTCCTTCTGTTCCGCACCGATGCTCACGATCTCTGAAGAATGTCAGCAGAGATTACAGGAACAGGCATACAAGATCGTAGATTCTGTACAGGTGATCGGTGGAACAAACGTACAGTTTGCTCATGATCCAGTGACAGACCGTATTATTGTTATCGAGATCAATCCAAGAACATCAAGATCCTCAGCATTAGCATCCAAAGCGACAGGATTCCCGATCGCTTTAGTATCTGCAATGCTTGCAGCAGGTTTAACATTAAAAGATATTCCATGTGGAAAATATGGAACATTAGATAAATATGTGCCAGACGGTGACTATGTCGTTATCAAGTTTGCACGTTGGGCGTTTGAGAAATTCAAAGGTGTCGAAGACAAACTTGGAACACAGATGCGTGCCGTTGGTGAAGTTATGAGTATCGGTAAGACATACAAAGAAGCATTCCAGAAAGCGATCCGAAGCTTAGAGACAGGACGCTACGGACTTGGACATGCGAACAACTTTGATATTTTAACAAAAGAAGAATTATTAAAGAAATTGGTGACACCATCAAGCGAACGTCATTTCATCATGTACGAAGCATTAAGAAAAGGTGCAACTGTTGATGAGATCTTTGAACTGACAAAAGTAAAAACATACTTTATCGAGCAGATGAAAGAGTTAGTTGAAGAAGAAGAAAAGCTTCTTGCATGCAAAGGAAACATGCCATCTGATGAAATGTTAACATCAGCGAAGAAAGATGGTTTCTCTGACAAATATTTAAGTCAGTTATTAGAGATTCCAGAAGAAGATATCAGAAATAAACGTATTTCAATCGGTGTCGAAGAAGCATGGGAAGGGGTTCATGTAAGCGGAACGCCAGACAGTGCATATTATTATTCAACATACAATGCAGAAGACAAGAACCCAGTATCTACAGATAAACAAAAGATCATGATCTTAGGTGGAGGTCCAAACCGTATCGGACAGGGTATCGAATTTGACTACTGCTGTGTACATGCATCTCAGGCACTGAAGAAAATGGGATTCGAGACGATCATCGTAAACTGCAACCCAGAGACAGTATCTACAGATTACGATACATCCGATAAATTATATTTCGAACCATTAACAGTGGAAGATGTATTAAGTATTTATAATAAAGAAAAACCATTAGGAGTGATCGCTCAGTTTGGTGGACAGACACCACTGAATATTGCTGCCGAACTTGAGAAAAATGGTGTGAAGATTCTTGGAACATCTCCATCTGTCATTGACCTTGCAGAAGACCGTGATCTGTTCCGTGAAATGATGGATAAATTAGAGATTCCAATGCCGGAATCAGGAATGGCAACAACAGTAGAAGAAGCATTAGAGATCGCAGGAAAGATCGGATATCCAGTGATGGTAAGACCTTCCTACGTTCTTGGTGGACGTGGAATGGAAGTTGTCTATGATGACGAAAGCATGGCAGGATATATGAAAGCAGCCGTTGGTGTAACACCAGACCGCCCAATCCTGATCGACCGTTTCTTAAATCATGCGATGGAATGTGAAGCAGATGCGATCAGTGACGGAACACACGCATTTGTACCAGCAGTGATGGAACATATCGAACTTGCAGGAGTTCATTCAGGAGACTCCGCTTGTATTCTTCCATCTGTTCATATTTCAGAAGAAAACCTGGAAACGATCAAAGAATACACAAGAAAGATCGCAGAAGAAATGCATGTCAAAGGACTAATGAATATGCAGTATGCGATCGAAGATGATAAAGTTTATGTATTAGAAGCAAACCCACGTGCATCTCGTACAGTACCTTTGGTATCCAAAGTATGTAACGTGAGAATGGTTCCACTGGCAACACAGATCATCACATCTGAATTAACAGGAAAACCATCACCAGTACCAGAATTAAAAGAGCAGGCAATTCCATATTATGGAGTCAAAGAAGCAGCCTTCCCATTCAATATGTTCCAAGAAGTAGACCCAGTTCTAGGACCAGAAATGCGTTCTACAGGAGAAGTTCTTGGATTATCCAAATCCTATGGAGAAGCTTTCTACAAAGCACAGGAAGGTGTTGGAGCGAAACTTCCATTAGGAGGAACGGTACTGATTTCTGTAAATCGCAAGGATAAAGAAGAAGTTGTAGAAGTAGCAAAAGCATTCGCAGACGACGGATTCAAGATCCTTGCAACAGAAAACACATGTAAACTGATCAAAGAAGCTGGAATTGAAGCTGAGAAAGTCAATAAATTAAGCGAAGGAAGACCAAACATCCTTGACCTTATCACAAATGGTAATATCGATATTATTGTAAACTCTCCAGTCGGAAAAGACAGCGTGAACGATGATAGTTACCTAAGAAAAGGTGCGATCAAAGCGAAGATTCCATATTATACAACAATCGCAGCAGCCAAAGCAGCAGCTGAAGGAATCGCTTATGTAAAAGCACATCAGGATCAGAATGAAGAAGTGAATTCATTACAGGGATTACATGCACAGATTTCTGATAAGTTGTAATTTGTGTGTTGGCCAACTGTAGTTTTTCAGTATATGATAAAAAATAAATAAACGATCGGAAGAGCAGCTAGAGAATTTTGCTCACGTTTTTTGCAGATCGCTGATCCGCCGGCTTTCCTTGTGCAACTCGCCTTCAAGGGTGTTTAAATCAGAACTCTTTGAGGCTCAGACAGCACACCAAGCCGGCTGCGAATCCGCAAAAAACGTGGCAAAATTCTAATGCTACTCTTCCGATCGTTTATTTATTTTTTATCATATACCTGAAGGCTAAAGTGTGGACAATTACAAGATTGGAAAACTTAGGTGGGGTGTATGTTAAACGTTATTGGTTTTCGTAAGTTTCTTTTATCTTCCGTCAACGAATTCAAAACTTATCAGTCAATACCGTTTAACATACACACTGTGTAGTGATTTGAATAGCGTTCCGTTGTATGAGTCAGAAAGAAGATAAGAAGAACTATTTATAAGAAAAAAGGATGACAACATGAGCACTTTTTGAATGCGTTTTTTACAAATTCGCAGCGCCCTGTGGTTGATTGTCTGACCGTAGCTGCGGGCATTTTGGCTCGCAGCCAGGAAGTTATCAAAGGAACAGGCGCGGATCAGCGATTTGTAAAAAACGCTTTCAAAAATGCGGAGTGTCACCCTGTATTCTTCTAAATATTTTTTCTTATTTTCTTTCTGACTCATACATGCAACACTATCCACAAATCAGAGATTTCGATAACGATTCATTGCTGCCATAACTTCCTGCTTCCGAGGCATCGCCAGATTACTTTTCACATACTTACTATCCAAGATTGCAGAAAGTCCCTTTGTTTCAATGATCTGCATTAATTCATCTGCAACTGCACAAAGATCTTTCTTCCCATCCATCAAATGAAGTTTCGCATACAACAAAGCATAACCAAGAGCTGTTGTCTGTTCAGTATCAGCAATCTGCTCCACATATCTTAGATCAACTGTATCCTTGTTAATCGAAAAAGCATCTTTTCCAAGTGTTTTCATCTTGATCTTGCGTTCTTTCTTCAAATGATTTCCAGCGTTGAAACAACGGTCAAAACAAGGATCTGGATGTTTCTTTTCAGGCAGTGAAACCATAGGGAAATCTTTTGCTGCGTCTTTGGCGGCTGTAGTGATATCTTTTGGTATATACTGATCCATCTGAATGATATGATCTGCCGGATGGAAATAAGATCCACAGCTTCCAGCAACGATGATCGAAGAAATACCATATCTTTCGTACAATTCACGAATCCGTTCGATAAAAGGAGTGATCGGTTCCTGATCACGAAGAACTACACGCTGCATCAGTTCATCACGGATCATAAAGTTGGTGGCACTCGTATCCTCGTCAATTAAGAATAAAGAAGAATCCGTTTCCATGGCTTCAACTACATTTGCAGCCTGTGAGGTGCTTCCACTGGCATCTTCTGTGTCAAAAGAAACCGTATTTTTCCCATTTGGCAGGTTATTAATGAACATAGAAATATCTGTATTTGTAATACTTCTTCCATCTTCTGCACGAATCTTCATGGCAGTTGGATCAGTAATGACAAATTCACGACCATCCCCTTTGACATGATCGTAAACACCAAGTTCCAATGCCTTTAATAACGTCGATTTTCCATGATATCCACCACCAACGATCAGAGTGATTCCTTTCGGAATTCCCATACCCGTGATCATTCCTTGATGTGGAAGTTCAAAAGATACACGGTAAGTATCTGGGGACTGGAATTTCACACAGTTTCTTAAAGGTTTCTGTGAGATACCACTTTCTCTAGGCAAAACAGAGCCATCTGCAATAAATGCGACTAGTCCCATAGAAGATAATTCTGTTCGGATCGTATGTTGATCTTCTGACAAATGAATGACTTCTTCCAACATTTTTTGATCAATATTTTTGTAAAATAAAGAAGATGAAATACAATCTGGGAGTAATCTAAATAACATTTTATCCAATTCTCTCGCATTTACAGTTCGTCCATTTGCAGGGAAACCAGCTTCAAAATGAATAGAGATGTCACCGTTGGAAGGATTGATCGTACATGCAGTTCGTTCTAGTACCTGTTGTCCACATTTACTGACAGAAAATAAACCGCTTTTTCCAGAACCTTTGGCACGAAAAGAGATCTTAGATAAAGTTTGATAAAATAATCGTGTCAAATGATCACAGAGTGCAACCTGTTTATATTTTGTATCATAAAAAGAAGCAGGAAATCCAGCTGATCTTCCTTTCACATGGATACTTAATTTTGATGGAGATGCAAAAGGATCGCCTTGTACATGATCAATGGAAAGAAAATAAGTTCCAAAATCATAAGTACCTTGCGTACTTTTATATGCAGGATATCCTTTACGGTCAATATTTTTTAATAGTGATTTTAAATTCGATGATGATTTCATAAATCAATTCCTCCTAATCCTAAAATCCATGATAACAGTCAGTGCGATTTTTGTAAACCAGATGAAATCAAAGGAAATCCGTGGTATCATAGAAAGATGATAAACAAGGAAGGCGGAATAGAGACGATGGATCTTAATAAATTAAAAGAGATACAGGCCGTTGTTTTTGATATGGACGGGCTGATGTTTGACAGTGAACGCTATGTACAGAAGTCATGGGATATTGCAGGAGAACGTCTGGGATATGGACCTCTGGGGCATAATATTGTCAATACATTGGGAACAAACCTTACAAATCGTAAGAAATATTTCTTAGAACATTACGGAAATGATTTTCCATTTGATAAATTTTTGGATGGATACAGAGATGCATATTATGAATTGGTTGAAGACGGTGTGCCAGCCAAGAAAGGTCTTCATGAGATTTTGAAAGTCCTCAGAGAAAAAGGACTAAAGATCGGAGTTGCAACATCTTCCAGTGAAGAACACGCCGTAAGTAATCTGAAACGAGAAGGGATTTTTGACTACTTTGATTCCGTGATCACAGGAAATATGATCGAACACGGAAAGCCAGAGCCAGATATTTATATCGAAGCATGCAGACAATTAAAAGTCGATCCATCAAAAGCGATCGCATTAGAAGATGCGATCAATGGAATCCGTTCCGCACATGGAGCAGGCATGAATCCAGTGATGATCCCAGATATCGTGCAGGATACAAGTAAAGTCGATGATATATTATTTGGAAAATGTGAATCTTTGCTGGAATTTGCAGAGATTTTACAGGGCGTAACATTAGATATAGAAGAAACACAAAAATAAGGAGAGAATATATGGCAAAGAAGAAAAGCGCAGGGTGCGAATATTGTAGTAATTATGTGTATGATGAAGATTATGAATATTATGTATGTGATATTAATTTAGATGAAGATGAGATGGCAAGATTTATGAGCTATAGCGATTGGGATTGCCCTTATTTCCAGATGGACGATGAATATGCAATCGTAAGGAAGCAAAATTAAAAGGTAAGAAATAATTGACAATAAATGGAAATCTGTTAAAATATAAATGAAACAATTTACATAATTTGTAATATAAGGAGAAAATATGGGGAATAAAGACATTACAGATTTCAATGAAGCGCAATTAAGAAAGAGAGCAGCAAGTAAGGAAGAATTAAATATTTGTTTGACCAATAATTATGCATTTCAAAAGATATTTAAGAATGAAGAGATAGTAAAAGGATTTTTAATAGCATTGTTGCATTTAAAGGAAACAGATATTGAAGAGTTGGAGGTTACGGATCCTTTTGTGGAAGGTGAAGTAAAAGAAGAAAAAGAGGGAATACTAGATGTCAAATTAATCTTAAATGGTGGCAAAAAGATTAATATCGAGATGCAAAATACGTATCAGGAAGATTGGGCAGAGAGAAGTTTATTTTATAATTGTCGGATGTTTACAGAGGGATTAAAAAAGGGAGAATCTTATTATGAATTACCTCCATGTATTCATGTAGGAATTCTTGATTTTAATTATTTAAAAAGTCCTGGATTTTATCATAGAATTTTATTAAAAGATGATACAACAGGTGAATTGTATAGTAGTAAATTTCAATTTCATGTGATAGAATTAAGTAAAATAGCAACGACAAAAGGAAAAGCAACAAAACAAGATCTTTATAAATGGGCTAAATTAATTTCAGCAAGTACTTGGGAAGAAATCAGAGAAGAATCTGAAGGAAATCATTACATGGAAAAGGTGAGGGATGAAATGATTAAGATGAGCCAAGATGAGAGTGAGAGATATCTTTATTTAAGGGAACAAATGGCAATCCGCGATAAAGCGAGTCAATTAAGAAGTGCAGAGAATATAGGAATAAGGAAAGGTGAACTTTTAAAATTAGTGACACTAGTACAGAGAAAAATTGAAAAAGGAGATACGGTAGATAAAATAGCAGATGATCTGTTAGAAGATCAAGAAATTATTGAGAAAATATATAATTTAATAAGAAAATATCCTGATAAAGATGAAAAAGAAATTTGTAATTTTTTTTCTAAAGAATAAAACCAGTCACAGGATGGTTAATACAATTACCAAAGGAATACATAAAGTAATTCAAGAAAAGGGGTGTTGCAATATGAAGAAAAATACGATCATATGCATTTCCAGAGAATTCGGCAGTGGAGGAAGAGAGGTCGGACAGCAGTTATCCAAGAAGCTTGGAATTCCTTTCTACGACAAAGAAATTTTGGCAAGAGTTGCCGAAGAAAGTGATATGTCGGAAGAGTTTGTAAAGAATCACGAGGAGAATGCAGTCTACAGCCACATTATCAATGTCCCGATCGGACACAGATTTCCAGGCGTTGACACAGAAGAGATCATGACACCAGAGAAATTATTTATGATCCAGGCACATGTGATCCATGAACTGGCAGCGGAGAATGAATCCTGTATTTTCGTGGGAAGATGTGCAGATGTGGTGCTTAAGGATCACGAAAACTGCTACAGTTTCTTTATCCACAGTCCTCTAGAAGAACGGATCAAACGGATCGTAGAGACAGAACATGTGACAGAACGACAAGCGAAGAAGATGGTCAAGCAAACCGATTGGGAGAGATCTTCTTATCATAATTATTATACAAAACAAAAATGGGGAGACCCTGGTAATTATGATCTCATGATCAATTCAGCAAGGACAGGAATCCAGAAAGCAGTCGAAATTATCATGGATTATGTGAAATAAAAAACGATGATATGCAATGTATACAAGGTATCAAAAGATACCTTGTATATTTTTAGCATAAAAATGAGAAAATGTAAATATTTTTAATCAGACCTTGAACAAAATCAAAAGTGTGATAAGATAAAAACTGTAAAACAAAAGACAAAACACAGAAATAATCTTTAAAACACAGAAAAAGAAAGGAAATAATATGGAAATTACAGACAGTGCAAGGAACAGGATGTTTTCAAATAAAGATCTCGTACGATTGATCATACCGTTGATCATTGAGCAGATGCTAACTGTAACGGTAGGACTTGCGGACTCTATCATGACAGCGAATGTTGGAGAAGAAGCTGTATCAGGAGTTTCATTGGTAGACAGTGTTATGGTATTGATGATCAATCTGTTCTCGGCATTGGCAACTGGAGGAGCCGTCGTTGCAGGGCAGTTTCTCGGACAGAGAAAAAATATCATGGCATGTAAGACAGCAGACCAGTTGATCTTATTTATTGTTTCATTATCTGTAGTGATCATGGCAGGAATTTATGCATGTAAAAACTTTATTTTAAATGTAGTGTTTGGAAATATTGAACCAGGAGTTATGCATAACGCGGAAATATATCTGATGATCGTCACGGCATCTATTCCATTTATTGCAATATATAATGGATGTGCCGCATTATTCCGTATCATGGGGAATTCAAAGATTTCTATGAATATGTCTATGTTGATGAACGGTATCAACATCGCAGGAAATGCGATTTTGATCTATGGGTTTAAATTTGGAGTTGAAGGAGTTGCGATCCCAACATTAGTATCAAGAATTGTTGCAGCAGTTGTTATGGTAAGACTGCTCGCAAAACAAAATCAGGATGTGCATTTAAGCAAACATATCCATTTTCATTTTAAGGGATATTTAATACAGAAGATTTTACATATCGGAGTACCAAATGGAATCGAAAATAGTATGTTCCAGCTAGGAAGAATCATGGTATTAAGTATCGTTGCAGGATTTGGGACATCATCTATCACAGCCAATGCCATCGGAAATGTGGTAGCATCATTTGAGTTAATCCCAGGAATCGGAGTAGGATTTGCAGTGCTGACCGTTGTATCAAGATGCATCGGAGCTGGAGATTATGAAGCTGCAAGATACTATACAAAGAAGCTGTTAAAAGTAGCCTATGCAGCATTGATCGCATTAAATATCATCGTAGTTATGATCTTACCACTGATCATTCAGGTATATCATTTATCACCAGAAACAGCAGCGATCACAAGAAAGATCTTATTATATCATACTTTATGCTGTGTAACGATCTGGCCGCCAGCATTCACGATCCCGAACACATTAAGAGCCGCAAATGATGTCAAATACTGTATGGTTGTAGCATCAGCCACGATGTGGATATTTAGAATCTTCTGCAGCGTTGTTCTTGGAAAATGGATGGGACTTGGAGTCTTCGGAGTCTGGGTAGCAATGACATTAGACTGGGTATTCAGAGGAATCCTGTTTGTCAAACGATACATACAAGGGAAATGGCAGAGAATGGAATTGATTTAAATGAAACAGATTAAACAAAGAAATTGTAGAAGATAAGAACAGCCCAGAATCGTCAGGTATAAAAAGACGATTCTGGGCTGTTTTAAAATTTGTATCTAGAATATAAATCCAGGATCTTCAGTAGTATCCATTTCATCAAAAGTAACTTTTTCTATTAATTTATTCTTTTTATTTTCCATTGTAATAAAAGCACGGCAATTTGTTGGGATTGTAACGGAAGAACCTTTTACTTTTTTCATTTTAGTAGCTCCTGGCTTGTAAGTATAAATAGATTTTACTCTCCAGTTCTTATTAGGAGTGATCTTGATGTTACGTCCCGTAAAGGAGATCTCAGATCCGTTTTTATTCTTAAAATCAGAAGTATAGTCTTTTCCATCCACTACGATCTTCTTAAAAGGATTTGAGTATTTTATAACTTTAACTGTTGTTTTTACAGAATAAGTTTTACCTCTGTATTTAAATTTTGCAGTGATTTTTGTTGATCCTGTTTTCTTAAGTTTTACACCGATTCCTACCTGATTGTTATCTGCAATAAGATAATAATCTTTTCCAAAAGTTTTTGTAGAAATAACCTTTTTATTTGAAGATTTAACCTTCATACCATTACGCAGGATGGATTCTGAATTAGAGCGATTTGTTCCCTTGATATAGATCACATTTGTGTAAAAACCATTCCCGCCATTATCTTTTTTGTCATAACTTAATGTTGTCTTTTTAGGTAGAGAAAATTTTGCTTTCGCATTTACACTATAAGCAGAACACATACCTACTGTTAGTACAGATGCCAGAAAAATAGAGGCACCTTTTAAAAAACTTTTCTTCATAAAATTCTCCTTTCGATGAACAAAAAATACAAAATCATTATAGCATAGAAATATGCAAAAATGTAAGGTATAATAAGGATAAAACAACCTTCAAGGAGGATACTGTTATGAATAAAAAAGAACTGGCACTAGAAGTCATTGAGCGTCTGAAGAATGAATATCCAGATGCAGACTGCACACTGGAATATGATCAGGCGTGGAAATTATTAGTTAGTGTAAGACTGGCGGCTCAGTGCACGGATGCACGGGTGAATGTCGTGGTAAAAGGATTATTTGAAAAATATCCAACAGTAGAAGCATTGGCAGCAGCAGATGTTGCAGATATTGAAGAAATCGTACGGCCCTGTGGTCTTGGAAAGAGCAAGGCAAGAGATATCAGCAAATGTATGAAAGTTTTAAGAGATGAATATAGCGGTAAGATCCCAACCGATTTTAAATCGATCCTAAGTCTTCCTGGGGTCGGAAGAAAAAGTGCCAACCTAATCATGGGAGATGTCTTTGGCAAACCTGCGATCGTTACGGATACACATTGTATCCGTTTGGTCAACCGGATTGGATTAGTTGATGGGATAAAAGACCCTAAAAAAGTTGAGATGGCATTATGGGAGATCGTTCCACCAGAAGAAGGAAGTGATTTCTGCCACAGGCTAGTATGGCATGGAAGAGATGTCTGTACGGCAAGAACAAAGCCTCATTGTGAGAGATGTTGTTTGAATGATATCTGTGCACAAATTATATAAAGGTACCATGATCAAAAGTATGAAAGGAGAAAGTTTATGAGGAAACTATCAAGAAGAGCTGCCAGTATTGCATTAGCAGCGGCAATGCTATTTACAACTGCAGGAGTCAGTCAGAAGAAGGTAGAGGCTGCTTCTACAGGGAAATTATCTGTTACAGGATATCAGGACTATAGTGATGCACAGAAAATCTTAAAAGAAGTGAACAAATACCGTAAGAAAAATGGACGCAAAGCATTGAAGATGGATCGAGGATTGACAAATTCAGCAATTATGCGTGGATTTGAAACAACGATCTATATTCCAGAAACAAGTCCACATAGAAGACCAAATGGAAAGCTTTCAAAAAGTATCAACAAGAAGATCATCTATGAAAACTGTGCACAATCTGCAGGAACTACACCGAAGCAGATCGTAAAGGGTTGGATCAATTCTTCCACACATAGAAAAGGTCTGTTACTTTCGAATGCAAAAAGTGTAGGGGTTGCAGCAGTTACGGTTGTGTCAAGAGATGGGTATGAAGCCAATACCTGGGTATTAGATTTTAGCAGTTCCAAAGCAAAGAAAGTAGAAAAATCCAAGACAAGAAAGCAATTTACAAAAAATATTGTGACAAAGAATTCATATTTGAAGAAGAGCTATTTAAAACTAGACAGCAGATATGGCACAATATGGGAAACAGAAAAAATGCAGATGAAGCCAACGTATCAAGGGAAAATGATGAAAGAGTATGGTGTGTATCCAACGGTGATCAATACATCATCTTTCACATCATGGAAGAGTAGTAATCCATCCGTGGCATCTGTTGACTCGAATGGAAGAATCACAGGAAATAAAGCTGGAACAGTGACGATTTCTGCAAAATTAAAAACAGGGACAAAGATAACGATTTCAAAGAAGATCAAAGTTGTACCGACGAATCAGCAAATCGATCCATGGGAATAGGCAAAAACTAAAGAAGCAGGATAGAATAAAAAAACGTAATCTCAAGAGGTTCATTTGAGATTACGTTTTTTTTCTATAGGATTATGCCTGAAATCCAAGGTAGGCATTGATTCTCTTATGAAATAGAGAAGAAAATATATTTGTAATATTACCACTTAAGAAAGCGGCGATCACGGTTCCGATTCCAACGGATGGTAATTCTGGAAGCAATACAAAAGAAGAGATCGCAGAACATACAGTAAATAAAACTTCCAGACAAACTCTGACAGCGCCAAAGCTTATATTTTTCTTATCAGAGATAGTTTTCACAAGTCCTTCCATTGGCATAACAGCGAACCCGGAACTGATCGTGAATCCGACACCTATTGATAGAACGGCACATGCGATGACAGATAGTAAAATCTTAGCGGCAAGTCCATGAGGTTCAATAAAGAATAAACCATAAGAAGTAAATTCGATAAATAAAGAATAAACAAAAGTCAAACCAAGCTGAGTCAACTGCATTTTCCCGAATTCATGAAGGATCAGAGCTTCGCAAACTAAGAAAGTAGAGTTGATCAGGAAGTTAAATAAGGCATAGCTGTGAACTGGGGAAAGATAACTTAATGTCAAAGCCATCGTACAGCTAGGTGCAACTCCAAGAGCTGCTTTCAAAAATAAATTAGAACCAACAGACATGATCAACAGTCCTAAAATATAAAATAACAATCTATGGTAAAAAAATCTTTTTTTGTTTTTCATAATATCAACGATTCCTTTCATCAAAATTTCATATTTTATCAATCGTATTCCCTTTGTGTTTCTTATTATATATAGAGAGAGCGAAGTATTGCAATTCCAGTTGAGATTTGATATATTCCAAATAGGAATATACGAAGATATTTGAAAAAGGTATGGAAAAATGGAAATACAGCAATTATATTATTATATGGAATTATGTAAACAGAAAAATTTCACAGAAGCTGGATATGCCTGTAACATGACACAAGGTGCATTATCAAAACAGATCCGTAAGTTGGAAAATGAGTTAGGAATTACACTGATCCGCAGGAATACAAGGAAATTTGAGTTGTCCAAAGAAGGAGAGATCTTTTTGTCTTATGCAAAGAAAATGACGGGAACCTATGAAGAGATGTTGAAAAATGTTCAGAAAAATCAGGAAATTAAGATTGGTTGTATGCCGGTTCTTGCACCATATCATTTTGCAAGATTGGTGGCGGATTTCAGAAAAGAATATCCAGATATCAAACTTGTGATTGATGAAAGAATCGCAAGTGATATTCAGGAAAACTCCGATCGTTATGATTTCTTGATCTTGAGAGAAAATATGATGGAAGATCAGAAAAAATTCCGTTTTTCCCCACTGTATGATGATAAATTGTGTGCAGTGTTATATGAAAAACATCCGCTTTATGGAAGAGATCGACTTCAACTGAAAGAATTGAAAGATGATGTTTTTATCTTCCCAGAGAGAGGCAGCGGAAGTTACGAAGTGTTTTATAAGAGTTGTGAGAAAGCAGGATTTGAACCGAAAATAGCTTTTGAATTTCCACAAGCAAATACAATCATGAGTTTTGTAAGTGAAGGGGTTGGGGTTACGATCACATTTTCAACGGTTTATAGAGAAGCTAAATGTGCTGGAGTTAAAATGATACCATTAGAAGATGAATTACATTCTGTGATATCACTATTTTATAGAAAAAATAAGCCATTGGATTATGCAAAGAAGCAGTTTTTAAATTATGTAAGAGAGCATTTGTATACGTAAAAAAATTAGAAGGCATATTGTGAATCTGTTATACTAGAGGAAGTAAATACAAGGAGAATTCTTATGAAGTATGTCATAAAAATAATACTGATCGTGACATGCCTGATCATTATGTTACCATTTGGCGGATGTGGCCGGAAGAAGCAGGTAACAGCTCAGAAAGCAGGAGTATTAAAGCCAGAAGCACCGGGGAAGGAAGTTTTGGATCATGGGGAGGCTGTGGTTGATATATCGAATGTGGCTCAAGGCTATGTAGCACTGCGATATAAGGGAAGTGCAAAGAAGATCAGTGTTGAAGTGATCGGAAAGAATAATAAAGTATATAAATATTTTATTGAACGGACAAAAGAGCCGACATATTTTCCATTGACCAGTGGAAATGGTACATATCAGATCTCTGTATATGAAAATGTGCAGGACGATGAATACAGTGTTTTGATGATGGATAGTTTTGAGGTGAAATTAAAAAATAAATTTCTGCCATTTTTATATCCTAACCAGTATGTAGAATTTACAAGTAAGACGAAAGCAGTAAAGGAAGCGAAGAAACTGGCAAAAGATTCCAAAGATGATCTGGCAATCGTCAAAGCTGTTTATAATTATGTGGTCAAAAATGTAAAATATGATGATGAGAAAGCGCAGAATGTTCAGAGTGGATATCTGCCATCGGTAGATGAGACATTGAAGACAAAGAAAGGAATCTGCTTTGATTATGCTGCGCTGATGACGGCAATGCTGCGTTCGCAGGGAATTCCGACCAAGCTTGAGATCGGGTATTCAGGGGACATCTATCATGCCTGGATCAGTACCTGGCTGAATGAAAAGGGATGGGTAGATAATATCATTCAGTTTGACGGGAAAAGCTGGGAGTTAATGGATCCGACACTGGCAGCGAATAGTGATAACAAGGAAGATGTGAAAGAATATATTGGGAATGGAGAACATTATGTACTTCAGTATAGTTATTAAGAAGGGATAGAATATGAAGAAGAAACTTAGCAACGAAGAACTGATCACATTTTGTGGTCAGATGGCACTGATCTTGAAATCTGGGATTTCATCGCTTGAGGGGATTTACATTATGGAAGATGGAGATGCTCAGACAGAAGGCAAAGAGATATTAAAAGAGATCCGTGAAGAACTTGAAATGTGTGGAATGCTTTATCCTGCAATGGAGAAAACAGGGGTTTTCCCAGAATATGCACTTCATATGACGGAGATCGGAGAACAGACAGGAAGACTGGATGAGACGATGGAAGCATTGGCAGCATATTACCAGAGGGAAGAAGAGACATTAGATGCGGTCAAGAGTGCAGTGACTTATCCGGTTGCGATGCTCGGGATGTTGTTAATGATCGTTGCAGTATTATTTATAAAGGTTATGCCAGTATTTGAACAGGTATATATGCAATTAGGGCAAGAGATGACAGGAGTTGCACGTCAGTTATTGAATATTGGAGATTGGATGAGACAGTCAGCAATTGTTCTGGTAGTTTTGGCAGTGGTGATCTTGATCATAACATGTTTTGTTATTTTTTATAAAAAGGTGAGAATTAAATTTATCTCTAAGATACAGACCATCGGATTTATGAAGAAAATCGCATGGAAACGTGCAAGAACAAGATTCGCAAGTGGAATGGCGATGGCTTTAAAGAGTGGACTTGACATGGATGAAAGTTTGTCACTTTCTGAGAAACTAACAGATTATGAACCATTGAAAATGAAGATTCAGCAATGTCAGGAACAGATGAAAGAAGGAGAGATATTTCCGAAAGCGTTGAAAGAGGCACATATTTTTGATGGAATGCAGGAAAGATTGATGATCATCGGTTATGAAACGGGTGCCGTAGATGAGGTAATGGAGCAGGCAGCAGATCTATATCAGAAACAACTGCAGGATCAGATTCAGAAGATGATCGCTGTTTTAGAACCGACACTGGTAGGAATCTTATGTGTGATCGTAGGGATCATTTTATTATCTGTCATGTTGCCACTAGTTGGTATTATGGCTGGAATTGGATAAGGGAGGCAGATTTTGAGAAATCGTTTTCAAAAACAAAGAAAAATTGACAATAAAATTCGAATTTTCCTGCCAGTTATGATCTGTGGCATTATGGTGGCTGTGTTATGGAATAGCAGCAGCCAGATTTTTCGCGAAACAAAGAAAAGACAGGAAGAAAGTCTGAAAGAAGCCGTGATCAAAGGGGCGGTACAATGTTACAGTGTAGAAGGGCGATATCCAGAAAGTCTTTCTTATCTGGAGAAACATTATGGATTGGAGTATGACAAAGACGAGTTTGTGATCTCATATGAGATCATTGGGTCTAACCGCATGCCACAAGTTACGGTGATCCCATTGAATGAGAGGTGAGGTTTTTGGAGAGACAAAGACATATGACAGATCAGATGTTTCTTGTGATCTTATTTGCAGTGTTTGCAGTTTGTGCGTTTTCCTTGAGTATGATCGGGGCGAATATATATAGTCATACAGCTTCTGTGATGAATGAGGATTATGAGGAACGGATCGATATTTCTTATGTAACAGAAAAGATAAGACAGTGGGATGAAAAGGACAGCATCGAGATCGGCAGCTTTCATGGACGCACAGCCCTGATCCATACGGAAAAGATCAATGGGAAAAAATACAATACATATCTCTATCAGGAGAAGGGTGCGTTGAGAGAATTAATGGTAAGAGAAGGTCTGGATACAACAACGATGCAGGGAGAGAAGATCGTGGCAGCAAAAGATTTTTCTGTAATAGAAACAAAACAGCTGTATCATATAAAGATTCAGGGAAGTGATGGCAAGATATATCAGAACTGTGTATACAGACACAGCAGGAATTAGGAGGAAGTATGAGACAAAAAAGCAATGGAACACACCTGATCCTGATGGAATTAATGAACTGCTAGACCTTATTCGTTCTTTGAAGGCAAAAGGGATGACAATTCTGGTTTCTAGCCATCAACTTTTAGAAATAAGTAAGATTGCCGATCATATTCTTATTCTCGACAAATGTAAAATACAATATGATGGTGATAATAAAAATGTAGATAGTCTTGAGAGACTCTTCTTTAAAATTGTTCATGGGGGTTAGTGATATGCAAAAGATATTCTATTCGGAATTGCTCAAATTACGACATTTAGGAACTACTAAATTCTTAATCATCATACCATTTTTAACCGTTCTTATAGCCTTTTTAATGGGAGGGTTACAGATTTTTGTTCCTTTCTCGGTTTATTGGTGGGAAGCTATCTTTTTATATCTTGTAAATGGTCTTTTGTTTATAGTCGATAGACGTTTAGAAGACCAGGCTGGGCATTTTCAAAATGTTACAAATGGATATTTCACTTGGAAAATTATCTTGATGAAAATGGTGCTTATAGGAATGAGGACATTGATTTCTAGTTTATTCTTACTTGCTTTCCTCAGTCTCGTTGCATTTATTTACACAGGTTTTATTCCAATAAATATTCCTAAAACAGCTATTTCCTTAATCTTAATTTGGATGACAACTTTATGGAACATTCCTTTACTTTACCTAATGTCTAAATACATGAGTCAATTCATCCTATTAGCTCTTAATACATTGGTTTGTCTTTTAATAGCACCCTTTATTGCTCAGAGTCCACTTTGGTTCGTTTTCCCCTATACTTATCACTATAAAATAGCTCAATTTTTATTAAATCTTAAACCATCGGGGGATATTATTGTAAATACGAATCATACTAGCATTCTTCAAGTGTTACTTACGATGATACTATCAATAGTAGTGACATTGTTTTTATCTTTTTCACTTCAAAGGAGGCAATTAAATGCTAAGGAGTGAGTTACTAAAATTTAAGAATACTTTCGGTCTTTATCTTATTCTCAGTTTTGCTGTCTTAGAGATCATTACAATTCCAATGTATGTGAGCTTCGTTCCTAATGGTTTTTCTCTAACTAATTTAGCCATATTATCTTTTTTATGCTATCCGCTATTGACATCATTTTTGTCAATTTTAGGGATTGAACAAGAAAAACACGCTAATCATTATCAAGAAATATCGAGTTACCCTAAGCAAAGACGTTTATGGTTGGCTAAACTTTTAATATCAGACATAGTCCTTAGCCTACCTTCTTTATTCAGTTGGCTTATCATAAACCTCCTTCTTATGAATAGTGTTAATGGATTTGTAGTAAGTCTATCAAGTTGGATGTTAATAGTCTTTCTTAATCATTTTCACTACTTTATACAAGTGAGTCTGAACAGTGTTAGTAATATTATAATCTCTATGGTTGAAATTATTTTTATTATTTTTGCTAGTAATAAAGTTTTCTTGTCTACTCATTGGCTTCCTATTGCTTTACCTTTCAATAGCCTTATCCTTAGTGATTGGAGCCAACTCAATTCCCTTCCTTTATGGATTGTTGGGGTGACTTTGTTATTTATATGTTTAATAGAT
>OLOI01001662.1_pt1 | contig 18110 bp, 8 predicted proteins | sample 1672131 | NCBI WGS metagenome assembly OLOI01 (sample SAMEA3136651, study PRJEB25190) | human gut metagenome | reverse complement strand
TGGCGGAACAGGGGACGGCGATCAAATCAAAATGAAATTTTTCGCAAAATAGGTTTATCGAAACGCTCAGACAGCGCAAAATGCGCCGCCTTTGTTATTTGGGATCGTCAAGCAAATTTTCTATTGCGGCGGCCGCGGCGTCAATCGATCCGTCTCCGGTCAGATACTCGCTGAGCGCTGTTTCCGCGTTCTTTGAAAGATGGGTATAATCCTCCTTTTTGGGTCTGAATTTCAGCGTCTGAAACATCGGAAACGTATCGTCAATATAATCCCGATAATAAGAGATAAACGGGTTTTCATAGTCCGCGCTCTGCATCGGCAGCGTCCCCATTTCCTTTAAAATTCGGTTCTTCACGTCCGGCGTTGCCAAATAGTTGATGAGTTCTTTGACGTTCTCCGTCTTTTCGCTTGCCGCATTAACCGACATTCCGTATGTCCTTGCGGTGGCATAAGCCTCGCCGTCCGTCCGCATCAGCACCCTAGTACTGACCTGTGCCGCCACGGGAGAATATCCGCGCATAATATCGCCATTGTCGCACGTCCATGCACGCACATACGCCGCGTCACCGTTTTTAAAACTTGTCACGGGATCGCCCTGCACCGCGCCGTCAATCGCCTTTTTATAAAGACGCACGCCGTCGCGCACCGACCCCGTCAGATGAATCAGTTCCATCGCGCAGCAAATCATCTCTTCGCCGTCCGCGCCCTGCACGGCATAGCGGATCGCACTTTGCTCCGCAAGCTGCCGATAGTCAAGGCTTCCATCCGTGATATCGTCCCGAAAGTACATAAGCCCCGTATCCAGAATCAGCGGATACCAATAAAGATCGCCGTCCGTCTGGGCAAAATTGACAATGGCCGGGTGATAGCTGTCACGGTCAAAGCTGACGCTGCTGCCGAGCGGCCGCAAATACCCGTTTTTTACAAATTCACTGACCCAGACATCTTCGATCAGCATGGCGTCCAGCGGCACTTCCTTTCCGGCCAGCATCGCGCTGACCGCGCGGTAAAGCTCCGTGCTTTCGCTTGGGAATTCAATCAGCTTGACCTGTGTCGTCTCGCTCTGCGCCGAAAATTCGTTCATCAGATTTTTGATGGTGCCGGTGGCGTCTCTGCCGCAGGCAACCACGATCTCCTGCTTGACCTGGCGCCTTGCCGTTTCGCCGCCGCTGCAGCCGCACAGCATGGCCGCCATGGCAAGAATGATTCCCAGAATCACCGTTTTTTTCATGGTACCCCCTCTTTCCTGATCTTTTGCATTGCGAACGAAATCTCCTACTCCATCTTCATTGTATCAAGCGCATCTCTTCTTTGCAATCCGGCAAACTTACGATTCGTTTGAAAACTTACGGTTTTTTGTCGATAAAAGGAATTTATCTTGACCTTTTTTTATCAAACATTTATAATAAAACCAGATAAACTATCCGCAGATATCTTAGGGTGAAATGCTATGTTTAAGAAAAAACGGAAGAAAACCTTTCTTTCTATTAAATCCAAATTAGTCTTTGCCTATACCTCGATTGTCGTCCTTACGCTTACCATCTTCTCTTTGGTTGTTATTTGGCGCTCGGAGACCGTCGTCGTTGATCTTGCGCAGCAGAATGTGGAACAGGCCATCCTCGCGTCGCATCAGGCGCTCAGTTCGGAAATTGACAGTATCAACGCCATCATGCTCTCTTTTCAAATCAAAAAGGAAGTCCAGGATATCCTGTGCGGCGACAAGCATGACTCCACATTAAAAGAGGTTGCGATCCTTGAAAACTCGCTGATGGAAACCGATATCTTTCAAAACAGCATTTCTCAGCTTGAATTATACGTGTTAAATCGCCCGGACTTTCCGCCGCTCAGCACCGGCTCACACGTGTTTTCCGCGGATCAGATGCAGAACGACATCTGGTTTAACAATTCACTGCGGCTAAGCAATTCCACCGGCTGGACCGTCCGGAATAACATCAACGAGAGCAACAGCTTTATTGTGGTATCCAAGCTTTTGGTTGATTTTACCACCAACGAACCCGTGGCCGTGCTGAAAGCAAACGTAAATATCCGCAATTTTACAAAAATCATCAATGATGTAACGCTCGGCAAAACCGGCCGTCTGTTTATCAGTTCCTCCAATCATCTGGTGGACTATGACACATCCGAAATCGGCCAGCACCTGGTAAACAGCCAGATTCTCTTCGGCGATATGCTAAAGAGTACCCAAAGCGAAACCCGAACCGCCGCCATTGACGGCCAAAACTTTCTGATCTCGACCCACCCCATCAAGGATACGGGGCTTTTTCTGGTCGGCGCCGTCCGCATCAAAGAGTTCCGCTCCACGCGAAACGCGATCATGATCGCGATTTTAATCACCGCGCTCGCGCTGTTTCTGCTGTCCCTGATTTTTATCCTGGTCGTCTCAATCACCATCACAAGGCCGCTCTCCATCCTCTCATCGGCGATGCGCTGCTACGAACCGGGAAACGAAACACCGCTGATCTCTGACGCAAACGATGAAATCGGGGTATTGTTCTCGGTGTTTAACAACATGCAGATTACCATCAAGGATCTGATTTTAAACATTGAGCATGAGACCACCAAACGCCAGCGCGCCGAGCTGAAAGCGCTGCAGGCGCAGATTACACCGCACTTTTTGTATAACACACTGAATTCTGTCTGCGTCCTCGCAAAAAAGTATCACGCCGACGATATCCAGCAGATGATTATGGCGCTTTCCAAATTCTTTATGATTTCGCTCAGCAACGGTGCGGAGGTCATCACGCTTGCCCAGGAAGTGGAACAGGTAAAAAGCTATATGTATATTCAAAAAATCCGTTATGCGGACAAATTCACCCTGCACACCGATATCCCGGAAGAGCTGCTTATGGCGCACATCTGCAAGCTAACCCTGCAGCCGCTGGTAGAAAACTGTATCAATCACGCCTTTCCAGAAATTGAGGAGCGCGGCATGATTGAGCTTGCCGCAAAGCGTGACGGCGGCGATATCGTGATTACCGTCAGCGACAACGGCCCCGAAGGTCTGGTCGATATCAACGAGCTAAACCGCCAGGTCAATCAAAAATTTGACCCCGATGAGCCGGTGGAAAAGTATGGCATCCACAATATCAACCAGAGAATCCATATCTATTTTGGGGACGAATACGGTCTGACTTATAAAAAGAATCATCCGCGTGGCCTGACCGCCGAAATCCGCATCAGAGCCATTTGGGACGATCCCGCAAACGGCAGCGGTACATCAAGGTCATTATAGCAGAAGCCGCCTAAAAAAACAAGCGGCATTTCTCCGCGCCGCAGAAATGAAATTTATACTGATTTTACGCCGTTTTCGGCACATTTAAAGGCAGAAAGCCAAATCCCGGCTTTCTGCCTTTTTTTGTTTCGCCTTCTCAGGCGGGTTCGGATTGCTCTCTTTCGGCTAACGAACGGTAATTACCAATTCGTTTTCGTATCCTTTATGGAACGCCGCCATCGCGGTTTTTGTTTTTCCGTCCACCTTGACGGTGACGTCATAATCGCCGTAAAACCCGTTCACCGCTGCAACGCCGTTTTTGTCGGTGATTGCGGTCGCGCCTCTTGTCCACCACTTGTTATAAAGCAGATCCTGATACTGTTTCAGACCCGGCTTTTCGCCGAACCAACGGTTGTAAAGCGGCGAAACACCGGCACCGTTCCCCTTATTGTCGGGGTTATCGGGGCGGTAGGGCGAATCCCAGTCCGTCCAGCTGTCCGAGAGCCACCAGATCCCGAATCCCGTACACGCCGGGTGACTGAACGCCGCAATCATCATGTCGCGCATGTAGTCGCCCTGACCCTCATAGCCGTACTCGTCATTCAATGCGCCGACCGAAAACTCAGTAATCGCAAACGTCTTTTGATATTCATAAGCAAACCGATCCCATACCTCCAGCCACTTTTGGGGACGGTAGTTGTTGCCGGGATCCTTGCTTCCGGTCGCGGAATGCCCCTGCATTCCCAAAGCATCATATTGGATGCCCTGATCCTTAAACCAGTCCAGCCTTTCCCAATACGCATCCTCAAACTGGCGGTTGTCGCATAGCATCAGCGACTGGTTGTGGGTCAGCTTTTCTGCCGCAAGCCGATAGACATCGTTAAAAATCCGTTTTCCGAATTTTTGGGTATAAATATACCGGCCGTGCGTCTCATTGGTGACATCCCACTCGTAAATCTCCGGGAAGTTCTGATCCATCTCCGCAAAATGATCGCCGATCAGGTTTAAGAGATCCGGGTACCGTTCATCCACCGGACGGGTGTCCGTCTCCATCAGGTTGTACAGCTCCGGCGGTTCGTCACTGACATTGGTACTCGGCATCCAGAGCGCGTGACCGCGCACATATTTCAGCCCATACTGCTTTGCGTTATCAATAACCAGTCTTGCCGTCGAGGTCTTGCCCGGATTATTTCTTTGATCCTTGTCATAAACCTGCCATTTCAGGCGATTCCCCACCGACAGCGCATTAAAATTCGCGCCGATTCTGGCACAGAATTTATCGTACTCATCACCGTTATTATCCACGTCATAGCCGTCCAGAATTGTATCGCTTAAATATTCGATGTCCATCTGGATACCAAACTTAAACGCATGTTCAAACATGTCAAAGATAACCGCGGCGCCTTGGATCGGGTTTCCGAACCGATCCTTTACAACGACCTTAAAGTCGCCCTTGCGGATCTTTTCGATGCGGTCGAGTGCCTCTTTCCGCCAGGCGGCATCCGGCGCAAGTTCCGGCGCAAGAAGGTCGGCCTTTTTCTCGTTGAAGTACGAAACATCCGCATCCTTGCCGACATTGCTGATCGAAAAACCGCCGATTTCGATGGTCTGTTTCTCCAGCGCCGCCATCAGGCGAATTTCACAGGCGTTTGCATAGCCGGTCAGTAAAAAGTCAAACCGTTTCCACTCCGTGCCGAACTCGACCGTATCGTCCACGGTTTTGCGCCAGTCGGGCGCCGGCGCCTGCACCTGCACGGTAAATCTGCCGGTGCCGTAGTCGGCGTTGCCGCCGTCAATCAGCCGTGCATAAAAGGTCAGCACATAATTGTCGTCCTTATCCGGCTTGGGCAGCTCTTTGACAAAAGGAATCACCATGCTGTTTGCGTTTTCCGGCACGTAGGCAGTCTTTACGCGCACGGCGCGGTCAAAGGGAAGCTCCAGATCATTGCTGCCCCGGCCGATCGGTTGTCCCAGCATTTTTACGTTCATCAAAATCTGTCCGGCGCTGCTTTTGGTATCGGTATTGACAATCTGTGTGGTAAGGCCGGCTCTTTGGTACCAATCCGCAAGACCGGTCATCTCGCTGATAAAATCCTCCGGCGTGAACAACACCGTGCCGGACGGGATCGACCCGATATCGGTCGAGGCAATTTTTTTAACCGCATTGGAATAATCCTCTTTGTTAAAGATCAAATCGCTTGGTGCATTGCTCTTTTCAAACTTGGCGGGAACCGGCCGGTGTACCGTGGAATAAAGCTGATCCATGCCGCTTTTTATTTCATCGGAAACCGCCGGTGCGGTCAGCTCGGTGCGGCTTACGATGCGGACACGCTTTCCGGCTCTTTCGCGAAAGACGCGGTAGCCAAACGCCGCTCCGACCGTCTCGGCAGGGACAAACAGCGTGCCGTCCGTTATCTGTGCAGGAACGGGCATCTCTCTTTTTTTGCCGTTGATGAGCGCAGTCTTGCTGTCTGCGCTCAAAACGACGCAGTCGCTGCCTTTTGTCAGCGTCGCCTTATTTTGCTCCACGCTGCACAAGGCGCCGAGTGCCGCCGCAATGCCGTCTGCCGGCACTATGATATAGTTTTTACCGGCAGCAGGCGTGCTTACGGTGATTCCCTGTTCATAGACCTGTCTTTTACCGTTGATGATCAGCTCAATGCCGTCCGCATCGCCGTCTGCCGCATAGCCTGTCATCGGTATGACAAAGAGTAACAGAAATAACAGTGCAATCTTTTGTTTCACCCTCATCGCTCCTTTGCAGCATTTTGAATCGAATTAACAAAAAGCCTGCTTCCCATTTTTTGAAAAAACAGGAAGCAGGCCGCAAAATATGGGAGTTTTATTATTTTGCATTTTGAAGTTTGGTATCACCCGTTTACAGCTCGCCGTCCTTAAATACAATGACGTCAGCCGGTGAGGACAGATACTTCCAGGTAAAGATCTCGTCCCCGACATGATAATCCGATTTTGCCGCCGGATAGCATCTGCCGGACTTTAAGTCATAGACGCTGCCGTTGCTGTTGGTAAAGTGAATGAATGTCGTAAACTCTGCAACAGCTGCGGACTGAATCGGGTTCTTGTTAATCGACACAACCGGGTTGGTACCGTTATGGTAGTAACCCTTCACCGTAATGATATTAAGATTATCGTCGATATCCACAATCTCGCCGCGCACGCAGGTATTCCACTGCATCAGCGCACCGTACATACCGCCGCCCGGATAGGTCGCATTGTACATGGTGACAACCCCCGTTGACTTACGGCGTACAATTTCAAGGCTGGTAATCTCGCCGTCACGCTCTAACACGCGCACAACGTCGCCCTTAAACACGCTGTCCGGTCTGACATAGGGCGTGTCCTGATTGCCCATCACATCGGATTCATAGAATACGTTGTACGGCTTTTTCCCCTCTTCTGCCATCTTAGGCAGCATATCCTTGGTGACATATTGCCAGTCATCATCAAGGCTTGTGATCAGGATGTGTTCCATCACTCTGGTGTTTTCCTTGATCGGCATACTGTACGGCTGGCCGCCGTAATAGCCCTCAAGCTGATAGCCGTCCACTCTCTCGTCAATGCTGTCCACAATCACAACCTTTTGCTGCTTGGAACCGTTGCTCGGCTTTTTGGGGTTGATCACCATAAAGTCGATGTCGTTGCTGCCCGGCATACGGTACAGCTGCGCATTGTTCCAGTCCATGCCGTCATACACGTTGGCGCTTGCCAGCGAGGTAACGCCGCCCTTGACCAGACGGTAGTCGGTTTCGTCATAATCCATCGGAACCGCCTCATAGACCGTGGCAAAGTTGTTAATCAGATAGTTGTATTCCTCTTTGTCAAGATATGTGCCGTCCACATAGCTGAGCATTCTTGCGCTGACCGACTGTGCAACATTGTTGTAAGACAGCCATGGGTTAGAGTGCCAGCCAAAGTTATGCAGCATCACGATCTTGGCGTCGGGGTGATCCTCCGGCATGGAGGGCACCAGAATGGTGTGAATCTCACCCTTGGAATTGGTTTCAAAGTACACGATCTTACGGGACGCCGCGTCGGATTTTACCTGATCGCTCATCCAGGAATGATATACGCCCGTAAAGTTTGACGCATTGTTGGTCGACCACAGATAATGGGACGTCATCGGATCGGCCGGCTGATCGGTAATCAAGCTTGCCGCGTCTACCTTGCCGACATCCGCGCCCGTCCACGCCTTGACCTTTTCCAAGGTCTCATAGGTATGGATTTCGCCGTCGCTTTCCATGATCTTCACCAAAAGCGTGTTTGAAAACGAGCTCTTCTTGACCGCAACGTTCATCAAAAGTCCGTAGGCCGCTCTATCCTCGCCTTGGATGTAGCCCACGACCTTGTCGTTTAAGTCAAGCAGCAGCGTCGCCTCTTTGCCGGTTTCAATCAGGCTGGAATAGAGCGATGCCTCCGGCTCATAGCCCACGCCGTCAATGTAGAGTTTGTATCTTGCGTTATCTTCCGGGAACTCGTAGTGATCCGTATCGCTTGCGCCGCCGGTTACCTTTTCGACCTTAACGCCTGCAAAGAAGGTGTTTCTGGAGAAGGGATATCCGTTGTTGTCCGCGTTTCCGTCAATACGGATATCGGTTGCCGCATAGTTCCCTCTGGTTACCTCGTATTCAAAGCTGACCGGTACCCACTCGTGGTTTTTAAGGTTGGTGATCTTTACGCCCTCTTCACCGCGGTAGCTGCCATTGTTATAGCCGGCCTGGTTATTGCCGGTATTTCTCTCTACCGACAGAAACATAACCAGCGCAGTGGTCGCGTTCTCCTGATCGGCGACCATCTCCGGATTATCGGTGCCGTCCCAGATTTCATCGGTATAAACCCAGGTGGTGATCCGCACGCGGTCGCCCACATTAACCTTGGCATTGTCAAAGACGTGCCGCAGCCGTGCCATACCCTGTCTGGTCGGCGTTGTGTTATCGCGCTGACCTCTGGTAAGGCGCAAAAGATTGCCGCTTGAAATCTCCGGCAGGGTGCGCCCCTTTAATCCGCCGAACGCGTCATCGGCGAGCGCGTCCACCGTCCAGTAGTTGCTGCTTTGGCTGATAAAACCGCCGTTTGCAGATAAGTCTGCCTGATAGTCCAGCCCGTCCGCCGTGGTACCCGTACTTGCAAAGAACCAGTTCGGCGAATACGTGCCGCTTGTGATATTGGAAAAATTAATCTCCGAAATCGTCTCATAGGTTTTATCTTCCGCCGAGGCATTGCCGCCTGCCTTGCCGTCCAGCGTCTCGCGCCGCTGTACCATACCGGTTACCCGTTTCAGGCTGCGGTGTACATCGATGACCCGGCCGTCACTGGACTCATATACCATGATAACGTCCCCGATCGTCAGATCACCTAAGATAATTTCGTTGCCGTTTTCGTCATAATAGAACACTCTGCGGTCGCCGATTTCTTTGTTGGACAAATCCAGCACGCCGCGCTTGATGCCGTCCGCCGTGTAGATGTTGTACGAAATCCACGTAAACTCCGCATTGATGTTGGAAATCACATATGCGTTATAGTTTTCGATAAACAAGACGTTCGACTGATCGCCGCCGTCACCGCGCAGAAGCACAAACTGTCCCTGCTTTTGGTGCGCGTCCAAAAACGCCTGGGCGTCCGCATCAGTCTCAAACTTTTCAATCTTGCCGTTGTACATATAAACGGCGTCTTTTAAGGTGGCGGTTTTCAGCTTTCCGCTGTCGCTCGGATAATACGAAATGCTGACTGTGCCGTCCGCCGTAATGCTTGCCGTCTCAACATCATCAAAGCTGATTTCGGTGCGCTGCGCCCGATCCTCCACCGGGAAGAAAGCCAGAATCTTGCTCCGGTTTGCCTCCGATTCGATGGTGCAGTAAAAATCAATGCTGTAACCGATGTATTTGGCGATGTTCAGTTCGATGTCGTAGGAAACATCATCGATCAGCACCTCGCCGTTTTCGGTATAAGCGCCGTCCATGGTCGCGGTATACGCCGCAGAAACCGTGCCGGTTTTCTTTTCTGCTTTATGATACTTATTGAGCGCCGTGGTGTCCTTGGTGATCTCCCACTTCGGCTCATCGCCGTAGCTAATCACCTGCATCAGCTCTACGTCCAGCGCATTGTAGACCAGCATCGCGATCTTCCACCGTTTGATCGGCGCGCTGTAGCCCTCTGCAAAATCAATACCCTGCAAGAGACCCAGCTGCGATGCGACCGTCAAATACCCGGTCGGATATCCGCCCTTTTCCTCTGCCATCGGCTCATAGCCTAAGGCGCAGACAAGGATTTTGATTGCCTGCTCTGCGGTGGTCTCCTCCTCCGGCGCAAAGCTGCCGTCACCGTTTCCCTGCAGCATGGAAAGCCGGGTTGCCGTGTTGATATAGCTTTTGCCCCAGTGATCCTCGCCGACATCGGTGTAGCTGCTCTCGCCGCTGTCCGTCTTTGCCGCGTCCAGGCCGACAAAACGAACCGCAACCGTACTCATTTCTGCACGGGTTAAGAAGTCGTCTGCCCCGAAATCCGTCTCTGATTTGCCCTGCATGATGCCAAGTGCCGAGAGGACAGACACGGCGCGGTCATACGGCATCGCAGCGTCCTGTGCCTCCTCGGCGGCAAATGCCGTGACGCAAGTTGTCAAAACCATGCTAAGACAAAGGATCAGACAAAGGATTCTCTTTATGCTCATTCTCTTAGCTCCTTTAGAAAAATTTGTGTTGCCTCTTCGCCGAAAGCGGAAATCGCTGCGCCAAATTTAAAAGGCGGATTTCCGCTTTGGGCGACGCTGTGTTAGTTTGCCGTGAGCGGGATCGGTGCAAGCACCGGATTGGCGTTATCTAACTTCCAGATATAAGCGATCACTTTATCCGTGCCGGAGGCATCTGCAATCGAAAAGCTGTACTTGGTCGTTGCCGCATCGGCGTCTACGATATCGCAGCCGAGCAACTCGTTGCCTTGGTAAGCCGCAACCACAATCTTGGTGCCTGCGGCATCGTCAATCTGCGCGGTAATTGTACCGCTGACCGTGCCGGCCGTCTGGGTGGGATCGTCCACCAGCTTTTCCGCCTTGACGCCTGCCACATAGAGGTATAACGGGAATGCCGCTACCTTGTCACTGCCCATCTTATCACTGTTAAGACCAATACCGGTAACGTCCTTGTTCTCCTCCGTCACAGTATAGGTCAGTGAAATTTCTTTCCACACGCCCTGTTTCATGTCGTCATAGCTTGCCGTCTCGCTTGCGTTTGCCGGTTTTGCAAGGTTATAATCTGCCGCCGGGCCGTTTGTGGCTACATCGCCGCTTCTCGCCTTATCGGACAGCCACATGGTCACGGTCGCTGCATCGTCCGGTTTCATCGAATCCGCCGCGGTGGTGGCGTCATGCATGGATGCGCCCAACACCCATGCGGTAATTTTTACCGTATCGCCAACCGCTACCTTGGTATTGTCAAAAAGGCCGCTGATGTTGATTCTGGAATCGGGTGCTCCCTTACCCATACCGGCATTCCAGCTGCCGCTCTGCTGCGACCACGCACGGTTTAGTTTAAAGACATTGGTAATCGCACCTGCGCCGGGAATGGCCGGAGCCGTCACGCCGCCCTCGCCGCTGATCGGGCGGATACCGGTGCCCTGGTGAATCCTCTGATGTCCATAATTCGTTTTAAATTCTGCGTACTTCCCGGTGCCGGCTTCTGCGCTGAGCCAGCCGGTGTTATCGGACTTTTTACCGCCCCACCAGCTGATACCGCCGGATGAACCCTCGACCTCCTTGTAATCATCCATGGTAACCTGGGATAACTGCTCCCACTTTTTCCCGTTTTGGAAAGTGTAGCTGCCGCCTGCTTCACCCAAAACTTCTACCTTAACAGAACCCACAACCCATCTGGTTGCATAAACTGCATCCAATGCCGGTGCGCCGGAATCCACCTGCACCTTACCGCTTGCAACATCATCTGCGGTAATCGCAAATTCCAGATTCAGCTCATTCCACTGATCGCCGGTAACGTCCGTCAGCGCAGAGTGCGTGCCGGACATTAAGCGCATTGCACCCTTACCGTTGGCCGAACCGCCCTCCGGCTCATAAATCTTCTTGCTCGTATTATACTTCTGTTTCTTCATACCGCTTGTAACAGGGTACACCCAAGCGCTAACCTTTACCGTATCGCCGACTGCTACCGTGCTTGCATCCCAAAGGTTAGTGAATGCCCATCCGGAATCAGAGGATGTCCAAATCCAGCCATTAGCCGATGTACACGCGCCGTGATGCTTTAAAACATAACTTCCAACGCCGGACGGCGCACCTGCTGCATATGCAGCGCTAACCTCAGTATCATCGCCATTTTTGAACGCCTTCGAGTTGCCGACTCTCTTTCCGTTGGTTCCCCAGCAGAAACTTACACCGTAATTTTTGCCATCTACGGTTGCCGTATCAGAGGTCACACCCTCTGCACGCAGTGCCTCAAAGCCGTCCATATTAAGATCCACAATCGTCTGCCAGAACTTTGTGCCGCCGGTCTCATCGGCTGCGCTGACTGCCATCGGCAAAATCGAGATTGCCACTGCACCGGCAAGGATGAGCGTGGACGCTCTTTTGGTAAAATGCTGCCACGTCCTTTTTAGTCCATTTTCTTTTTTCATGATCAATCCTCCCTAAAGATTATTAGAACTTATTTAAAATCTGTTTGCTCCGCGCTTTGGCGGTTTTCCCTTTTCGGCGGGGGCTGCAGTGATTTGGCCTTCCATCGCGGCAGCCCCCCAAGGGAAGGGGTGCGATATCATATCATTAACCCAATGCTCGTGGTCGGGTTAAAATGCTGCTTTCAAAGTAATTCCCGGCATACGCGGCTGGAACTGGTTCATGCTCCATACATAAGCGATCACCTTATCCGCTGCGCTTGCGCCGTCAATGGCAAATTCGTACTTGCCGTCCGTGGTATAAGGAACCATGTCACAGCCGAGGAACCGGGTGCCGCGGTATGCTACCACAACCACCTGCACGTCCTCGCCGGGCGCCGGGGCGTCAATACCGCCGACATTGACCGAGCCGACAATCCGGCCAAGCTCCTGGGTGGGATCGTCCACCAGCTTTTCCGCCTTGACGCCTGCCACATAGAGGTATAACGGGAATGCCGCTACCTTGTCACTGCCCATCTTATCACTGTTAAGACCAATACCGGTAACGTCCTTGTTCTCCTCCGTCACAGTATAGGTCAGTGAAATTTCTTTCCACACGCCCTGTTTCATGTCGTCATAGCTTGCCGTCTCGCTTGCGTTTGCCGGTTTTGCAAGGTTATAATCTGCCGCCGGGCCGTTTGTGGCTACATCGCCGCTTCTCGCCTTATCGGACAGCCACATGGTCACGGTCGCTGCATCGTCCGGTTTCATCGAATCCGCCGCGGTGGTGGCGTCATGCATGGATGCGCCCAACACCCATGCGGTAATTTTTACCGTATCGCCAACCGCTACCTTGGTATTGTCAAAAAGGCCGCTGATGTTGATTCTGGAATCGGGTGCTCCCTTACCCATACCGGCATTCCAGCTGCCGGACTGCATGGACCACGCACGGTTTAGCTTAAAGACATTGGTAATCGCATCTGCGCCGGGGATGGCCGGAGCCGTCACGCCGCCCTCATCCTTGATCGAACGGATACCGGTACCCTGGTGGATTCTTTGACTGCCATTGTTTGTTTTAAATTCGCTGTACTTTCCGTTACCGGCATTTGCTTTCAGCCAGCCGGTGTTATCGGACTTTTTACCGCCCCAGAAGGAGATACCGCCGCCGCTGCCGTCTGTTGCCTCATAATCATCCATGGTAACCAAGTTCATCTGCTCCCACTTGGTGCCGTCCTGAATGGTATAGCTGCCGCCGGGTTCGGCATATCTTTCCACCTTAACGCCGCCGTAATATGTTGTGATGGCGGCCGGATAGTGGCACGCAAGGGTATCGATCGTCCTGTCTTTTGCATCGATTTTCACACTGTCGACATTCTTGTTATCCTCGGTGACGGTGTACTCCAGTTCAACATCATTCCATTGGTCGAACGTAATATTCGTTGTTGTGCAAGGCTTGCCCTCTTCCGGTGCGGACGCGGCGTAGCCCGTGCCGCTCAGCCATAAGCTGATTGTCTCCGTTTTCGGCGGCGTCGGATATTCCTCTACGAGCGTTTTGTCCACGTCATTTAATTTCTTGCTCGTGTCGGATCCGTCGAGAAAATTATTTTTATTATTTTCCCAAGTCCAGTTATCGGTACTGTTACGGGTGTATATTCCGGCACTCGTCGGGAATACCTTTGCGGTAATGCGGATCTTATCGCCGACCTGGATGCCTTCGGGAACATCCGCATAAATCCCGCCGAATTGAATGCCGGCCGACGGATCGGACCACATCTGACCCTTGCCGAGTCCGTCACCGTTCCACGCGTGCTTGATCATGAAAGCGCCGCATTGGTCGTCCCCCAGCCACGCGCCGTAAGCGTCGTCCCTCAAGCCGCCTTCTACCGGATTGTCGCTCCAATCGTCGTTGCGGCCATGGGTTGTCACGGCGGCCGCGCCATTGTGATATGCGCTCAATCCCGGATAAACACCGACATCACCAAACAGCCTTTCCGCAGTATACTTTCCGTTCGTACTCGTTATTGTGTCGGGGTCAGCGCTTACGTACCTTCCGTGGGCGCTGTAGAACACCTCGTCAAAGTCGCTCGCTTTGATATGGTTGATCGTCATCCAGAACGCCTGTTCATCTTCCGTCTCTGCCGCGCTGACTGCCGCCGGCAGTGCGGAGACTGCCATCAAGCCGGCAACGATCAGGGACGACGCCTTTTTGAGCAGGCTGTGCCGGGTTTTCTTTAAACCGTGTTCTGTTTTCATTGCAATTCCTCCTTAAATATATTTACCACTTTTCATTTTCCCATTTTAAAGTTCACTGTCGTCTAAGACGATGGTCAGCTCGTTCTCATATCCCCGATGGAACGCTGCCATCTCCGTCTTGACCTCCCGGCCGTTTACCGTTACGGAGATATCATAATCGCCGTAAAAGCCGCGTACGCTGCCTTTGCCCTCGCTGTCCGTTGTTGTTTTGGCGTCCTTTGTCCACCACTTGTTATAGATCAGATCCTGCCACTGTCGAAGACCCAGCTTTTCGTTAAACCTGTCGTCAAAGAGCGGTGCACAGCCGGCCGTTGCGCTTGCCGGGCCGCCGCTGTATACATCACTCGGCCAGAAGATGTAGAACGATTCGCAGCCCGGATGACTAAACGCCGTGATCAAAAAGTCACGGGTAAAGTCCGCCTGGAACTCCTGCGTCTCGGAATAACACGACATCTCGGTGACGCCAAACTGCTTGCCGTACTCGTAAGTATACCGGTCAAACGTCTCGTTGATGGTGCTGAGCCGTCTTGCGTTATCAAGCGGATCGTTTTCGTGGTCATAGCTGTGTCCCTGATAGAAGAGCATCTCCATCGGCACGTTTGCCTTTTGGAAGCCGTCCAGTTTTTCCCAATACTTGGGGTTGTTCAGCTGGTTATCGCAGTAGCCGAGGGCGCGGTTCTCCTGCCCGTCCTTTTTGCGGATTTCGTCCGCCCAACGGAACAGATCATGCAAATAGTTGGGCCCGAATTTTGAGTCCCAGGCAACGCGGTTTACCATCTCGTTGGCAACCTCTTGCTCGTTGATCTCCGGGAACATGGTGATAAACCGGTTAAAGTCGTTCTTGACGTAATTCTCAAAGGTATTCCAGTCCATGGCATCGACCCGATCCGGCCCGTAATAACGGTACGGCCGTTCATGACCGGTCGAGAGCGACGGCATCCAAAGCACGTGGGCGTGGAAGTAGCGGATCCCTAAGTTTTTGGCATCGTCAATCTTTCGGCGCAGGATACGCTGATTGCCGTCATAAAAGCTCAGCTTTGCCGCGTTTCCGGCGCCCATTGCGTTAAAGTTGACGCCCATGGTCTCGACATACCTTTGCACCCAGCCGCCGGTGGCCTCATCATCCCAGAAGGACGCGTCCAGCACGCCGCCGAATTTAAACTCATGCTCAAACATGTTAAAGGTAACATCGGCATTCTCGACCGGGTTTCCGTCTTTGTCCTGCACCTTGACCTTAAAGTCGCCCTTGCGCATCTTTTCGATCCGATCCAGCGCCGCGGCACGCCAGGGCGCGTCCTTTGACATCTGCGGACTAATCAGGTCGACATCCTTTTTGAATGCGTCAAACATCGAGGTATCGGCGTCACGGGCCAGCTTTTGTACCTCAAAGCCGCCGATCTCAATCGTCTGCCGCCAGAAGCCGGTCGTTACACCGATGTGGTTTGCGTTTTCTACGCCGGTTGCCAGCGCGTAAACCTCTTTCCACTCGTTGCCAAACTCAACCGTCTCAGAAACGGACTTAATCCAGGTGGGGATATAGCTTTCCTCGACATGGACATAGACCTTACCGGCGCCGGTGTCGACATGGCCGCCGCCGACCAGTCTGACATAAAACTTTACCAGATATTTATCCTTTGGGTCGACATATTCTTCAATCAGCTTGGTCGGCTTTACGATAAAGAAGGTCGTATTGCTGGGCGGATAAGTACAGCAGATTTGCACCGCGCGGTCAAAGTCAACGCTCTCGTCCTTGATCTCGACCGGTTTCCACCAGCCGTTGGCCGTCTCGCCGGAGCCGGCGCTGTCCACAAAGTCATCGTTGGTGTAGATGACATCGCCGCTGGGAAGGTGACTGGTATCCAGCACCCTCTCCTCGGTCAGCTCCTCCTCCGGCACGTATTCGAAGTCGGTATAAAACAGCAGATCGTCTAAGCGGTTGGACTTTTCAAACTTGGTCGGCACGTCTCGGTGTACCTCGGAGACCAGCTCCGCCATACCGGGCTTTAACTCACCGTTATACTTGGTACTCTTTAGCCCCGTCTTTGACACCAGGCGGATAAAACGGCCATACGACTCACGCAGAACGGTAAAGTTCAGTGCGCCGCCGACAAACTCAACCGGGACATACGCCTGATCGTTAATCATCTCGGCCGGGGTCTCCAGTTTAACGGATTCCCCGTTTTTTACGCCGTTTTCCGCATCGATAGTCAGTGCCGCCGTGTAACCCTCTTTGGTAAAGGTCACGGTGTTTGTCGCACCGTCCCAGGAGACCTCGGCCCCCATCGACTCCGCAAAGGGTCTTGCCGGGGCAAGCACCTGATAATTCGCCCGCGCAAGCGTAATCAGCTTCATATCATAGTCCTGATACTCGGTGTTGATCTTCAGCGTAATTTCAAGCTGTGCCTCCTCGGCAAAGACTGCCGCCGGCAGCATTGTCAGCAGCATGACCGCTGCCAGCAAAAACGCCGCGAATCGTTTCATTCTCTTCACTCCATTCTATTGAAAGATCAGTCACTCTTATTTTTTGTTGTGGTTTTTGAAGATGATCGCACTGGTCGGAGCGTCAACTCTTCCGTATATGAACATCATATCGCCGACGTTATAATCGCCGAAGGTACCTACCTGGTACTGTTGTCTTGCCTCGTCCCAGATGGTAGTGTTACGGTATACCGGGAATACCACCTCACGTTCGGCAATATAATTGCCCTCGTTATTGGCGGCCTGGGTATAAAGCGCGGATGACGATGATACGATATCGGTCGCCGACGGCCAGTAGAAGCCCTTGACCTTGATATAACCTTCCTCGTAGTTTACCTCGGTGATCTCGCCGTTTGCAAACCCGGCGCCCTTTTCAAAAAAGCCGTCCAGGTTTGACTTACTGATGGTGGAATACGATACCATCAGCGCGTCATCAACACGCCGCAGCACCTCAACATAGTTGACCTCGCCGCCCTCATCGTTGATGTTTACCACGTCACCGGCCTTTAGTACGCCCGGTTTTACGTACGGGGTCTCCATGCCCAGCGCCTCATAAGAGCACTGATACGGCAGAGTACCTGCATAGCTTGGGATGTTATCCCAGGTAAGCTTGACGCCGCTGTCATCCGGCTTAGTCATCCAGAGATTTTCAAACAATCTGGTGTCCTTTTTAATCTTTTTGGAGTAATTGTTGTTCGAGTTCGTCATCTCAACGGCGTAATAACCGTTTAAGATATAGCCGTCCTCGGTCTCCTCAATATTATCCACAATGATCGGCTTTTTCTTATTTTTACCTGGTATAATGTAATTGACTCATCTAACGGTCGTTACATGATACCTTTCTCCTTTCTATCAACCTTTTCTTCCGCGGTTGATTGCGGTTTGGTTTATTGGTATTATATAAATAAGTAATGTGGATTTGTAAATTCTACCTGTGGCTTTGACTACTTATTGGAGGTTCTCACCACACCTTGTTTCTCAGTAATGATTAGTTAGATGAGTCTTTGAATTCGTATCTCGTACCAGGTTTTACGGAGCAAGTGTTGTGGATAACACATTACAATTTTTTTACGAAAGGAATGTATTACTTTGATTTTAGTCGGTATCGACATTGGCAAAAACAAACACACTTTTTCCATAATTGACAAAGTAACCGGCGAAATACTATTAAATCCATCTGTTTTTGATAACAATCAGACCGGATTTCTGTATCTCATCAAAAAACTAAGCAGCTATGCCAAGTCGGAACTTCTTATCGGAATGGAAGATACCGGGCATTACCATTTTGCTCTGCTCAAACATCTTCTTGATAACCGATATACGGTTGCGCTCATCAACCCCACGACAACTGACCTTACAAGAAAAATTCAAGGCGGTATCACCAAAAATGATACTCTTGATTCCATTACCATTTGCGATGTGATTTCTTCCAATCAGCGCAAAAAACCATATCGTATTACGAAACTAAACCGATTTGACCTCTATGAGCAGAAGCAGCTAACCCGTCATCATCACAATTTGAAAGAAGAGCTCAACA
>OLOI01001654.1_pt1 | contig 18151 bp, 13 predicted proteins | sample 1672131 | NCBI WGS metagenome assembly OLOI01 (sample SAMEA3136651, study PRJEB25190) | human gut metagenome | reverse complement strand
GGATAACGTCCGGTGGAGGTGACTCCCAGACCAGTGCAACAGAAATAAACCGCCTCACTTGCTGAGGTAAGGGTGGAAAGGCAGTGTAAGAGACTACCGCCGTCCTGGTAACAGGCCGGGCACATGTAAACTCCATTTGAAGCAAGACCGAATAGAAAGCGATACGGCTGCCCGTCGTGCTTTCAGGTGGGTCGCTTGAGCCTTATGGCAACGTAAGGCCTAGACAGATGATTACCCAATGACATAACCCGGCTTATCGGTCTGATTGCGTACAAAAAAACAGAACGGATTTCTTCCGTTCTGTTTTTTTGATATTTGTTTTATTATTTATTGCGTTTACCTGTGTATTTCTCTTCGCAGTATTTACATCTGTAAACTTCTTTCTCTTTATCTGCAAGAACAAAGATCTGGTCGAGTCCCTGTTCAATGGAAGTGATGCAGCGTGGATTCTTGCATTTGATCACGTTGACAACCTGATTCGGAAGTTTCAGTTCTTTTTTGGCAACGATCTTCTCGTCCTTGATTACGTTTACAGTAATGTTATGATCGATAAAGCCGAGAATGTCAAGATCGAGATTCTCAACCGGGCATTCAACCTTGATGATATCTTTCTTACCCATTTTGTTGCTGCGCGCGTTCTTGATGATGGCAACGGTGCAGTCAAGTTTATCAAGCTTCAGATCATGATAGATAGTCATGGCCTTGCCTGCTTTGATATGGTCTAATACATAACCTTCGCGAAGTGCTCCAACATTTAACATGGTAATTTTACCTCCAGTAATGTGAGAATCAGGGCCATACGTACATATACACCGTACTGTACCTGTTTGAAATAAGCTGCTCTCGGGTCTGCATCCACCTCTGTTGAGATTTCATTTACACGTGGAAGCGGATGAAGAACGTACATGTCTTTTTTTGCAAGTTCCATTTTCTGTTTGTCCAGAATGTAGAAATCCTTCATGCGGACATAGTCTTCTTCGTTGAAGAAACGTTCTTTCTGTACACGTGTCATGTAGAGGATATCAAGATCCGGTAAGGCATCTTCCAGTCTCTCTACTTCCTGAAATTCGATATTGTTCTTTTTCAGAACATCCTCGCGGATATAGCTTGGGATGCGAAGCTCTTCCGGTGAGATCAGAATGAATTTTACATTTGTGTAACGTACAAGTGCTTCGATCAGGGAGTGAACTGTACGTCCGAATTTCAGGTCGCCGCACAGACCAATGGTCAGATTGTCCAGACGTCCTTTCAGGGAACGGATGGTAAGTAAGTCGGTTAATGTCTGGGTAGGATGTTGATGACCACCGTCGCCGGCGTTGATAACAGGAATAGAAGAAGCCATAGAAGCTACTAACGGAGCACCTTCTTTCGGGTGGCGCATAGCACAGATGTCAGCGTAACAGGATACAACGCGGATTGTATCGGCAACACTTTCACCCTTTGAAGCGGAACTGGAATCAGCTGATGAAAAACCAAGAACTTTACCGCCAAGGTTCATCATAGCAGCTTCAAAGCTGAGACGGGTACGGGTGCTTGGCTCATAGAATAAAGTTGCCAGTCTTTTATCATCGCAGACATGTGCGTATTTATCAGGGTGTTTCTCAATATCGCTGGCCAAGTCAAGAAGAGTATTTAACTCATCAACAGACAGATCCAGCGGACTCATTAAGTGTCTCATTTCATACCTCCATATTTTACTAGTTCAGGAATTGTTTACGTAATCCTTCTTAACATCATATAATAATCAGGTGCTTTTTTCAAGAGAGTTTTCCAAGTATTTTCTCAAAAAAAAGTCCGGCTCCGAACCAGAGGGGAGCGTAGTCCGGTCTTATCAGTCCCCGGTAATTCAGGGGAGTGTTGCTGTAGTCCCAGGGACACATATGAAAACAGCGCAAAAGAGCACCGCTGATAAATTCTACGAAAAAAAATCCGACAGTATAAATGCAGCCGCGGACAAAAAGCGGGACAGCAGAAAGTTTACCGGAGAGCGGGCGGATGATGGCACCGCATCCGTAAATGGGAAACATTAAAAGGGAAGTTTTTCCTGTCATGGTAAGTTCTCCTGAAAGGATGGAATGCAGTCCGGTCCAGAGGATTTCCATGCACCAGCCCGTCAGACCGCAGAGAATAAAAGCTTTTTTCATAGGTAACGCTCCTGTATAAATTTCTATGATTCTAGTATTGCCTGCCTTGAAAAAAACATACACGTAGGATATAATGAGAACACGTTATTACACTATAGCAATGAGGTGCCTTATGCGCAAAAGGAACGTGTGGAGGGGATCTCATGGAAATAAGAGGAGTTTATTATGAATTATCAGGAAAGCCGGGAGTACATAGACAAAATCACCCGGGAAATTCCCAGTGTCCTGGGACTGGATCATATGCGTGAGCTGATGAAACGTCTTGGAAATCCACAGGATGATCTGAAATATGTGCATGTAGCCGGTACCAATGGCAAGGGTTCTGTCATTGCTTTTTTGTATTCTGTTTTATCAGGTGCAGGATATCACATTGGAAGATATGTTTCGCCTACCCTGTATTCTTACAGAGGCAGGATGGAAGTTTCGGGAAGCAGGATCAGCAGAGAGGACTTTGCTGCTTATATCACACAGGTGTCTGATGTTATTGCTGCTATGACAAAGGATGGTTATCCCCATCCCACTGCATTTGAAATAGAGACTGCGGTGGCATTTCTGTTCTTTAAAAAAGAGAATTGTGATCTCGTTTTGCTGGAAGTGGGAATGGGCGGAAATCTGGACGCCACAAATATTATTAAGAATACGCTGCTGGCAGTGCTGGTATCAATCAGTATGGATCATATGTCTTTTCTTGGAAATACTCTGGCACAGATCGCAGAGAAGAAAGCCGGGATCATCAAAGATGGCTGCAGAGTGGTGACTGCCAGACAGAGGCCGGAAGCAATGCAGGTGATCGAGAGAATCAGCAGAGAACATGGTGCAAAATGTACCATAGCAGATGCTTCTGAGGCAGAGGTGCTAAAGGAAAGCTGCCTTGGACAGACAATCCGGTACATGGGTGAAGAGTATGAGATTCCGCTGGCAGGTGTTTATCAGAAGGAAAATGCAGTAGTTGCACTGAATGCTTTAAAAGTATTGGATGAGCTGGGCTTTTCCACCGCTGCGGAGCAGAAAAAAGAAGGGCTTCGCACAGTAAACTGGAACGGACGGTTTACAGTTATCTGTAAAAAACCGCTGTTTGTGGTAGACGGGGCTCATAATCCTGCTGCTGCGGATATGATGGCAGCTTCAATAGAGCATTATTTTAAGGGAAAACGGATCATCTATATTATGGGAGTGTTTGCAGATAAGGATTACAGAAGTGTGATTCAGAAAACTGCGCACTTTGCAGACCGGATACTTACGATCCAGACTCCGGATAATGTAAGGGCGCTGCCTGCCGGAGAGCTGGCGAAGACTGTCAGTGAATACAATCCCAATGTACAGGCAATGGATACGATTAAAGATGCAGTGGAGGAGGCTTTTTCACTTGCCGGGGAACAGGATGTGATCATTGCCTTTGGTTCTCTTTCCTTTATCGGAGAGATGACTGATATTGTAGAGAATTTGTGAAAGTAAAAAGGTACAACATAAATGATAGATTTACAGGAATGCAGAAATGAAATAGATAAGATCGACAGCGATATCATACGTCTTTTTGAACAGAGAATGAAGGTGTGTGAGGATGTTGCAGAATATAAGATACGAACAGGAAAGAAGGTTCTGGATCCGGAAAGAGAGAGACAGAAGCTGGAGGTCCTGAGAGGTAAGGCACATGGAGAATTTAATCAGCTTGGTGCGCAGGAGCTTTTTCAGCAGATCATGGCGATCAGCCGTAAGAGACAGTATCAGCTTCTCACAGAGCATGGAATCGAGGATGATGAGAAGCTGGAAATGGTAGATGCACTTCCGTTGAAAGATGTAAGAGTTGTCTTTCAGGGTGTGGAAGGTGCATACAGTTATGCTGCAATGAGGGAATATTTCCAGGACGATATTGAGAGCTTTCATGTAAAAACCTGGCGCGATGCAATGGAAGCAGTTGTGGAGGGAAGAGCAGACTATGCGGTACTTCCCATTGAGAATACAACTGCCGGTATTGTTGCTGATATTTATGATCTTCTTACAGAGTATGAGCTGAGTATTGTAGGAGAACAGATTATCCGTCCGGAGCATGTACTTCTGGGACTGCCGGATGCTGAACTGGAGGATATCAGACAGGTATGTTCTCATCCTCAGGCGCTTTCCCAGTGTGGAAAATATCTGGAATCTCATCCGGACTGGAAGAAGAAAGAGATGGAAAATACTGCCGGTTCTGCCAAGAAGATAAAAGAAGACAATGACAAGACGCAGGCTGCTATTGCCAGCAGACAGGCAGGAGAACTTTACGGACTGAAGATCCTGGCTGAGAATATCTGCTATAACGGACAGAATGCCACACGTTTTGTGATCGTGAGTAAGAAACCAATCTATGTGAAGGATGCACATAAGATCAGTATTTTCTTTGAACTGCATCATGAGAGCGGAACTCTTTACAATATGCTGTCTCACATTATTTATAATGGACTGAATATGACGAAGATAGAATCCCGCCCGATCACAGGGAAGAACTGGCAGTACCGTTTTTTTGTTGATTTCGAGGGAAATTTAAAGGACAGTGCAGTGAAGAATGCCCTGAGAGGAATTGAGGCAGAAGCTGACAGAATGAGAATTTTGGGAAATTATTAAAAATCATTTCCACAATCTGCACGTCCCACTTTGCGGCATATTTTGCGTAAAGCATTTTTCAAACACACTCTGGTACATCGTTTTCGAAATAATTATACCACTCACAGCAGAACAATAAGATAAAACAACAAGGTAAGAAGGAAGTAATAAAAATGGCTAGATTAAATGAATGCATCTTATACCGTAACTTTGAACATGGAGAAATCCTTGATAAAATGGCAGAACTGATGAATGCCTGGGAACAGAAAGCACCTGATCTGAAAGAAAAGGAAGGGCTGTTCTTTGAGTGTGCCAACGGACTGGTGGAAACTGCCGGCGCTTATGGATTTTCCGGAAATTTATGGCACTGTTATCTGACATTTCTTCTGGTAAATAATGAAAATGCATTCAGTACAGCCTGTGAGATCAGAGGGGCTGTCAACGGAAGTATTAATGAACTGGCACTGAATGATTTCGGTGTGTTTAAAGAACTGTATGATTTTGACCTGACTGTACTGGATGAGGCATTTGGAATTTCCTGCTGTAAGGTTCTCGGTGATTATACCAACACCGGAAGTAACAGCAAGATGTTTAATTCCCGTATCAGAGACCGTATCTGTGATCTGAGCAAAACGCTGGCAGCAGCGGAGTCCACAGAGGAATTCATGAAGGATATGGTACAGTTTTATAAGGATTTTGGTGTGGGTAAGCTGGGATTACATAAGGCTTTTCGTGTAGGCCATGATGAGAATGATAATGTGGAGATCCAGCCGATCACAAGGATCGCTCATGTGAAACTGGAAGATCTGGTCGGATATGAAATCCCGAAGCAGAAACTGATCGAGAATACAGAAGCTTTCGTAAGAGGCAGAAAGGCAAACAACTGTCTACTTTTTGGTGATGCGGGTACAGGTAAATCCTCAAGTATCAAGGGAATCCTGAACCGTTATTATGATGAGGGACTTCGTATTATCGAGGTGTATAAGCATCAGTTTCAGGATCTGAATGATGTGATCGCCCAGATCAAGAACAGAAACTATAAATTCATTATCTATATGGATGATCTGTCATTCGAGGAATTTGAAATCGAATATAAATATCTGAAGGCAGTGATCGAGGGTGGTCTGGAGAAGAAGCCGGACAATATCCTGATCTATGCAACAAGTAACAGAAGACATCTGGTAAGAGAGAAATCCAGTGACAAGCTGGAGATCATGGATGATGACGATCTGCATTCCTCCGATACAGTGCAGGAGAAGCTTTCACTGGTTTATCGTTTTGGTGTCCGTATTTATTATGGTGCACCGAGCAAAAAAGAATTCCAGACAATTGTGAAAGCTCTCGCAGAGAGAAACGGAATTACCATGCCGGAGGACGAACTGCTTCTGGAAGCAAATAAGTGGGAGCTTTCCCATGGAGGACTCACAGGACGAACTGCACAGCAGTTTATCGACCATCTGCTGGGTGTGGAGAAGGAATAAAAAAGCAAATAGATGAATGGTAAAGGGGGAACGCATATGGCAGTCATGACATTTGCAGCCATTGATATCGGATCTTACGAAGTCAGCATGAAGATCTTTGAGATGTCAAAAAGAATTGGTTTTCGTGAACTGAATGATGTCAGATACAGTCTGGAAATCGGAAAGGGTGTCTATTCTGACGGAAAGATCGATTCAGAAATGCTGAATGTTTTATGTGAGGTGCTGAATGACTTTAAAAGGCTGATGCAGGACTTTGGGGTGGAAGAGTATCGTGCCTGCGGCACCAGTGCATTCAGAGAACTTGTGAATCCGCTGCTGATCATTGAACAGATCTATCAGCGTACAGGAATGAAAATTGAAATATTAAGCAGTGCAGAACAGCATTTCCTTGGGTACAAATCAATTGCTGCCATAGAAAAGGGATTCAAAAAGATGATCCAGAAAGGCACCGCGATCCTGGATGTGGGCGGCGGCAGCCTTCAGGTTTCCCTCTTTGACAAGGATGCTCTGGTCACTACTCAGGGACTTAAAATGGGAAGTTTAAGAATCCGCCAGCGTCTGCAGGAACTGGAGAAAACAACCATTCATTATGACAAGCTGGTTGAGGAATTTATCCGAAATGACCTGATGAGCTTTCAGCGTCTGTATCTGAAGGATAAGGATATCAGGAATGTGATCCTGATGGGAGATTTTATTACAGATATGATCTTTCAGGAGGAAATGGAAGACAGGATCATTACAAGAGAAGAATTTATGAAACGCTATGAGGATACAGTTGGAAAATCTGTTGACTTATTGGCACAGGAGATGGAGATTGATCCGGAATATGCATCCCTTGTTGTGCCGACCATGGTAGTGTGCAGAAATTTTATTGATATTTTCAATGCAGAGTCTCTCTGGGCACCAGGTGTTTCCCTGCTGGATGGAATTGCCTATGATTTTGCAGAGAAGAAAAAATTTCTCAAAAGTGTCCACAATTTTGAGAATGACATTCTGGTTACATCAAAGAACATTGCGAAACGCTATTCCAGCAGTAAGAGCCATATCCAGGGAACTATGAATCTTTGCCTGAATATCTTTGACAGTATGAAGAAGGTTCATGGTATGGGAACAAGAGAGCGTCTGTTACTGCAGATCGCAGCACTGCTTCATGACTGTGGCAAATATATCAGCATGGAAAAGGTTTCCGAGTGTTCCTATCAGATTATTATGTCTACAGATATTATTGGTCTGTCCTCTATGGAGCGCCAGATGATCGCATGTGCGGTCAGATTCAATAATTCTGCGTTTGTTTATTACGATGAACTTTACAGTATGGGAATCGCTATAGACAGAGAGAGCTATATCAAGGTGGTAAAGATGACTGCAATCCTTCGTCTGGCGAATGCCATGGACAGAAGTCATTATCAGAAAGTAAAAGGAATCAAAGCAGTGCTCAAAGACAGAGAACTGCAGATGATCGTGGATTCTGCACAGGACATTTCCTTGGAACTGGGACTGCTGAAAGATAAAGAGGCATTTTTTGAAGAAGTATTTGGCATTCGTCTGGTTCTCAGACGCAAGGGCAGAGCGTAAAGGAGGATGAACTTATGGACTTTGAAAAATTTGAAAAGAAAGAATATTTCGTGAATCGCGAGCTGAGCTGGCTCAAATTTGATGAGCGTGTTCTGAGTGAAGCAAGAGATAAAAATCTTCCTTTGTTTGACAGACTGAAGTTCTTAAGCATTACCGCATCCAATCTGGATGAATTTTTTATGGTGCGTGTGGCGTCTCTTAAGGATCAGGTACATGCAGGATATCATAAAACAGACATTGCAGGAATGACAGCCAAGGAGCAGTTAAAAGAAATCAGTGTCCGTACCCATGAACTGGTTCATGTACAGTATAATACACTGAACCGTTCTCTGATCCCTGCGCTTGAGAAAGCCGGGATGCACCTGGTGGCAGCCCATGAGAATCTTACAGAAGCACAGAGTGTATTTGTAGACAGATACTTTGAGGATAATGTATATCCGGTACTTACACCGATGGCGATGGATTCTTCCAGACCGTTTCCGCTGATCAGAAACAAGACATTAAATATCGGTGCTCTGATCTCCAAGAAGGAGAAGAGTGATAAACTCAACAAAAAGGATAAAACAGGAGAACTTCTGTTTGCTACAGTGCAGGTTCCGTCTGTGCTTCCAAGGGTGGTGCAGATTCCGTCAAAGAAGGATGGAGATACCACAGTGATCCTGCTGGAAGAGATTATTGAAAGAAATATTGACAAACTTTTCCTGAGTTATGATGTGATATGTGCCCATCCTTACCGTATTATGCGTAATGCGGATCTTACCATCGATGAAGATGAGGCAGAGGATCTGCTGGTGGAGATCCAGCGTCAGTTAAAGAAACGTCAGTGGGGTGAGGTTATCCGTCTGGAAGTAGAGGATAAGATGGATGAACGTCTGCTGAAGATCCTGAAGACGGAATTTGACATCAAAGAGGCAGATATTTTTGAGATAAACGGACCTCTGGATCTTACCATGCTTATGAAAGTATATGGTGCGGATGGCTTTGATGCTTACAAGACACCGAGATATCAGCCGGCACCTGTACCGGAATTTCAGAATGAGAAGGATATTTTCCAGGTGATACGTGAGGGCGATGTATTCCTGCATCATCCTTATATGAGCTTCGATCCTGTTGTAAATTTCGTACGTCAGGCAGCAAAAGATCCGGATGTTCTGGCTATTAAACAGACTCTGTATCGTGTCAGCGGCAATTCACCGATCATTGCTGCCCTTGCGCAGGCAGCAGAAAACGGTAAACAGGTTTCCGTACTGGTAGAGCTGAAAGCACGTTTTGATGAAGAAAATAATATTGTATGGGCGAAGAAGCTGGAGAAGGCAGGATGTCATGTAATTTATGGTCTGGTAGGCCTTAAGACACACAGCAAGATCACACTGGTTGTGCGCAGAGAAGAGACAGGAATCCGCCGTTATGTGCATCTGGCAACCGGAAACTACAATGATTCCACTGCCAAACTCTATACAGACTGCGGTATCTTTACCTGCGATGAACGTTTTGGTGAAGATGCAACAGCAGTATTTAACATGCTCTCCGGATATTCTGAACCGAAAAGCTGGAATAAGCTGATCGTAGCACCAATCTGGATGAAGGACAGGTTCTTAAGCCTGATTGAACGTGAGGCAGAGAATGCGAAGAAAGGACTTCCGGCGTTGATCCGCGCAAAGATGAATTCCCTCTGTGATCCGAAGATTATTGCAGAATTGTATTATGCATCTTCCTGCGGAGTTCAGGTGGAGCTTCTGGTAAGGGGGATCTGCTGTCTGAAAGTAGGAGTGCCGGGAATCAGTGAAAATATTCATGTCCGTTCTATTGTAGGGGAATTTCTGGAGCATAGCCGTATTTTCTATTTTGAAAACGGCGGAAACCCGGAAATCTATATGGGAAGTGCGGACTGGATGCCGCGTAACCTTGACCGCAGGGTAGAGATTGTTTTCCCTGTGGAAGATGAGAAGATTAAGAAAGAGCTGGAACACGTACTTGATCTGGAGTTTAAGGATAATGTAAAAGCTCATATCCTGCAGCCGGATGGAACTTATGTGAAGCCGGATAAACGAGGCAAAGCACAGATTAACTCTCAGATGGAATTCTGTATTGAGGCAACTGAGAAAGCAGCACTTCATAAACACGAAGAAAAGAAATCCCGCGTATTCATTCCGGCAGAGCCTGCGGAGGATATAGAGGAATAAGAAACAGTCAGAAACAGAAATAAATAACTGGGAAATGCCATGGAAAGCGGTGGAGCTGCCATGGCATTTCTTCTCTGGGACAAAAAAATAAAAATTTTTTTGTGGCAAAAACCGCATAAATACAGGGCTTTTTGAACGAAAAATTCGAGAAAAATAAAAAAATTGAAATTTTTTTAAAAAAGTACTTGCATTTTAGAAAAAGATGGTGTATATTAAACGAGTCGACAGCGAAGAGCGAACGACAGATAAACAAATGGCCAGTTGGTCAAGGGGTTAAGACGTCGCCCTCTCACGGCGAAAACACGGGTTCGATTCCCGTACTGGCTGCTACAAAATAGTGAGAATTTAACCAGAGCTTAGGCTCTGGTTATTTTTTTGTCAGGGATTTCTCCTGACATGTTGTATGTCTTCGCAGACAAAAATGATTCACGAACCTGGAGCTTTCATCTGACAATAGAGGAGTAATACTTGGAAAGGAAGAACGATATGGTCACTGATGAAGAACTTTATGGGCAATATCTGTGCGGTGATGAGACAGGACTTGAACTATTGATAAAAAAATACGGCGATCCGCTGACCTTATACATCGATGGTTATCTGCATGACGTCCATGAAGCGGAGGACTTAATGATGGAAACCTTTTCCTGGCTGTTTACGAAAAAGCCCCGTATCCAGGATGGATGTTTTAAGGCTTACCTCTATAAAGCAGCGCGGCACATGGCTTTGCGCCACAAAAGCAGACGGCGGATTTTCTTCAGTCTTGACGACTTGGCCAGAGAACCGGAGGCACAAACGCTGGTGGAGGAGATCGTCCGCACAAAAGAACGGAATCAGATCCTGCATCTCTGCATGGACGAGTTAAATCCAGATTATAGGGAGGCTCTTTATCTGACCTATTTTGAGGGCATGAGCTATCAACAGGCAGCTAAGGTCATGGGGAAAAGCGTAAAGCAGATCACAAATATGGTGTATCGGGGGAAAGAGCGTTTACGCGGATTATTGAAACGGGAGGGTATTGCAAATGCTGAAAAATGAGGAACGGATTGCAGAGGTAAAACGGCGTATTGCAAAAAAAGAACAACAGCAGAGAATGCGGCGCAGACGGATTGTCTCTGCTGTCTGTATAGCGGCATGTTTTGCAGTAATCGTTGGGGTTTCATTTGCCATGCCCGGTATTGTCGGACAGATCGAACCCGGTACTTCTTCAGGCTTTGAAACTGCGGCAACAATTTTGGGCGGCAGCACCGCATTGGGATATATGGTGATCGGACTGCTGGCTTTTATCCTCGGCGCGTGCGTGACTATTCTGTGTTTTCGCATCCATCAGCTGAACAAAGAGGAGCAGACGGAGAAACAAAAGGAGGACAATGGGGATGGAGCTGATCAGTAACCTTTTTCAATTCGCTGTTACCCTGTTGGGCTTTTGTATGAGTGGTATTCGGTATCTGAAAGGTCGAAAACAGACATATTTCCTGCTGACCTGCTTTTACGGCTGCTTTGCCCTTGGCTCTCTTTACTGGACGCTGTATCTGCTTCTGTTTTCTGAAACACCGCAGGTCTTTTATGTGTCAGAGTTTGGCTGGGTAGCCAGCGTGATTTTCCTTTATCTTCTGCAATACACCCTTTCCTCTGCGGAGGAAAGAGACTTTTCGACACGGAAATCTCTGATAGCTCCTCTGATCGGCGTTCCGCTTTGTGCGTTTTACTGCACCTTTGGAGATATTCTTTCCAATCTGCTCTGGTGTGGCATGATGATCGTTGTTTCTTATCATTCTATCCGGGGTCTTGCTTATGCGCAGATACAGACAGGAACAGCGTGTAAGATGCGGTATTTTCACATTGGGGTGCTGTGCTATGTGGCGGTGGAGTATGCTCTTTGGATCTCCGGCTGTCTGTGGCCGGGTTATTCCATTTCCGCTCCCTATTGCTGGCTTGATCTTCTGCTTACAGGTTGCCTGTTCGCACTGCTGCCAGCCACAGGAAAGGCGGTGCAGGTATGACATATATTGAAAACGTATTTCTCTGCATGGCCTCGCCCCTGCTGATCGCTGCTCTGTGTATGGGAAAGCGGCAGAGAAAATTCTTTCTGTTCTGCTTTGCCGGGATGGGTGTCTGTCTACTTTCCGCATACATCAACACCTTTTTCGCTGCACTTTATAAAGCGGACACCTTTGCAGCTACCACAGAGATCGCCCCGGTGGTGGAGGAAGTGATGAAACTTCTGCCATTGCTCTTTTATCTGCTGATATTTGAGCCGAAAAGAGAGCAGATTAAAAATACTGCCGTAGTTATAGCTCTTTCCTTTGCAACATTTGAGAACGTCTGCTATCTGATCCAAAACGGAGCCGGTCATTTTTCTTTTATTTTCTTCCGGGGTATTGGGACAGGAGCCATGCACGTGATCTGTGGGGCCATTGTCGGCGGTGGGCTTGCATATGTGTGGCAGAGAACATGGCTGAAGATTGCCGGAACCTGCGGTCTGCTGGGAGCAGCAATCACCTTTCACGCAATTTATAATCTTCTGATCGCCTATGGCAGTGCAGCACAGTATATTGCTTATCTGCTGCCTGTACTGATCCTGGCAGCGGGAAAACTGATCTTCCGCAGTTCAATACAATAATATAACCTGATTTTTCTCTTTTGAGAGCTGTTTCGGCAGCTCTCAAATTTTTTTGAAAAAATTTGATTTTCAGGTGAGAGTTTTTCGCTTTTTTTGTACCTATATAAGTGAAAGACTTTTAACACTGTTTTTGTGGAAGGAGGTTGGAAGACATGTACGATACAGAAAAGCGTATCGAATTGGTAAAAAAGCGAATGTATGAATACCACCGCCGCCAGGAGCGGCGCACAGTCTGCCGTCTGTCCGTTCTGTGTACCATGCTGTTCCTGTCCCTTGTGGGGGCAATGGGGATCATGCAAAGCCGGCCAATAAACGCCACGGGAATGTACGGCACAATTCTGCTGCATGAGGGCGCAGGCGGCTATGTGTTGGTGGTTGTCATTTCCTTTACTGTGGCAGTCGTGATTACCACAGTATGTATCAAATTCAGAAAAAGAGGACAAAAGAGTCAGGATGCAGAAGATCATGTATAAAGAAAGGAGAGGTGAATGTATGAAGAAAAAGTTATTAGCCGGGATTCTGGCACTTGCACTGTGTTCCACCAATATGCCCATCCAGACCATATTTGCGGGGGAATTTACTTCCGGAAATCCGGATGTAGTGTCTGAGGAAGAAACTCTGGAGATTTTTACCAATGAGGAGCAGGAAGCAGCAGGAGAGACAGATGAGGAATTGTCTGTATTCAGTTCGGAGAAAATTCCTGAATTTAACGATACCCCCGATGAGGCAATGGCTGCTGCGGAAAATGCACAAAATGGAGTAATTGATTTAACTACGAGCAATAATGTTACGAACGGAGTTTATACTATAACTTCGGCAGGAGATTACAAATTCACATGCAGTAACCAGCAAACGACAAATAGAATTGTGGTTGATGGAAATAATATTTCAACGGAAGCCAACATCAATATTTATCTTGATAACGTAAATATCAAAACCCCTGCTGGTCCAGCACTGCAAATATCTGATAATGTTACAGCTAAAGTTACTATATATTTAACAGGCACAAATAACCTTATAGCAATTGATCAAAGATCTGCCGGTTTACAGAAAAATAACGAAGTTCAGCTCATAATAACCAGTGCTTCAAACGCTACTACAGGAAGCTTAAAAGCTAGTGGTGTGTATGGTGCTGGAATCGGTAGCGGCCGTAACGGCTCTTGCGATAATATTACCATTAATAGTGGTTTTATAGATGCTAAATCTGAGTTTGGTGCTGGAATCGGTGGTGGCTTTTACGGCTCTTGCGATAATATTACCATTAATAGTGGTTCCGTAAATGCTGAATCTTGGCATAGTGCCGGAATTGGTAGCGGCAATTACGGAACTTGCAATAATATTACTATTAATAATGGTTCCGTAAATGCTAAATCTGAGTATGGTGCCGGAATTGGTGGCGGCAATTACGGAACTTGCAATAATATTACTATTAATAATGGTTCTGTAACTGCTAGTTCCACGAGTGGTGCCGGAATTGGTAGCGGCGATTACAGAACTTGCAATAATATTACTATTAATAATGGTTCTGTAACTACTAGTTCCACGAGTGGTGCCGGAATTGGTGGCGGCGATTACGGAACTTGCAATAATATTACCATTAATAGTGGTTCTGTAACTGCTAGTTCCACGAGTGGTGCCGGAATTGGTGACAGCAATAGTAGAGAATATGGTGGTAAGTGCATAAATATTACCATCAATGGTGGTTCTGTAAATGCAAAAGTTGACTGCACTCCTCACCAGAATTTGGATAGCTCTGGTAGCTACGACCCCAAAAGCCCTGAAGTGTATCTCTGCGTTATTCCTAATACAGAAACTGAATTAGTAGTTATAGATAATGAAGAATGGAAACCATATAATCATACAGCGGTTGAACCTACGAATAAAAATCTATATGCATGGCTAACCGGAGAAGATCATCTTATAACTGTTGGAAAAGAGACTAAAAGTTATATCTTTAATTCAAATTCAGGGACATTTAGTGAAGGTAAACGTGATGTTACCAGTGATATTTTTGAATTTAACGGTTCTAAGTTTACTTATGATGGAAAAACACACTCTCCTAACATCACTACGAAGAACCACATTAAAGGTGTAGGAAACTTCACTGTAAAATATTTCAAGGAAAATGATCCGACAAACGAGATAACCGTGCCTAAAGATGTTGGTACTTATATTGTAAAGATTACTGCTGTAGAAGAGGGCGATTTTTACAATGCATATTCTGGTTATTTAACAAACGACAATTGGAAATTTGCTATTAATCTTACCCCTACAATTACTACATATACAGATGAGTATGATGGAAATCCTCATCCAGTTATCAGTATTGAAGAAACTACAATTCCACCAAATAGTATTATTGAATACAGTGTTGATAATGGACAAACATGGTATATTTTGAATTCTAACGATAATATTCCTACTGTAAGTACGGTAAGGGAAGCAGAAAATACTAAAATTTTTATACGGATATCCAATTTCAATTCTAATTCCAATGATGATACCTGGACTTCAAAAGAATATCAAGCAATCATCAAGCGAGCAACCTCAACACCAAATTTTCCATCAATAGACACAATCTCCGTTCCATGGTCCTGTAAGAAAGTAAAAGATATTGATCCTAATTCTCTTCCTCAAAACTGGAAGTGGCAGGCAAACGATGCAGATAATGATTTACAGGTTGGAAATAATTCTGCTACCGCAATTTATAATGGCAGTGATAAGGGAAATTACGAAAAAGAAACTTTCACTTACACAATCATCAGAAAGGAATGTGAACACAAAAATACCGTGGGACGCTACTACTCCTCTCCATCTTGTACTTCCAACGGTTACAGCGGAGATACCTATTGTAACGACTGCGAGAGAACCATCTATTACGGCTCCACGATTCCTGCATATGGCCATGACTATGACAGCGGCGTTATCACTACAGAACCAACTGCCGAAACCGACGGAATCATAACTTACACCTGTAAGCGCTGCAAACATCAGGATACAAAAACCCTCGGAAAACTTGGCGACGGGGAACCTTATATTGAGGGAAGTTTCCAGAAGAAAGGCTGGGATGCTGTCAACGATCTGATTAAGGCTTCCAAAGAAAAAGATACCATTTCCATTATCCTGAATGGCGCCAAGATACTTCCTGCCTCTGTCTTATCCGGGATAAAAGGCAAAGATATTTCCCTGAACCTTGATATTGAAAATGGTTTCATCTGGAAGATCAACGGTACTTCCATTACAGCAGAAACACCTGCAGATACCGATCTTTCTGTTACAAATACAGCAGAACATATCCCGGCAGCATTATACAGCCTGATCTCCACAAACCAGAATGATTTCGGTTTCCATCTTGGAAGAAGCGGAGCTTTCGATTTCCCGGCTGTGCTTTCCGTAAAGGCAGATGGCTCCTGTGCAGGACTTATGGCAAATCTGTTCTGGTATGATGTTGAGAATGGGGTTCTGCAGTGTATCCAGACTGTAACTGTAGGCGGTGCATTTGAGCGCAGTATTCCATATGCTGACTTTACCCTTTCCAAAGGACAGGATTATTTCATAGCATTTGGTATAGAATCTCTCAATGGCAGAGTTATTCACACAGACGGAAGTATCACAGATGAAAACGGCGTATATCTGCGACCTGCTGACGCAAAGATTTCCAGCCACTCCATTGACAGAAATAAATTAACTGTCAAACTTGCCAAGGGATGTGCAGGTGCTCAGGGTTATGACTTCGTGATCAGTAAGAAATCAAACATGCTCCAGACAGGAAAGTTCAGCAAAACAGTTTCCTCAACCGGCAAGCCACAGGCATCTTTCAGATATCTGGCAAAAGGTACCTGGTATGTGGCAGCCCGAAGCTGGGTTCTGGATGCACAGGGCAATAAGGTCTATGGTTCCTGGACAAAGATCAAGAAGATCAAGATCACTGTTGTCACACCACAACAGCCAAAGATCAAAGATATTACTGTAAAAGAAAACACTGTGACTGTTACTTACACAAAATGCAAAAACGCCACAGGTTATGAAATCCTGCTTGGAAACAAATACAAAACCTCCGCAGGTGAGAAATATCCTGTAAAAAAACATCTGAAACGTACCGGAAACACCACTACTGTAACCTTTACAAACGTAAAGAAAGGCACCTGGTATGTGACCATACGGGCATGGAACCAAACATCCAAAGACAAATCCAGAGTTTACAGTCCATACTCATCAATGAAGAAATTCAAGACAAAGAAATAGCTTCTGTTTCTTACAAATATTTCTACTGTAAAGATACTTAAAGAATAACACGTCATTTATAAAATAAGGAGGACGCATGAAAAATTAAAAAAAAACACTAAGCATATTCCTGGCCATTGCCTTGATTTTGTCATCGGCCATATCCTTTGATTCATCATCAGTAAGAGCGGCGACTCCAAAGCTTAGCAAAACTGTGATTTCATTGTTTTCAGGAAAAAGCACCACTTTAAAAGTATCAGGTACGGACAAAGCTGTAAAATGGTCTTCATCTGATAAAAATATTGCATCTGTTTCCCAAAAAGGTAAAGTCACAGGCAAAAATGCCGGAAAAGCTATCATCACTGCAACAATAGGGAAACAAACTTTGCAATGCAGGGTTACTGTTAAGGCAATATTGAGCATGACAAAAGTAACTCTTGCCAAAAATGATTTCATTAATTTATCTTTAAAGGGCGCTTCTATTAAGAGTATTTCCAGTGACAAGCCTTCAACTGTTTTTGTTTTTAAAGATAAAACGATACAAGGTATAAAGAAAGGAAAGGCAACAATTACAGTGGTAGATACAGCTGGCAGAGAATATTTCTGTACAATTAAAGTCGAACAACCTTTCCTGAATGAAAAATCTATCACACTAGAGGAAGGTCAGTATTACCCCTTAAGATTAAATGGTAATACTCAGAAGATATCCTGGATTTCCAAAAATGAAAAAAGTTGCTCTTGTTACTTCACGCGGATTCGTTATTGCCCGTTCCAAAGGAAAGACATCCATTTACGCAAGAGTTGGAACACGGTATTTTAAATGTGAGGTTAAAGTACTGGCGAAAAAAAAGCCAAAAGTAACTCCAACAGCTACGCCCACACCAACAGTGACTCCAGAGCCGACAGCTACGCCCACACCGGAACCAACGGCAACTCCGATTCCGACAGCAACTCCGATTCCCTGGTATCCGTCCTATCCGGATCCAGAACCAACAGATCCGCAGCCTCCACAAATCGACACGGATGTCCCAACCGATACTGATCACTCAAATGACAATAATGTCCCAACCGACAACAATGTCCCAACCGATAGCAATACCGATTCCGGCATCCATCTTTTGTTCTGACTCTATTATCTACAAAAGAAATAAAAAATATTAAGATATTAGGAAATCATAGGATTATAATATTTAACACCAAAAACAGGATTGAGTTTATTCTGCTCAATCCTGTTTTTTCCCTATTCCCTTTCTCTTTAAAGTTTATTATATGAATCCGCAGGAATAAAAAAGCTGATTTCTATTTGCAGTAATTTAGTTGCCTGCTATAACAGGGAGTCTTATT
>OLOI01001650.1_pt1 | contig 18157 bp, 19 predicted proteins | sample 1672131 | NCBI WGS metagenome assembly OLOI01 (sample SAMEA3136651, study PRJEB25190) | human gut metagenome | reverse complement strand
TTCCACCCATTTTTTCAAATGTGCTTTTCATGTGTTATTCCTCCTTGAAATCAGCGATGTCCTTAGATCATCGCAAAATATTTCAGGGCAGCCTTGATAGCATCTTCTTTCTCTTTCGGGCATTGTGGAACTCTTGCATTTTCTGATTTTGGAAGATTATAGTTTTCTCCCACTTCAATTCCACATTTGCGTTTTACCTGAGAAATATATAAACTTGAAACCTTCAAGCCAGATTCTTTCAGCACATAATCCTTGATTTCCTGATAGGTTGCTTTCAACTCGGCACTGGTGGCATCCAGCTCATCCAGGTCTAAGTCGATCTCTATCGTGTCATCTGGCTTCTGTTGGGACAAAAGAACAACCGTCTCCACATGTGTTGTCACTAACATAGGAACACACATCCTTTACCTCGTCTACGATATGGGAACACATTTCTTTCACTGTTTCTACTGCTTTTGATTTCTTCCCAAATCGTTCTTTTGCGTTTCCAATTTCATTTTTGAATCCTGTTTTATATATGAAAATAATTTTATAGGGATCTTTCTCTCCATTTTCATCGTAACCACCGACAATAACTTTTTCGATGATACTTTCAAATATTCCTCTGTCAAATTCTTCTAATACTTGATTTTTTGACAATGCCTTCTTAAAATCTGCAAGTCTTCTTTGTAAGCTTCCCTCATTGTCATATTGCTGTTCCAACATACTCAGCTGTGATTTTGCTTCAGACAATTTCTTTTCATATCCCATATCTGTTTCCTCATAAATGTCTTTAGCCACAACACCTTCTAAATAATTTTCCAGCAACTTTTTTCTCTTGTATTGAATATTATAAACGCTTCTATTAAGCTTTTCAATTTTATCTTCTATCGAATCTTCCAATAAAGTTTTCTCAACTCTCTTAATAAATTCCTCCAACACGTCTTTATGATCCATACATAACATGCGGTAAGATTCAATAAAAGCATCCTCTATAACCTGCTCTGGAATTCCTTTACTGTCTGGGCAAAACCTTTTACCATGCTTCGTTGATTCCACGCATTGCCAAATAGTTTTTGTATATTTTGAGCTGCTATGCCACCTTCGCCTTGATAAATTCGCACCACAAAATCCACACTCCAACATACAGCTAAATGCATACTGTCTGCTGAATTTTTCTCTTTTCCCAGGGGCAACTCCCTTTTTACGTCCTCCATTACGACGTTCTCGTATTTCCTGGGCTCTTGCAAAAGTTTCCTCTGATATAATTGCTTCATGATGGTTCTTTATATAAAACCTATCTTCTTCACCAAGATTTTCCAACCTTCTCTTTGATATTGGATCTACTGTAAAAGTCTTTCCTAATAAAATATCTCCTTTATATTTTTCATTATTAATAATTCCCATCACACTGGAAGAGGTCCATGGATTTCCCTTAATGGTTGGGATTCCCTGTTCGTTTAATTCCCTTGCAATCATCGTACTTCCAGCTCCTGCAACATATCTATCAAATATGTATCGAACTGTTTCCGCACCTTCTTCATTAACAGAAAGCGATTTAGTCACCACATCATAATCATAACCTAAGCATCCCTGAAATCCAACGAGTTCTCCTCGTTTCATTTTCATCTTTAAGCCTTTTTTTACATATGCAGATGTATTTTCCACCTCTTGCTGTGCAACAGAACTTAAAATAGTCAGTAAAAATTCCCCATCCTTTAAGGTATTAATTTTTTCAACCTCAAAATATACTGCTATATTCCTTTCTCTTAGCATTCTTACATATTTTAATGTGTCTAAAGTATTTCTTGCAAATCGTGGAATACTCTTTGCAATTACCATATCAATATTTCCTGAAAGGCATTCCTGAATCAGTAACTGAAATTCTTCACGTTTATCTGTTTTCGTTCCTGTGATAGCTTTATCTGCAAAGACTCCGGCAAATACCCACTGTTTATTACTTTTAATCAAATCAGTATAATACCTGACCATTGAATTATAGCTTTTAATCTGATCTTCATCATCAGTACTAACACGACAATATGCGGCAACTCTTAATCTGTCAATCCTTCTTCCATTAGAAATATCTTCATCATAACTGTTCGCTTTAATGATTTCAACTTCCATTTCACCGGTCCTTTCTTATGTATTCCTATCGTAGTGTTAATATTATTCTACAACGCAACTCTGTACTAGTCAAGCAGTAATATTGGAAATTACACCATAATCTTTTTTTAGTTTTTTCTCTATTAAGCGATATTCATTTTCATTGATAAGTTCTAATGATCTAAGTTGCTTTAGCATGGATAGCTGCATACTATATCTTAATAATTTTGTACTGTTCATTTTCCCTTCCTTATTTATTTATAGATAATCCTGCAGGCAGCCATCGGGTAATAGCTTCATTGGTATTTCACCATCTTTCCAGACCGGGCAGCTTTCCCGGAAGTATCATTATCAGAAACAGTATCTTCGCCACAAAAGTCCCACTTCCTGATTACAGCCAAATATTTATCGCTCGTACCTTTACTTCAATATCATTTTGATATTTCTTCGTTTACAACATTTCCACTTTGCGTCACGATGTCGCAAAGTTATAATGCAGACAGTCTTGGCGTATTTGCTATACAGCTCCTCTGTTTCATATGTCCTGCAGGATAAATATTAAATTTTCAAGGTACAAACAACGCTAAATAGCTTTTTCAGCAGAAAGGGATGCTTTCAAATGTTTTTTAGCGAACTATTTTAAATCCAATAATTGTTTTTATCAATTTTGTTTCCAGACGTCTACGAAGTGTTTCATCTACACAATAATGAACACAGCCATACTCATCATACATTTTTCTAACCGACAATTTTGCAATATATCCTTCATAATGTTTCAGAATTTTATTTATCGCCTGAATGTCACCCTCCAATGCTCTTTCGATTACCCAAAACGGTATCAATTTTTTATTATTTACGCTTTTTTCTTCCGTTTTCACCTGCATTTTCCTCCAGCATAATCTTTAGTATTTCAAGCGATCGTGTACGATGCTCATGTACCGTACTTCTTACAAGGTTCAGTTTTCTTGCTATATCCGCATCATTCATTTCCATGAAGTATGATAAAAGAATAATGTCCCTTTTTCTCTCTGTCAGCGCAGTTAATGCTTCTGCCAATAGAGCATTTTTTACCTCCACATCATAACCGCCTGCCCGAAAATAGCTTTTTTCCAATTCATATTCATCAAATAGAGAAAGACTCTCCATCTCCTGTTCGGATAATTCTGAAAACAAAGTTTCATGTTTTCTAAGATAGGCTAAATGTCTTTCATAATCCACAGTTTCGCCCTTTAATGCCAATTTGCATTTTCGATCAAACTGGTGCATTACCGTTTTCTCGTCATAGGAAGAAGATTGCTCCATAGAGTTCACCTCCTTCCCGACCATGAGATATGAGCAAAGGTCTTTTTCCCTTTCACCCTTATCCCGATTGGGAAGCCCCCATTGTTCGGGTTTAAAAGAAAAACTCTATAAAAAAGTTCTTATGATATACAAAAAACGTCCTTATGGATTGAAATCCATCGGACGTTTTCATATAAATAATCTAATATTCAAAAATAATTTTCTCCCTCCATTCCATATAATAAAAAAAGCGGAAACAATTTTTTATCATCTCCGCTTATTCTTGCTCTTTTCAATTTTATATTTCAAAATACCAACATACTGAGAGATCAAAATTATAAAGGAAGTCAGTGCAACTAAGGAAAGTATGTCTGGTATTCCTGCAAGTGTACAACAACCAGCAAATACAATAACAGCACTTAAGACTTTCATGGTTACTTTTTTACAGTGTTCTTTTTCAGTATCATCAAGTTCTCGATTAATGCACTCTACTGGCGCAGCTTTCAATATCAGTATCGCACTTACTAATATAAGAATCCACGCTGTACCTACCGTAAACTTATATTTACTGTTAAAATACATTGCTATTATCTGTACAGTGACTGAACATATAAAACATGATCCAAAACTGTTAAGATGCACGCCACCGGCATAAGTCCGTAGCAACATAAAAATCCCAGTAAATATTGCGAATTCCGGAATCATATGCATATATATTGCTATACTCAAACAAGTTACGAAACAGCATAGCATCTCAAGTCCAATCTGAAAGCCATATTGATATACTACATATAATTCCGGGGAAACAACACCAGTTTTTATAACATACTTTGCTATTTTTTCTGAAAGCTGTTTCATATTAAGATTGTTTCATATTTTTCAGAGCTTCCGGCATTTTGGGCTGATGATAAATATAACAGCACGCACTGTCGGCTGACATTTTGCCAAGTTTTAATGACACACTTGCCAGCATTTTTGCCGACTGTTTTTTTACATCTTTAAGTTTCATAATAGAAGTCCTCCTTCATTTGTTTTCTTACATCCTACTATAAAAAACTTATCCTTTTTCTTTCTTGTAAAAAAAACGAGTATTCATGTAATTTTTTCCATATACTATTGTTCAAAAAAACAATGGCCACACTGATCGTTGCTTTTTTATCCACCTTTATATTTTTTCAAATACCAATCCCATAAAATAATATCTTGTATTTTTTTCTGATATTTCTCCAAGTCATCTATTGTTTCTATATAATCATACACACCTATTTTAAGAACTGAAAAAATGTCCTGCATACTTCCATTTTCTATAACAGCAAGGATCGGAGTCAAATGCCCTAATCTTCCTTTTACCTTTATTATTGGTTGAAGTATATCTTTTCTGATTTTATCCTCATCAAAATGCATTATAACAACATCCGCAAACGGATATCCATTTGTTTCCAGACACTGATAATTGCCCCATATTAATTCCTGTTTTCCTTCTGTTACTTGTTTAGTAATCTCAAATAATTTTTCATCATCGCTAAATAATAATATCTTCTCCACATTAAGACCTCATAGCCGCATAATTAATTTATCATTTTATTTTACCATCATTTTTAATAGTCTATATTTTTGTTGTAATAATTTCGAGAGCTTATGTAATTATTCCTGGTTTCCGTATAACAATACCCGAATCTTAAACTGCCCGGACACAGAGTCATCAATTATAATAGTCCCACAATATTTTGCGACTGCCCGGTAAACAGATGCCAGTCCAACACCATGATTTTCAGTATCAGTTTTTGTTGATTTTAATCGGTGATCTTTTGTTTTCAGCAATTTTCCACTATAACTATTTGTTACTGAAAGTAAAATATTATTCTTATCATATTTCATTTTGATTTCTATATATTTCTTTCCATCCACTTTTTGTGCTGCTTCTACTGCATTTTCCAATAAGTTTCCAAGTATCAAACATATATCTGCGCCTTTAAACGGTAGCATCATAGGAATGCAAATATCCGTTTTAAAATCTATTTCTTTCTTCTTTGCGGTTACATACCAATACCCAATCAGTGAATCAATGACTATATTTCCACTGTTAGAAATGGCAGCTATAGCCATTCCACTTTCTTCCATAATTTCATTTATAAATCCAATAATCTTTTCATGTTGCCTGTTTTCTGCATAAGCAAGGATGGACACAAGATTATTTTTCATATTATGTTTAGCATCACGTAATTGAAGTATTGAAATTTCCCTTTCCTGCTGATGCCGTTCACATAATTCAAGCTGCTGTTCATATACAGAAGCCATACGTCTTAATCGTAAATCATCGGCTAATTTCATATAAATGTAAAATATAAGTATATTCATTACCAGCAAAATAATTACTGTAATTGCCGAGTTAATACGAGTATGATTATCATTTACTGTAAATCCAAGCATAAATACATTGTTCATAATGTATATGCTCCCCATCGGAATCAAAACGAGCATAATGCTATATCGAACCGACAGTTCTTTAATCTCATCATCTGTGAATACTTTCTTCAGTGCAATAATCACTGCAAGAAAAAATGATTTAGAAACAAACGAGCCGATAGGCTGAATAGAAGCATATTGCTCACAATAAATCATCAATACATAATTACTCAGGGTTTCCATAAGCATCCAGATTGCATTAAATGTAATCACAAACACGCACTTATTCCACCACATACCCTCATAAGTGATCGTAACTGCAAACAATGTAACAATTACTGTAACTGCAATGTTTACATAAGCAGGAAGACTAATGATAGTCGATATTCCAAACTGCCACAAAATAAATTCCGTCAATCCAATCACCAATAATTTTTTACTCTTTTTTCGAGCAAAAAATATGTCAAAATAATAAAAGAACAGATATACTGCATAAGCACTCAGCAATATATCTGCTCCATAAGACAAAGCCTTATCTTTCCACATAATATGTATCCTCCATCGAACAATACTGCTCGCTAATCAGCTTTCTTCTGTCTTCACTAATGGAAATCTTTTTTCCATTGTCCATTACTACAAAATCATAGGATTGCCCTTTTATATGCTTATAATTTACGAGAAAGGATTGATGGACACGTAAAAAAGAGAGTTTACATACCCTCAGACTGTTCTCTATCTCATTTAATTTCCCATATAACTCAAAAGTTTCTTCTCTAGTCACAATAAACACCTTCCGTTTACTGCTCTCAAAATATAAAATATCTCGAATCAATACCTTATGATTCATACGTTGATAACTATAACGAAAGTAAAAATCTCCACTATTTATGTCTTCATAGGCTGCCATAAAACACGTTTCCATTTGTTTTTCACTTACTGGCTTTACCAGAAACTGAAATGGTCGAACCGCAAAAGATTCTTTCATGTAATTTTCATAACTGGTAACATAAATAATCAGAACATTTTTATCATATTTCCTGATTCTTTTAGCTGTTGAAATCCCATCCTCATTGTTCATTTCTATATCTAAGTAAATGATATCATAACCGTCCCCTGCTGCAACCGCATCTGCCAGATTTTCACCACTCCAGAATACCTCTATATCTATATCAACAAAATTTCTTTTCGCTATTTTTTCAATCAGCATTTCTATCTGCCCTGTTGTTTGAATATCATCATCACAAATTGCTATATTCAGCATTCACATCAACTCTCTTCCGTCAGTTTATTGTCTTTTTTTCGCTTTTCGCCCACCTTCTTTACCGTCTGCATAATTGACCATATCATTTCTTTGTCATATGAATCTAAATCCTTATATATCTCAATCAAGTCATAATACTCATCTAATGTTTCATTCATTTTCATCTGTCTCTGTAAATCCCTTTTAACATCTGAAACTCCCAGAAGATAATCAGTAGTTACATTGAAATATGTTGCTATTTTCTTGAGAATATCCACCTTTATCAATGTGACATCCCTCTCATATTTACTAAGCATTTGCTGAGTTATCCCTAATTCTGCTGCAAGAATTTCCTGTATAAGTCCTCTTTTCTCTCTGAGCTGTTTAATTCTACTCTCCATAATTGATTACCTCATAATTATATTGTAATTCTATGCTACCCTAATTCATGCGGCGTAATACAAATAATAAGAGTAATCAATTACGTCATTATATTTTATACAAAGATAGTAGGATTATTAAAGAAATCTAAATAACACCAAACACATCTTAAGCACTTTTTTCAAACATGCGACAATCAGCAATCACCTCGTAAATATTATAGTTTTAACATATCACATAAAATACACCTATATATTTAAATGTAACTTCTTCGATTATTCATGTAATTATTTTGCTTCCAACCGTTAGGTTTTACCTATAGATCATTTTATGAATGTTTTCTTCTTATTGAATGTTTCAGTAAACGTCAAAACGAAAATTCTTATCTGAATTGTCTTTATAAAGAACTTCCACAGGAAAATCGAAAATAGAAACGCCAGCAGCCATCTGGAATGAATTCTGGATATGGCTGAAAACTCTGGATTCTGCTAGCGAAAGCAAAATTGAAAAAGTGGTAAATTACGCCTTTCACCATAAAGATACCCTTATGAACTATCTGCTGAATGGAAGATGTGAGATTTCCAATAATGCAGCGGAACGCCGGGCAAAAAACTATGTGTCCAGGCGTAAAAATCTTCTGTTTCATAATACCGCTGATGGAGCAACGGCAAGCGCCATTGTATTAAGGCTCATAGAAACAGTGAAAGCCAATAACCAGAACATCTATCATTATCTTTATACCCTTCCGTATATGCCGAACTATAATAATCCTGCAAGCATAAAGCAGATGCTACCATGGAGTGATTTTATAAAAGAAAGATGTACAGTGAGCATAGATATTGAGAACGACCAGAAGAACGTGGAAGCCTAAACATTTAATGTTCCCTGGAAGTCGTGACCGGGTGATTACTCATTACTTACGAAAAATATGTAGAAAAAGTGAAATAATATACGGCAAGACCGAGAAAAACAATATTTTTTACAAGAACAACTAAAGAAACCGGAAGATACGATATTAAAAGTAAAAGAAAAGTATGATTCCAAAATGATGAAGTTGATTTTTATGTGAAAAGGAATAAAGAAAAGAAAATAGTGCTGCTCAGAGCAGTTGAAACCAGTACAAAAAGTTGAAGATATCATGGCATTTATCAGTTCCAAGGACGAAATAAATTTAGATTTTTGACTGTTTTGATGAAAAAAACCCAAAAGCAATTTAAGTGGGTGTTACTTTTTCAGAAGTTCATGAGTATAGGCTCCATAAAACTTTGATTATAACTTAACACCAAATTTCTCTCTTTAACTGTTTCTAACTGTTTTCTGGCTGCTTCTTCATCTGCAGCTGTATATATTGTTTTTAGATTTTTTGCAAAGGCTTTCATGTAAACGTCAAACCATGCGCCTGACATTAAATTAAACACCACTTTTTATTAGCGGCGTGGTTTCCTACATTCGTCTGGAAGTTCTGATGACCAAGGCATCAAATCATCTAATTCTGCAGGATCTATATTTCCTTGTTCGTCACAGCACTTCGGCAGTTCTGTGAGGATGTACTTAAAGTAATAATTCAGCCGCAGATTGTTTAACTTTGCATTTTCTGAAATACTGTACACTAGAGCGTGTTTGAAAAATCTTTTCCGCAATCTGCACGCCCTACTTTGCGGTGTTATGGAACATCCAGTTTTTTTATGCTCTGCAGAACATAATCGTAAAAACTGACTTTTTTATGACACTCCAAATGGAATTCAGACCAGCGCTATTGTATACACGATGGTAGAAATGGCGAAAGTCAATGAAGTAAATGTCTATCACTATCTTACCTATCTGCTTGAAAAATTGCCAAATGATAGGATGAGTGATGATGAGTTGGAACTTCTGGCACCGTGGAATGAAAATGTCCAAACTGAGAACGAACGTCGTAATGCAAACGAATCAGATCAATCATATGTGAATTGCCAAGGTGCTCCGGATACTGAAAAGTAGCTGGGAATTTTTCTACCATACTTGAAAATTAGCACTTATCATATTTAAGTGTATTCCTCACCATATATGTAAACTGCTCTTTTTCTGTTTACCATAATGTAAGCGCAAAATAGGTTCTTTCCACACTTAGTTGAAATTGATGTATTAAAGTTATATAATACATTCAAAATATATTTACCAAGAGGGATATTTATATGGACGAATTTATTAAGTTACTTGACCCAGCCTATGAACTAATACAATATCGCATAAAAGAAGATAAAGTGATTTTTCATATTGCATCAACAATAACTGAATTAGAATGTCCGTTTTGTGGAAGAAAAACATCTAAAGTTCATTCTATTTATGAAAGAGAAATTCAAGATCTTCCTATGCAAGGAAAAAAGGTCATTCTGTTGGTAGATACCAGGAAAATGCGATGTATGAATCTGGACTGTTCTCATAAAACTTTTTCCGAGAAACATCCATTTGTGGCTGCTAAATCGAAAAAAACGAACAGGTTAATCCAAAATATTTTATATGCATCATCCCAACTAAACTCGTTGAATGCTTCTAAACTTTTAAAAAGCGAAAATATTTCAGTTTGCAAAAGCAGCATCTGTGATCTGCTTAAAAAAAATGCCATCCATTGTGGATAAATCTTCTGTAAAAATGGTATGTGTGGATGACTTTGCTCTCCGTAAAAGATTTTCTTATAGAACAGTTATGATAAATTTGGAAAATCATCGGATTGTTGATATGATTCCGTCAAGAGATACAAATGATGTCTGCAACTGGCTGAAAACGTTTCACAATATCGAAGTTATTTCAAGGGATGGAGCCATTACATACGCATCCGCTGCTACAAATTCTCATCCTGATGTCATACAGATTAGTGACCGTTTTCACTTGATAAAGGGACTTTCGGAAGTTATCTGTAAATATATATTTCATGAGTTTCCTGCAAGGGTTGAAATACCATTAACAGAAAGCGTTACGGATGAAATGAAAGCATTATATAACACTGCAAACCGGTCATTGCGTATAAAATTCGCCCATGAAAAACGCAGGGAAGGACTGACCATATCGGATATAGCATTATTGTTACATTCATCACCTAAAACAATCCAAAAATATCTTGTGATTCCAGAAGACCAGATTCCAGAAAGCAAGGAAATTGCCAGGGAACGGCAACACCAGCTGGCAATAAAACAAAAAGAACAGGAAATAAAAGAAGCAAGAGAAATGGCTTTGGCAGGATATCCGATTGAGCAGATTGCATCTCAGATGCACCGTGCCCATAAGACTATACAAAATTATTTAAATCCTGATTTTTCAGTTACAAATGGTCACTATAATGTTCGAATTCCAGGAAAATTAGCTCCATATGAGAACGAGGTAATAAAACTCAGGAGCCAGGGATTAACGTATCCCCAAATACATGATATTATTTGTAAAAAGGGATATACTGGCAGTGTAGCTTCGTTACGAATGTTTATGCAAAAAGAAAGAACACGAATGCATGAACAGAATGAAACAGAAAAGCCGCATTCTGAATATGTGCAAAGGAAATCCTTATGCCAGCTGGTTTATAAAAAACTCGAGGATATTGGAACAATCACTGTCAAACAGTATCAGGAAGTATTAAAAAAATATCCTTTATTGAGTGAGTTATATACCTTAACCAAAGACTTTTGTAATGTCATATTCTCTAAAACTCCTACAAAATTAGATGAATGGATCAATGTAGCACAAAAATATGATATCCCTGAACTTCAAACATTCATAAACGGCATAAAAAAGGATATAACTGCTGTAAAAAATGGAATTATATATTCGTATAATAATGGCTTAGCAGAAGGCAGTGTAAATAAAATTAAAGTCATAAAACGGGTAATGTATGGTCGAAACAGTTTTGAACTATTGAAAGCAAAAGTGCTATTCGGAGAACTCTTTCACGTTAAATTCAACTAAGTATAGAAAGAACCCATTTTGCGTTTACAAAAAGAAAGCAGACGATAGCTCTTACATCGTCCACTTTCCTTTATTGTTACCAATTATACTTTTTTCAAACATCGCTTGCTATACTATCCTATATGATAATTACAAATTTCCCTCTTTTGATTTATATATATTCATTTTTTTCCAATATCAAAATTTCACGAAACTACCGAAAAACAATACAAACGCTATTTTTCCAAATTCCCTCAATGTTACAAAAGTCACACAGAATATGATAGATGGTATTACTTATACATAGAATCTTTGATTTTGATAACCTACCATAAGCCACCCCGCTTATTTCAGGTCATTCCTATATCGCAGAATTTTCTATTCACAGACTAGCGTTTCCTTATATTTTCTAAATACCTCTAATAAATCTAACTGCACACTTTATTCTTGACTTTTCGCATCAAAATTCCGATTTATATGATTATCTTATATTTATTTGTTACCGGATAGTGTAATCAAATTTATTTCTGGTGAATTGAAAAGGCGAAAATTCAGAAAACTTATGCTAGCGCTTGCTCCTAACCCCGCAGATACATACTGTTGTAATCCATCCATGTTGTTAAGTCCTTCCACCTCTTCCTGTCTTGGAAAATATCCATTCATTCCAGATGTTGGTGAAGGTATATATAGTGCCCCATAAAACGGTATTCTAATTTGACCACCATGATAATGACCAGAAATTGAAAGATCATAATCAAGATATCCTAAATCTTTTCTTTCTTCGTTAGATAAATTTGCTTGTAATGGAAAATGGTTTACTCTAATTTTTATTTTTTTATTTCCATTTAATTGTTCATACCACTTTTCTAAGTTCTTACCAAACATACTTATTTTCTTATACTGTTCATTCATTTCATCTATTGAAAAATATTGCATTTCTAACTCTGTTCGACACAATTCTGGTACTAACCAAATATATTCTCCGTTTTTTTCTATTTTTTCGGGAAGTAACAAAACATTAACTCCCATGCTTTCAAGTTTGTTACCACTTTCTGTGAGTTCACCAGTATAACTTCCATCTATTGCTTCACATGCAAATGGCCCTGTATTTCCATCAACCCAATACATAAGTGTATTATTATTTATTCCTTTAATTATATCCAAAACGGCTTCTGACGATGTCGCATCACTTATTTCATATTTGTTCATATCTCCTGTAAACAACACGCAATCATAATTTAAAGAATTAATCAAGCGCAGTAATTTATCTTGGTTACTTCCAAATTTTTTACCATGTAAATCCGAGATTTGTAAAAACGTAAATCCTTCAAATTCTTCTGGTAGATTTTGAATAACAATTTTTTCGTTTTTGACAATTACCCTATTATTATCCCAATAATTATAAGCTATAATTATAACTCCAAAACATATCGTAATAAAAAAAAATGTTTTAATATTAAAAAATTTATATCTTTTCATTCATCTCTACCTCTTACATTTTTTCATATAACACAAATTTATCTACTCGTTCAAACAATTTTCGTCTATGCCTTAAGTATAATACTATTCACGAAAATGTCAATGAATGTGCGTACTCCAAAAAGCAGAAGAACAATCCACTTATCCCCCGTAAAGCTCAATAATTGTTAATTACCCAACAATTTTCCCAACGATAAGTTCTATGTCTATTGGACCATAATTTCTACTATCAACACTATTATAAGTATTATCTCCCAACACAAATACTTGATTAGGTTCTATATCATATTCTATATTTTTGCCATCATATATGTAATACTTCTGTTCTACACTATTAATCAGTATCTTTCCCTCCCTTAACCCAACTTTATCATTATTTATTGCAACAATTCTTTTTATTATCGTTTCATTTCCCTTTTTAAATACTATGATATCATCCCTTTTATAACTAGATTCTCTTTTTATTAAATGTATACTTCTATTTTTTAAAGTTGGTTCCATTGATACACCAGAAACAATCACAACCCTAAACTGATTAATATATACAAGAACAAAAAAAAGAATCAAAAATGAAATATATTTTTTTATAATTCTAGTTTTTTTTCTGCACATTTAGCCACTACCTCATCATGCGTAACCATAACTATTGTTTTTCCGTTTTCTTGAAAAGATTGAAAAATTTTTATGATTTTATCTCTATTTTGAGGATCAACATTTCCTGTTGGTTCATCTGCCAAAATTATTTGAGATTGTTTTAAAATACATTTTGCCAAAGCTATCCTTTGCTGCTCTCCTCCACTCAACTGATATATATATTTATCAAGTATATTCGGCAAGCCAACTTCATATAATGCCTTCATCATAATATCCTTCTCTTCTTTTTTCAATATATCTTTATAGCGCATAACTAATTTCAAATTATATTCAACAGTTTCTCCTTCAATAAGACCATAATTCTGGAATAGAAATGATATATCTTCTCGCAATAGTCTTCTCCATTCTCTTGAGTCTTTCTTAAGATTCATTTTTCCTTTAATTCGAACTTCTCCGTTATCCGGAACATCTAATAATCCGATCAAATTTAAAAGTGTAGTTTTACCACTTCCACTTGATCCTACTACTGACCAAAATTCACCTTCTTTTACTTCAAAATTAAAGTCTTTTAATACAATCTTATCTCCATATTTTTTTGTAACTTGAATTAATTCTATAATTCCCATAAATTATATATCTCCATAATTCTAACTCTCTTTATAAGCATCATCAACAGCACCCACATAACTATAATGCACGATATAATTATTGAACTTTCTATATCATTTTTTATTGAAAAAACGTACAAAATCCAAGAAAAAAAAGCATGTATAAATAGTAAGTTTTTATAAATTTGAATTCGCGAATACCCACTAATATAATGAATTGCAATGCTTTTACAATGTATAATCGTGTAATCCCAAAACACATAAATAAGTACCGTCACAAATCCTAATATATATATAATAACAGTACCTATATATTCTATTAATCCCATGCGAATTCCAGCTAATTCCGCAGTAAACGTATTAATTATATACGGTGTATCTGGCACTACGTTCTCTAAATCATATTTTTCTAAATACGGTTTAAATACCTCATATGGATTGTCAGCCGTACATTTAACCATATAGTATTCTCCGGAAATATAATTTAACATTAGATTTTCCATATATTCGCTGTTATAAACATATACTATGGGATCTTTGATTTCCCCATGCTCACCAGAAAACCTACTATAAGTCGGAAATACCGAATTCATACGATAAAAAGTAAATTCACTACTGTCCTCCGTTACATAATATGTATTATGTTTCTCAAAGAATTCTTTTGTTGTCATAGATTCCGGTAGTAAAATATTGAGTTTTCCTTTTGTTAAATTATTATCTCCAACGACCTGACTACTCGTATCATATATTTTTGCGTTTAACAAATAATTTGAATTAACAGTAATACTTATTTGTCCGCTACTTTCTGCTAAATTCACTTCTCCTCTAACACTTTTGTAATTTCTTGTATCAATCAAAATGCCATCATATTGCTCAACCGTATCTTGATAAAATTTTGTGAATTTTTCATTATATTCTATTTGATTCTTATCGTTTATATCGACATTAGATGTATTGATTGGAAAAACAACATAATCTTTCAAATCTATTGCACTCGCCTTATATCTTTCATAAATATTATAACTTACTATCACTTGATTAATACTTTGTTTAACCTCGATACTAACTAAAATCAAAATAATAAGTTCTAAAAACAACATTAAATATTTCAACAATTTTCGTTCATCTTTACCTTTCATAATAGATAACTGTGTTGTTTTTATTATTATTAAACTTTCTATAAACCACATCCCATAGACAGCGGCTAGTACAAGCAAATAGCGACACATTAAAAACTTGGCGAATCCAATAAGCAATTTGAAATTATAAAAAGAAAATCCAATAAAACTGACCACTACAACACATATCATAGGTATAAAAACCAGTTTACTTCCATCTGAAATAAAGTCTAATATAATTTTGAAATTAGAATATCCGTTAATTATTTTATAATAAACTAATTTACGAGAGGAAACGCCATACAGAAAGATTGAAAATATTAATATAATTGTTGGAAATCCTAATTTTTCTAATCCAAGATAATTCGTTAAAGTTATTTTTTGATTAACTCGACTAATATTAATATTGCATTCCAAACATTTTTTTTCGAATTCATCATACGCTGTATCTTTTATAAAAAATTTTGATATTTTTAAATTATACTCTACAATTTCATCGATAGGATACACATATGTGGCTCCTAATAAGTCAAGTGTCTGTAATGTATTTTTACCTTTCTCATTAGAGAGATAACCATCATATTCCATTTGAGAACTTAATTTCTCATCAATATACGTTCCAAATAAATCCGTAATATAATAACAAGTTTTTTGTTCTGTACCATCATTCACATTATAAGTCTTATAAAGAATATCTGCTTTTGCTTTTTTACAAATTTCTTTGAGTAAATATATGTATTCCGTATTCGTTAAATCTTCTGGTTTTTCTATTTCAACTTGCAAACTGTTTGATTCAAATTTCATCTGCAATATATTAGCATAATTCATAAATGCCATAGAAAAAAAGTAAACTGAATATATTACAAACACCACTCTGAATAACTGTTTCATTATCTTTACTCCCCATTTTTTATATAAGGGCATATCCTATGATATGCCCCCAAAAACAATAGCGAAACTTGATGTTGAATTCAATCTTCAACATTTCTTTTCTTCATGCTCTTTTTAAATAACTACTATCGCTGCCCAATGCAATAATACGCATGGTCTGCCTTACCGTCAACAGCTGTTGCCGATGCACGAGATGTTTCTCCCGGCTGTCGATTGTAATCCGTGTCAGTAACACCGTTTCCATTTACCACAGAAGAACCATGTATTTTAGATGGATGATAATAATTAGACCATACTGTACTACCTACACCATATGACCAAGTTCCTCCACCAACAGAAACGGTTGTTGCTGCTGCAACCAAAGTTCCCATACTAAGACAAACAACGGCCAATAATGCACCTGCTCTTTTTGAAATTTTTACATTTTTTCTGAACATATTGCAATCCTCCTTTTATTATTATCATGCGACAATTTAACAAAAGTAATTTGTTTTTGTCCTATCTTTTTTATAAAATGCATTTTACATTTTTATAATACACTATTTTTTTACATTATCCCTTTTCATGTAACAATATCGAATATTAATGTCATTTTAATTTTTAAGACAGTTTCAAATTCTGGACAATCAGAGCAAGTTTCGCAATGTAGCACAATAACCCCTTTCCGGGTTCTTGGCGACTTGCAACTTGATGGGGATTTCGTTTCCCCATACCCTCGACCACAATCACAGATATGTGTATTGGTTTCCATTTACATGGTCACAGTGCGATAATTTTTCATCACTTACTTTCCCTGCAGGCCGCAAAATTTGGATTTTCTTATGAAACCACTACCACGAAGAAAGGAAGTTATCAATGACAAGACCTAAGAAAGAGGAAACTCTTGCAAAAACTAAAGATGTGCATTTACGCATGAATGAAACTGAATATGATCTTCTTGCAGAAAGAGCCAAGGCTAACAGCATGACGGTTTCTGATTTTATCCGAAATGCCTTGGTCAACCAGAAAGTCATCATCAAATACGAAATTACCGCAGATGTTCCCGAAATAAAAAAACTTATTAGCGAGTTTGGTAAAATTGGCAGCAACCTAAATCAGATTGCCCGATATTTTAATCAGGGTGGAATCCTCTCTTCTGAAATGAGAAATGAAATCCGAAAGTCTCTCCGGGATATTTATGAAATGAAATATGAAGTGATGAAAATGACAGGTGATTTTCGTGGCAGTAATTAAACATATCGCAAACAAAAACTCTGACTATGGAAAATCGGAACGGTATCTTATCTTCCAGCACAACGAGTATACGCAAAAACCGATTCTTGATGAAGAAGGGCATATGATACTGAGAGAAGAATATTATCTGGACGGTCTGAACTGTGATCCATTCTCTTTTGCATCTGAATGTCAGGAACTGAACAGCTACTATCACAAGAACAAAAACTTCAATGAAATAAAATCCCATCACTATATCATCAGCTTCGACCCAAAAGACAGGGATGAATGTGGATTGACCGGTGAACGTGCCCAGCAACTCGGATTGACTTTTGCAAAGAAAAACTTTCCCGGTCATCAGGCTTTAGTCTGTACTCATACCGACGGTCATAACAAAAGTGGAAACATCCATGTGCATATCGTAATTAACAGTCTCCGTAAATATGATATACCACAAGAACCCTATATGGAATTTGACTGTGAAGCAAAAGCCGGTTATAAGCATCATCTAAGTGCTGCCTATCTTGCCCATCTAAAACAGGAAGTCATGGATATGTGCAAAAAAGAAGGGTTGCACCAAATTGATCTGCTCACTCCTGCTGAAAGAAAAATCACCGAAAAAGAATACTGGGCACAACGCCGGGGACAGGAAAAATTAGATAAGCTGAATCTGAAAATGAAAGAAGATGGAATCACACCGAAAGAAACTCGTTACCAGACAGAAAAACAATTTCTCCGTGACGCTATTGATGATGCTGCAAGTATTGCCCGATCACCAGAAGAATTTTCAAAAATCCTTGACGAAAAATATCACATCATCCTCAAGATCAGTCGAAACCGGTACAGCTATCTTCACCCTGGCAGAAAAAAATTTATCACTGGAAGAACTCTTGGGACCAGATACACAGAAGATTTTCTCTTGAAAGCATTTGAGGAAAACACGAAATCCC
>OLOI01001645.1_pt1 | contig 18219 bp, 8 predicted proteins | sample 1672131 | NCBI WGS metagenome assembly OLOI01 (sample SAMEA3136651, study PRJEB25190) | human gut metagenome | reverse complement strand
CCCATAGCGGACTCTCACCGCCTAGCTAATACCCATGCCGGGCGCACATAAAAAGCGAGACTTGAAGAATTTTCTTCGGGCCTCGCTTTTATTAAACTACTAATTCTAATTGATCAACAACATCTTGTAATAAACTCATTCCTGCCAAACTATTGCCATGTTGATCAAGAGCTGGACTAAAAATACCAATACCACATTTTTGCGGGGCACAAGCCAATAAGCCGCCGCCAGTACCACTTTTAATAGGGAGTTCAATTTTAATTGTGTATTCTTTTGATTCTTCAAACGAACCAACTGTTGTTAGCAATTTCTTTACCAACTCGTTATCTTCATGGCTAATAAGACGCTCATTATCCCAAGGTTTAATTCCATCATTTGCCAAGACTGCTCCTAGGTTAGCAAGACTCTGTGATGTCACCATCATTGAGCTTTGCATAAAATAAGTTATCAATGTTTGATCAACAGTCTCTAAAATATCCTTATCTTTCATATAGTAAGCCAGTGCATGAATATCTTTATCATTCATAATTGCTGACCGAAATAAACGCTCATTCAAACTGATACATGGGTCATTGCAGATCTCCCGGCAGAAACCGAGAAGAGCATTAAAACTATTTTGACCCATCAACTGGTCAATTAAGGCTGTCGTTAACAAGGCGGAGGAATTATTAAGGTAATTTACCCGGTGGACCTGCTCGGTTAACTCATCATCCAATAGTACCGAACTTAGGCTATAATCTGCCGAACCATTTTCTAGTTCTGCTAAGACGCGCTTATGTCCTAATCTCTTGATCGCTAATATTAAAGTTATGACCTTTGCAATACTCTCAATTGCAAATCGCGTTCCAGCCATTCCAGCGGTCCCAATTTCATCCTCGTCAACGTCATAAATGGCAATGCCCAGTTGTTGCGGATCAACAATTCCTAATATTGGAATATAGTTTGCAACCTTACCATGAGCTGTTTCAGCAAAGTTTTTATCAATCAATTGCTCTAATTTTTGCATCGTCAAAACCTCTCTCACACAAGGCATAAATAACCCTGCAGCTCCTCAAGTACCAAACAAGAAAAATTAGCCCCCTTTACACTTAATTTGCATGATGAAATAATAGCCGAATATCTACATGAGCTCATCTTCTCAGATACTAATCATCGTAATAATCGTAACAAATACATTATAAATAAATCAAATAATTAGCATAAATATTTTTATAAAAGGATAACGAAATACCCCGCTCTTATTTACACATTCCTAAATAAGAGCGGGGCATTTTTAATTTATCCTAAACCAGTTTAAGTTTATCAAACGACTAATTAATTTAATCGCGTTTCTTACCTAATCCTGAAAGTCCGAATAAGCCTAATAGACTTGCAATTGCTAAGCCAGCAATGCTTAAGCCACGTTCTGTTTCATTACCTGTTTGTGGTAATGTTTCCTTGCTATTTGTATCAGCAGCTTTTTCTGTCTGTTGACCAGTAGTAAGGTTCGTTCCATGACTTCCTGTTAGGTCGGTTTGGGTATTGTTACCTTGAACCGGAGCTTGAGTTGCATTGTTATTATTTTGGCTAGTACTGTTGCTTTCAGTTGGCGTTTCAGTATTAGTTTGGTTGTTAGAAGGATTATCAGATTCAGTAGGAGCGTTTGAAACCTTAATATTTTCAATTGCCGCAATTCCAGCTGCCTCTGCTTCACTAATTGCACTAGCAGTAGTAGCATTGTCAATCGCTGTCCGCGCATTTTCTGCTGCTTGTTCAGCTTCATTAATCAACGCTTCCTTCGCTGCTGGGCTTAAGTTAGAATTATTGATTTCTTCCTTCTTAGAATTCAAAGCATTATCAACGTTCTTCTTCGCTTGGTCGCGAGTTTCTTCAACAGTTGGTACTTGAATATCTAAGATTGCTTGCACGCCATTCTTCGCAGCAAGTTCAGCCGCATCATTAGTTGTTGCTGCATCAATATTCTTGTTTGCAGCCGCAGCTTCTGTTTGTGCTTGATCAATTAGCTTTTGCTTTTCAGCATCAGTTAAGTTTTGAGCAGCGTTAATTTCAGCCGTCTTAGCTGTTAATGCATCGGCAATAGCTTGTTTAGCATCACTCTTTGCTGCATCCAGAGTTGGGATGGTTACATTCAAGATTTCGTTGATTCCTGCTGTTTCCGCATCCTTAACAGTGGCGTCAGTGGTTGCATTCTTAATATTATCAATTGCCTTATCTGCAATCTCGTCTACTTGGTTCTTCAATGCTTCTTTTTGCGTCTCAGTCAAGTTCTTAGCTGCTTCGATTTGAGTCTTCTTAGCATCCCGAACTTGTTCAACTGCTGTAATTGAAGCATCTTGAGCATCTGTTAACGTTGGTACTGTAATATCAAGAATTGCTTGAATACCGTTATCCCGAGCAGCATTAATTTCCGCACTAGTTTGAGCGTTATTTACGTTGTCAACGGCGGTCGTGTATGCTGCCTGAGCCTGTTGCTTAAGATCTTGCTTAGTAGTTTCAGAAAGATTATTAGCATTATCAATTTCACTGACTTTATCAGCTAATGCTCTATCAAGGGCAGCAATGGCATCCTTTTGTTGATCTTCTCGGCCAGGAACCTTAATGTCAAGGATTGCCTTCACACCATCAGTTTCAGCGTCCTTAACTGCGTCATTAGTTGTTGCCTTTGCAATATTATCCTTAGCGGTATTAGCCGCAGTTGTAGCGTCCTTAATTAAAGCATCTTTTTCAGCGTTAGAAAGGTTAGTTGCAGCATTAATTTCTGCCGTCTTTTCTTTCAATACCTCATCGATTACCTTAGTTGAAGCCTTCTTAGCTTCATCAAGGCTCGGAACAGTTACATTTTCAATTGCTTGAGCACCATTGTCTTCTGCAGTTTGAACATCATTATTGGTTGTAGCATTATCAATATTCTTCTTCGCCTGATCCGCTTCGTCAGTTGCTTGGTTAATCAAGTCTTGCTTTTGGCTATCTGAAAGGTTATCAGCATTATTGATTTCATTCTTCTTTTCGTTGAGAACATCATCAATCAGATCCTTTGCTTGGTCCTTTGCAGTTTCAAGACTTGGCACCGTTACATTAGCGATTGCGTCAATACCATCTGTAGTAGCTGTTGCAACCTCACTATCAGATGTTGCCTTCGTAATATTATCTTTAGCTGTATTAGCCGCGTTATTAGCTTGATCAATTAAGTCTTGCTTTTGCTTATCAGATAAGTTGGTTGCATCATTGATTTCTTTAATCTTGTTAGCTAAAGCATCATCAATTGTTTGGTTAGCTTGATCCTTGGTTGATGAAGTTGTTGGAACTGCAATATCGTTGATTGCAGCAACTCCGGTATTCTTAGCATCTTCAACCGCTGGAATAGTAGTAGCTGAATCAATTGCATTCTTAGCTACCTTTGCTTCTTGGTCAACTAAGTCATTCAAGGCATTAGCTTCATCGGTGGTTAATGGTGCCTTTGCAATTTCAGCCTTCTTACCAGCAACTGCATTGTCGATGGCGGCATTAGCAACATCTTTGTCAATGGCAAGCTGACCATTGTCAACGGCAGTCTTAACCTCATCGTCAGTCTTCGCATTATCGATGGCTTCTTGGGCCTTCTTAGCATCGGAATCGATTTGATCCTTCGCTGCTTGCTTTTCGGCATCAGTCAAGTTGCTATCTTGGTCAATTGCCTTCTTAGCATCGTCAACGGCATCATTAAGATCAGTGGTTGCTTGTTCCTTCGCTGGTGACTTAGCTGGGATTTCAATACCATTAATAGCTTTAATACCATTGTCTTCTGCTTCGGTTACTGCGGCATTGGTAGTTGCGTTATCAATTGCCTTATCTGCAGCATTTTGGGCATCAGTAACTTCCTGCTTCAATGCAGCTTTTTCTTCGTCCGTTAAGTTTGAAGAATCGATTGCATTGTTCTTAGCTTCGGCTGCTTCTGCAATAGCTTTCTTAGCTGCTTCTTTAGCTGTTGACTCAGTTGGTACTTCAGTATTAGTGATATTCTTAATGCCATTTTCTTGTGCAGTAGTTACAGCTTCTGGGGTAGTGGCATTATTGATTGCTTCTTTAGCATCTTGAGCCTTTTGATCGACTTCATTATTTAAAGCAGTCTTTTCTTCATCAGTTAATGGTGATTTAGAAATTTCAGCCTTCTTACCAGCAACTGCATTGTCGATGGCGGCATTAGCAACATCTTTGTCAATGGCAAGCTGACCATTGTCAACGGCAGTCTTAACCTCATCGGCAGTCTTCGCATTATCGATGGCTTCTTGGGCCTTCTGAGCATCAGAATCAATTTGATCCTTAGCTGCTTGCTTCTCTTCGTCAGTCAAGTTGCTATCTTGATCGATTGCATTCTTAGCTTCATCAACTGCAGTAGTAAGGTCACTTGTTGCTTGTTCCTTAGTTGGTGACTTAGTTGGAATTTGAATATCTTTAATTGCTGTGATGCCGTCTTCTTTAGCGGTTGTTACTGCTTCATCCGTTGTCGCACTCGTGATATTTGATACTGCGTTACTGTATTCTACTTGAACTTTATCCTTCAAAGCATTCTTTTCATCAGTAGTTAAATCAGCAGCATTATCAATTGCGCTATTCTTAGCATCACGGGCTGCATTCAACTCTTCAATCGCCTCTTGTTGCTTCTGAACTAGAGTAGGAATAGTGATGTTATTAATGTTATCTAAACCTGCTGTTTCTGCACTCTTGACTTCATCATTAGTTTGAGCAGCTTTGATTGCCTTCGTTGCCTCATCAGCAGCTTTATTGGTTTGATCAACCAAAGCTTGCTTTTCTTGATCAGTTAAGTGAGCAGCATTGTTAATGTCATTCAGCTTAGCATTCTTAGCACTTTCAATTGCATTAATTGCATCTGTTTGCGCACCGTCTAGAGTTGGAATAAATAGATCAGTAATTTGCTTGATTGCGTCATCGCGGGTTGCATTAACTGCATCATTGGTAGTAGTTGCTGCATCATTAATCTTAGCAATTGCATCGTTGGCAATTTTATCTACTTGATCAGTTAATTCTTTTTGCTCTTCAGCACTTAGGTTAGATGCAGCAGAGATTTGCTTATTCTTTGCATCTTGAACTTGCTTAATTGCATTAATTGCATCTTGTTTAACTTGATCTAAACTTGGAACAGTCACATTGGCAATATCTGCAATACCCTTATTTTGTGCTTCAGTTACAGCATCATTGGTAGTGGCATTGTTGATATTGTCTTTTGCATTTTTAGCTACTTCAGTTGCTTGATTGATTAAGTCTTGCTTTTCATCAGTACTTAAGTTAGATGCATTATTAATTTCATCTGTCTTAACTTGCAAAGCATTGTCAATTGCGGTGTTTGCTGCATTTTTAGCATCTTCTAGTGAAGTAAAGGTAATACCTTTAATGTTATCAATTCCAGCATTAGCTGCATCGCGAGCATCATCATTGGTAGTGGCCTTTTCAACATTATTCTTAGCAGTAGCTGCTGCCTCATTTGCCTGATCAACTAATTTTTGCTTTTCAGTTTCATTCAAGTTAGAAGCATTGTTAATCTCATTTACTTTAGAGTTCAATGCATCATCAATAGCTTGGTTAGCGTTCTTCTTCGCTTCATCAAGAGTTGGAATAGTAATGTTTTCGATGTTTTGAACGCCAGTAGTTGCAGCAGCTTTAGCATCGTCATTTGTTTGAGCTTGGTTGACGTTGTTAATTGCCTCAGTTGCGGCATTAGTTGCAGTATTGATCAAACCTTGCTTTTCATCTTGAGAAAGGTTAGAAGCATTGTTGATTTCATCAGTCTTAGCATCTAAAGCCTTGTTAATGAGATCAATACTTTCCTTCTTAACATCAGACAAGTTTGGAACTGTTACATCAGCAATTGCTTTTTCACCATTTGTTTGGGCAGTATCAACATCAGTATTAGTAGTTGCATTGTTGATATTGTTCTTAGCTGCATTGGCTGCTTCAGTTGCTTGATTAATTAAATCAGTCTTTTCTTGAGTGTTGATATTAGATGCGTTGTTGATTTCGTCGGTCTTCGTTTGAAGAGCATCATTGATGGCAGCAATTGCCTTTTCTTTGGCGGAAGAAGTAGTTGGAATTCCGGTATTATTAATTTCATTTACACCGTTTGTTTGTGCAGTAGTTACTTCTTCAACAGTAGTTGCATTAGCAATATTTTGTTTTGCGTTATTTGCTTCTGAATTAATTAAATCAGTGTAAGCTTGCTTTTCTTCAGTAGTTAATGGATCTTGAATCTCCTTAAGCTTACCAGCAACGGCATTATCGATAGCTGCATTAGCAACGTCTTTGTCAATTGAAACCTTCCCGCTGTTAACCGCATTGTTTACATCATTATCAGTCTTAGCATTGTTGATAGCTTCTTGAGCAGTCTTAGCATCAGAGTCAATTTGATCTTTAGCAGCCTGTTTTTGTTCATCAGTCAAGTTGCTGTCTTGATCGATTGCTTTCTTAGCATTTTCAACAGCAGTATTAAGATCAGTGACTGCCTTTTCCTTAGCATCTGATTTGCTTGGCACGTCAATATCATTGATATTCTTAATACCTTTGTCTTTTGCTTCAGTCACTGCTGCATTTGTTTTTGCATTGTCAATGGCTTGATCTGCAGCATTTTGTGCATCAGTAACTTTTTGCTTCAAGGCTGCTTTTTCCTCATCAGTCAAGTTTGAAGAATCAATTGCAGTATTCTTTTCATCAGCTGCCTTAGCTACAGCTTTCTTGGCTGCTTGTTTTGCTGCTGATTCAGATGGCACTTCAGTATCAGTGATATTCTTAACACCATCTTCTTGCGCAGTAGCTACAGCTTCTGGAGTAGTTGCATTGTTAATTGCTTCTCTAGCACTGTTTGCCTTTTGAGCTACTTCATTATTCAAAGCAGTCTTTTCTTCGTCTGTTAATGGTGAGTTAGAAATTTCTGCTTTCTTACCAGCAACGGCATTATCAATTGCTGCATTGGCAACATCTTTATCTATTGCTAATGTACCATCAGCAGCTGCCTTCTTAACATCATCATTAGTTTTTGCATTGTTAATAGCATCTTGAGCAGTCTTAGCATCAGAATTAATTTGATCTTTAGCTGCTTGTTTTTGTTCATTAGTCAAGTTGTTATCTTGATCAATTGCTTTCTTAGCGTCATCAACAGCCGTATTAAGATCAGTTATGGCTTGTTCCTTAGTAGCTGATGTAGTTGGAACTTTAATGCCATTAATTGCATTCACGCCATTAGTTTGAGCTTCGGTCACTGCTGCATTTGTTGTTGCTTTATCAATTGCTTGATCTGCAACTGTTTGTGCATCAGTAACTTTTTGTTTCAAGGCTGCTTTTTCTTCAGCTGTTAAGTTTGAAGAATCAATTGCATTGTTCTTTGCAGTTGCTGCATCGGCTACTGCCTGCTTAGCTGCTTCTTTGACTGCTGATTCAGTTGGAACTTTAATGTCATCAATTGTAGTGACACCATTTGTTTGTGCTTCAGTTACTGCTGCATCTGTTGTCGCATTATCAATTGCTTGATCTGCGGCTTTTTGTGCTTCAGTTACTTTTTGTTTCAAGGCAGCTTTTTCTTCAGCTGTTAAGTTTGAAGCGTCAATTGCATTATTCTTTGCTGTTGCTGCATCGGCTACTACTTTCTTAGCTGCTTCTTTAGCTGTTGACGTAGTTACTTCAATACCATTAATTGCATTCACGCCATTGGTTTGAGCTTCAGTTACTGCAGCGTTGGTAGTTGCTTTATCAATTTCTTGATCTGCAGCATTTTGTGCGTCTGTAACCTTTTGCTTCAAGGCTGCTTTTTCTTCATCTGTTAAGTTCGAAGCATCAATTGCATTGTTCTTTGCAGTTGCTGCGTCGGCTACTGCCTTCTTAGCTGCTTCTTTGACTGCTGATTCAGTTGGAACTTTAATGTCATCAATTGCAGTAACACCATTATTTTGTGCTTCAATTACAGCATCATTAGTCGTTGCATTGGTAATTTCTTCTTTTGCCTTATCCGCAACTGTATTGGCTTCTTGTGTTAATGCAGTCTTTTCATCAGCAGTTAAATCATTAGCGGAATTGATCTTTTCTAATTTCTTAGTTAAAGCATCGTCAATTGCTTTATTTGCATCAGATTTAACAGTATCTAAGCTTGTTGGAACAATCTTCTTAATTGCATCCACACCAGCTTGAGCTGCTTGAGCTGCTTCATTATTTGTCGTAGCAGTTTCAATATTCTCTTTAGCCTTATTGGCTTCAGCAGTTGCTTGATCAATTAGATCTTTCTTTTCTGCATCACTAAGATTATTAGCTTTATTAATTACCTCAGTTTGAGCAGCAAGAGCATCATCTACTGCTTTAGTTGCTGCCTTCTTGGCATCTTCTAAGCTTGGAACAGTAACATTGTTGATCTTAGTGGTTCCTTCATCTTGTGCAGTCTTAATTGCTTCAGCTGTGGATGCTTTATCAATAGCTTCTTTAGCATTATTAGCTGCATCAGTTGCTTCCTTAATTAACTGATCTTTAGTTGTTTGATCAATGTTAGTAGCTGCATTGATTTCTTTAGTCTTAGAGTTAAGAGCATTATCAATTACTTCTTTTGCAGCATTTTGACTATCAGTAACGCTTGGTACCTTTACATTGTTAATTGCATCTACACCAGCTTGGCCTGCTTTAGTTGCTTCGTCATTAGTTGTAGATTTTTCAATAGCATCTTTTGCTGTATTTGCTGCATCAGTTGCTTCCTTAATTAACTGATCTTTAGTTGTTTGATCGATATTTTCAGCATCCGTGATAGCCTTAGTCTTATCAGTTAATGCTTGATCAATTTCTTTGGCCGCCTTGGTTTTAGCATCCTCTAAACTTGGAACTGTTACCTTATTGATGTTAGCAATACCTTCAGTTTTAGCAGTATTAACTGCATTTGGATCGGTTGCTTGATTAATCGCAGTATTAGCATCTTCTGCTGCCTTCTTAGCATCTGCAATTAATTGATCCTTAGTTGTTTGATCAATATTATTAGCGTCAGTGATTTGAGTAGTCTTAGTATCTAAAGCCTTTTGAATATCTTCAGTAGCAGCAGTTTTAGCCTTTGCAAGGTTAGTATCACCATTCATGCCATTGATTGCCGCAGTAATAGCCTTTGCTGCACTGTCTACTTCTGCCTGAGTTGCATTAGTATTCTTTAAAAGATCTTGACCAGCATTAATTGCATTATTAAGAGCTTCTTGATTTGCTTGGTCGGCATTAGTGTAGTTACCAGTCTCCTTAGCATCATTAGCATTGGTTAAAGCTGTTTTCAAAGCTTCAGTACTAGTAGCCTCACCTTTAAGGTTATCTTTTGCTGCATTAATTGCATTTAAAGCATTCTTAACTTCACTTGCAGATGGATTTGCCTGATCCAAAACTGCTTGACCAGCGTTAATTGCATCGTTATAAGTCTTCTTAGCTTCTTCACTACCGTTATAGTATGCAGGCGTATTTCTTACGTTTGGCGCATCCTTAACAGCAGCTTCCAAGGCAGCCTTGTTTGCGGCTTCAGTCTTGGCATTCCCATTTAAATTATTATTTGCAGTTTCAAGATCTTGAAGAGCTTGGTTCACTTCTGCTTGAGTTGCATTAGTTTTATCTAAAACTGTTTGTGCATCTGTAACTGCTTTATCATATGCAGTCTTTTGAGTTTGGTCTGCATTAGTATAATTATTGCTTTCTTTTACAGTTGTAGAATTGTCAACTGCTGTTTGAAGAGCTGATTTATCAGTTGCTTCACCCTTAAGATTACCCTTGGCAGTATTAATGGCATTTAAAGCATCAGTAATTTGAGTAGCAGTTGCAGCTGGATTATCTAAAACTGTTTGACCGGCAGTGATTGCATCGTCATAAGCAGTTTTAGCTTCAGTAGAACCATTGTAGTATGCAGCATCATCTGATTTTACAGTAGGTGCTTCATCAACTGCTTTTTGAAGTGCTTCCTTACTTGCTGCTTTCTTAGCATCTCCATTTAAAGCATCTTTTGCATTATTAATGGTAGTTAATACATTATCTACCTCAGTTTGAGTAGCATTATCGTTACTCAAAACTGTTTGACCTGCGCTAATTGCATCAGTGTAGGCTTTTTGTAAATTAGAATCAGCATTAGTGTAGTTATCGCTTGCTTCTACTGATGATGCTTGGTCAACTGCTTGTTGAAGTTCAGTCTTGTTGGTAGGTTCACCAGTTAAAGCTTTTTGAGCTTTTTGAATGGCAGTTACGGCATTATCAACGTCAACTTGATCGTAATTATTTTGATTGGCGAGAATAGTTTTACCAGTTGAAATTGCATCAGTATAGGCCTTTTGAGCTTCTGCAGTAGCGTTGTAGTAGCTTGGCTTTGCTTTTTCTGCTAGAGCAGCATCTACTAATTCTTGAAGAGTAGTAGTATTAAGCGCACGTAATGCTGCTACACTTTCAGTTTGAGCTCCTTCAACGAAATCTTTTGTAGCAGTCACTTTAACTTGCGTATCATCAGTCAAACTACTTGCAAGCTTGGATAAATCAATAGAGAAGTTACCACCAGTTGAAGCAGTTTGTGCAGCGTAATCAATATTGTTTGAAGTTACTATGCCATTAGTATTGGTGTAAACAGTGTAATGGTCGAGTACTGGAACATTAGTGCTTACTCCACCAACAGTAACAGTTACATAAATTGGATTGTTGCTACCACTTGAAGCAACAGTACCAGTCAATACATTGTTCTTGCTTAAATGAAGATTAGATAGAGTAACGTCTTCACCAGCCTTAACAAGATCAATCAAGTTCTTGTTAGTAAGACCTTCTCCAACTTGTTTAACAGTATTTTCATCTTGTGCCGTAATAATGTAAGATTTAGCATTACCATTTCTATCATAAGTTACATCAATTTTGCCTAAAGGCTGTGATTCGTTTCCATCAGTAACTGCCTTAACACGGGTGAAATTGATGGCTCCGTTTTTAATTAATGATTTGCCAGTACTGGTATTTGCGGAAAGATCAATAGTAAATGAATCTGGTTGATCGGAAGTGAAAGTACTACCGCTTGAAAGATTAATTGCAGTTAGAGCTCCAGTACCGTCACCGCTAATCTTGAAACTAGAGTGAGGATCTAACTTAACACTCCCCTTACCATTAATAGAAATTAGGCTAGAGCTGTAATTTCCAAGATTTGTAGCATCTAATGAGAAGCTACCGCCATTTCCAACATTAATCTTTGCACTTCCATTAATGTATACTGGAACACCGTTACTTTTATTTGCACTTGGTGTTCCATTTGAATTGATAACTAATTTACCATTTACATTAAGGGCAGCATCAGAATTTAAATATAATGCTCCTGCAACATCTTTATCGCCATCTACCTTTTCAGTATTAATAGTTAAAGTTGAATTTGGATCAATATTAATTGTCATCTTTGCATTGGCAGCAATAGCACGTGCAACGTCCCCGGTTCCAATTCCATTACGACTTTCAGGATCACCTTTAGAATGTGGGTTAATTGCTACATTTGCACCGTCTTTTACATCAATTGTTGTGGTGCCGCCGTCAATTTCAAGAGCATTAGCATCTTCTGTTGTTAAGGTCACATTACTGTTTTCATCAAAAATAATTTGATTTGTTCCACCTTCAAATTGAAGAATTTGCTGCCCACCATTTTGTTGAGTATCGCGTGTCTTACCATCAAGTGGTCCTACATATGATGAGACAGAATTTGCAGTAATATTATTCTTAAATGTTAAGGTTGAATTAATCCATGGTTTGGTATAGATAAGTTGTGAACCCGTAAAGTTAACATTATCAAATGTGTATCCACCAGCATTATAAACAAGTCCCCAGTAACTACGAGCATAAATATTCAAATCTTTAAAGGTTACAGAATTTTGCGTATCCATATCAAATGAATATCCCGAGAAGTCAATTGTACGTTTTTCTTCTGGATTATCTGATTGAATTACAATATCACGCTTATTCTTGATCTTAATTTCTGTATATTTACTATCTGTTTGTTCTGCTAAATTAAGATCTTTAGCAACATTAATAGTAGTAGCAGTACCATTTTGAATTGCATTAATAAATCCCTTCGCATCATTAACTGTTACTGCATTAGGATCTTCTGCTTCATTTAATGTAGCTACACCAGAGCCACGAACAGCAGCAAATAACATCAAATGATTTGCCAAGGATCCCGAATTCAACTTCCGTAAAGCAATTGTATTAAGGGCTTGCCGAGTTGCATCAAGGCTTGTAGCCCAGAACCATTTTCTTGTGCTGGAGTTTGTACTTCTTGGCTAGGACTTGGTTGATTTTCTGCCGTAGATTGGTCCTTACTTGCTTTTACAGCTGCACTTGAAGCAACAGCACTTTCACTAGCAGGAGTGTTAGCAGTTGCTGCTGGTTGGCTATTAGCTGACGATTGACTTTGGGCTGCACCATTAGCACTAGTTGCTGATGCGGACGGTTGATTAGCACTTGTAGTAGCACCACTTAAAGCAACTTCTGACTTCTCGGCTAAATTCCCCGTATCACTTGTGGCAACTTGGTCACTAGCATCGTTAGTATCAGCGTGTGCTACTACTTGCCCACCACCGTAGATACTAAAAGTAATTCCAAGCAAGACTGATGCGACACCAACATTTAGTTTACGGATTGCAAACCGTTGCTTTTCATTGCGCCGATTCTTTTCCGCAATTAATTTTTTATTATTTTTTGATACCATTCTAGCTTCCCCCTTGTGTTATTAAAATAGGTTGCCCTTTACTAATGTATCCAGCCAAGGCAATAATTAATCAGCTTATTAACAATTATTGCGAAAGGTGTCTAATACATTAAGAAAAAGCAGCCTCATTACCTTTATTCTCATAGTATCTAGTCTTAGATTCCCCTGATAACGTAATTACAAAGAATCTATGTAAATATAAATACATGATAAGTATAACTAACTTTTAATCAATAAGCAATTTAATCAAATTAAAAAAGCCCTTGGTCAACTCTCAACCAAAGACTTCGTAGTTAATTTAATTTTCTTTCCGGTGCCGAATATTAAATGAATGACGACTGGAATGGCTCTTTCCATGGTTATCATTCCGGTGACCACCATGTTGGTGACGGCGGAAATTCTTACGCCGGTAGTGGTTGCCACCATGCGCATTATTGCGGTTGCCATTACGGTTATTCCGCTTATTACGCCGTGGAAGGGGACGCTCAGGGGTAATCTTAACGGGAACCTCACTCGCTGCTTCCTTCGTCATGTTATTTAACAATGCTGCTACTAGGTCAGTTGCATTATGAGTTTCTAATAGCTTTTCAGCGGCTTCTCCATAACGATCAGTTGAATCCTGCGCGATTAATTCATCGATATCATTAAAGGCTGAGGCAACTTGACCCTTAAATGCTTCTTCAGCTGTTGGTGGCTTGAGTGGCAACATCCGTACCCGGGTTAATTTTTCAATCTCATGAAGGTAGTCCATCTCATTTGGGGTAACAAAGGTTAAAGATACCCCGTGATGTCCGGCCCGTCCTGTTCGGCCAATCCGGTGAACATAGCTGTCTGGGTCAGATGGAATATCATAATTATAAACATGCGTAACCCCGGAAATGTCTAAGCCCCGGGCAGCCACATCTGTTGCAACTAAGATATCAAGTTCATTGTTCTTAAACTTCCACATGATCTTAGAACGCTTATCCTGAGTAAGGTCTCCATGGATACCAGCTGCATTGTAGCCACGTGCAATCAAGCCCTTCGACAATTCATCTACCCGTCGCTTTGTCCGACCAAAGACAATTGTTAAGTCGGGATCCTGAACATCAATCAAGCGGGTCATGATGTCAAACTTTTCATAGTCACGGGCGCGAACATAGTACTGATCAACTAAGTCAGTAGTCAATTCCTTGGCCTTGATCCGCACAGTTTCCGGATCAGACATAAATTGAACGCCAATCCGTTTGATTTCTGGTGGCATGGTTGCTGAGAAGAGCAATGTTTGCCGATCATCTGGTGTTTCCTTGATGATGGATTCAATATCTTCTAAGAATCCCATGTTTAGCATTTCATCTGCTTCATCGAGAACGAGGGTCTTAATGTGGTCAAGCTTAACTGTATGACGGTTAATATGGTCCCGTAACCGTCCAGGGGTCCCCACGAGAATTTGGGGGTGTTGTTTCAAGCTCTTAATTTGGCGCCGAATATCTGCCCCACCATATACTACTTGCACGCGAACATGTTTATCTTTACCAAGACGATAAAGTTCTTCTTGGGTCTGGATTGCTAATTCACGTGTTGGTGAAATGATAATTGCTTGAATATTGGGATTTTCAGTATCAACGTTTTCAATAATTGGCAATCCGAAAGCAGCCGTCTTACCAGTCCCAGTTTGTGCCTGGCCAATAACATCCTTACCCTCAAGAACCATTGGAATCGTTTGTTCTTGGATTGGTGTTGCTTCTTCGTATCCGCTCCGTTTGATTGCTTTTAATAGACTATCTGATAAGCCTAATTCACTAAACTTCAAAAATTTTCCTCCTAAAAATGACCAGTCGATTCATGATATAAGCATCAGTAATCGACTGGCAAATATATTAACTATTCTGCTTTTAATGCCGTCAAGACTTCTTCTAGGTGAATGCCATGACTTGCTTTCAATAGAACAATATCCTCACCTGTCAAAGTAGCCGTAAGATCGGCAATTAATTGTTGAAGGTCACTAGCAGCATAATGATGGATATCTTCAGCTGGGTACCCTTCTTGGATCAACTTATCTTTAAGATTTTTCATTTGTTCGCCTACAAGGTAAACACTAGCAATCTTTTGGTGGTCAATCTCTTCTGCTAAGCTAGCATGCAACTTTGGCGCAGCATCCCCTAATTCCAGCATGTCCCCTAATACAGCGATCCGGCGACCATCTACTGGTGTTTCTGCAATCGTCTTAAGGACTTCCTTGGCAGCGGTTGGGTTTGAATTGTAAACATCACTTAAGATCTGTTCACCATTCTTTCCTTTAACCCATTCAGCACGATTTTCCGTTAATTCAACGTTTGCCAATGCTTGCTTCATGTGAGCGGGAGTAATATGCAGAATCTTGCCCACTTCCATAGCCGCTAACGCATTATTAATATTGTATTCACCAACCATTGGAATAGTGAATTCTTCATCTGGCCATTCGTTGACAGTAAATGATAGCTGTCGTGGTTCATCGTGGACACTTGTTGCATACAAATTATTGCTTAGTTGCCGACCAAAGCGCATCTGTCGTTGGGTAAGATCTTTTACCCGTTCCTCTAATAATGGTTCATCCCCATTAAATACTAGCGTTCCATCTTCCTTTAGGCCATGGGTAATTTCCATCTTTGCATCAGCAATCTTATCACGAGTCCCGAAGAATTCGATATGTGCTTCCCCGATCATTGTAATAACGGCAATGTCAGGATTTACAAGCTTACTTAAGAAGTCAAGCTGGTCAAAACGGTCCATGCCCATCTCAACTACCACTGCTTCGGTATTAGACTCCATGTTAAGAAGCGTTACTGGAACCCCAATCTCATTATTAAAATTAGCATATGTCTTTGTGACATTAAACTGCGTACTTAAGATTGACGCAATCATATCTTTAGTCGTCGTCTTACCATTGCTGCCCGTAACCGCAACGACAATCGGATTAATCTTATGCAAGTAGTACTTACCTAGTTGTTGAAGAGCCACTAATGGATCGTTAACAACTAATAATGGATGCGTCTGATCTGTTATCTCATGGTCACTAGCCCATAAACTAGCTACTGCACCATTGGTAAAAGCACTCGGTACGTATTGGTGGCCGTCTTGGGCACCTTGCAACGGAACAAATAAGCTCCCTTGATCTAAGTGTCGACTGTCAAATGACACACTAGTCACTTCTACGTCTTTCCATTGTTCAATGTCATTTTGTGCGTTGATCGCCTTGGCAATTTCCGCTAATTTCATTTTCATGAAAAAGATACCTCTTCTTTTGATACTTTGGTCTAGCTTTTTAATTATATCACCCTCACTAGTATAAGGCGATTAAAAACGATGAGTCATGAGTAAAAATAGCAAAGACTGAGAAAAAGCAAAAGTCTTTTCTCAGTCTTTGCTATAAACTTATTACATTTGACGCAACCGTTCAATTCGCTTATCTAGCGGTGGGTGAGTGTCAAATAGATTTGAAAAAGGATGGTGCTTAGCATTCTTTTCTGGATCGCTAATATATAATGCTGAACTGCTTGGGTCCACATGTTTCATTGGGACAGCAGTTTTTAGCTTTTCTAATGCACTAATCATCCCTTGTGGATTACGGGTTAATTCAACAGCACCTGCATCGGCTAAGTATTCCCGATTACGTGAAAGGGCCATCTGCGCAATGGTTGCTGCTAATGGCGCTAAGATAATCAAGAGAATCGAACCAAGGATTGCGAAAACACTTGATGGATTATCCCGGTCATCACTACTGCTCCGACCACCAATCCACCAGAAATTTCCAGCAAAATTGACAAGCATTGCGATTGCGGATGCTAAGGCTAACGCAATTGTTTGCAGACGGATGTCATAGTTACGAACGTGAGTCATTTCATGGGCCATTACCCCTTCTAGTTCTTCACGATTCATTTTTTCCATCAAACCAGTAGTAGCGGCCACAGCAGCATGCTCAGGATCATTACCAGTCGCAAAAGCATTGGGACTTGGGTCATGGATGATATAGACTTTCGGCATCGGTACCCGTGCAACTAAGGCCATATCTTCAACAATATGCCAAAGTTCTGGCGCATCACTCGCTGATCGTACCTCTGTCGCGTTATTCATCCGCATCACTACATCAGTCGATTGACCAATGATCACGGACATATAGATCACCGCAATAATCGCCGCAATGATCATACCGCCAATCGCTGTCCGCGCAAATAAATAGCCAATCGCGGCCCCAATTAAAGCAAGCAATACAAAGAACCCAAACATCACCAAAATTGTTTTTCGTTTATTACGGGCAATTTGCTGATATAACATGCTTAATCACCTAAATCATCAAATGAAACTTTTGGCACAGCCTTGGCTTCTTCTGGCACTTGTAAGTAATCCATTTGTTGGAAGTGATGAATTTTAGCCACAATATTGCTTGGGAATGATTGGATCTTAGCATCTAAAGCCGCCACAGTACTGTTGTAAAGTTGCCGGGAATAAGCAATCTTATTTTCAGTATTGGTTAATTCTTCCATTAATTTTTGGTATTCAGCACTTGCTTTTAAGTCTGGATAATTTTCAGCGACGGCAAACAATGTCCGTAAAGTTCCCGTTAATTCATTGGAAACTTCCATTTTTTTAGCATGATCGCTGTCTGGAATACTATTTAATTCCGTCCGTAGCTTTGTTACCTTTTCCAAGGTCCCAGCTTCATACTTGCTATAGCCCTTAACTGTTGAAATTAAGTTAGGGATCAAGTCGTTACGTCGTTGTAATTGAACATCAATTTGACTCCATGATTCTTGTGCGTGTGTCCGCAATTGAATCAAACTGTTGTAAAGTCCTGCATAAATAGCAATCAACAAGACAATGACAACAATTACAATAATAAGGGTCATTTTTGTTCCTCCTCTAAAAAATATTTGTCCTTAATTTTACCAAAAACTTAAGGATAGTGTTAGGATTACCGAATATTTTAGCAAAATATTATCTTTTTCGGTATGATAGAAGTATAAATGAGGTGATTACATGAACGTTTTATTTGCCTGCTTAGGAAACATTTGTCGGTCACCAATGGCTGAGGCAATGTTCAAGCAAATGGTTGATGACGCAGGATTAAATGGCAAAATCAATGTTGATTCTGCTGGAACAAGCAACGAAGAAGAAGGAAATGGTCCCCATCCAGGTGCCGCAAAGACAATGCACGCACACGGGCTATCAACGGACGGCTTAATCTCACGCCCAATTACACGACAAGACTTCGATTGGGCTGATTACATCATCTGCATGGATAATATGAACAAGTACAACTTGCAACGTATTGCCCCAGCGCAAGATCGTGATAAAGTCCACTTAGCATATGAAGTAATTCCTGGCAAAGAAGATCAAGAAATTCCTGATCCTTGGTATACCCACCGTTTTGAAGATACTTACAATAGCCTAAACGAGACATTGCCATTATGGCTGGATAAGATTACTAAAGAATTATCATAATAAAGGGACTGTGACATAAGTTAAGTTACTTTCATAAAAAGCAAATACGCAGTACA
>OLOI01001641.1_pt1 | contig 18244 bp, 18 predicted proteins | sample 1672131 | NCBI WGS metagenome assembly OLOI01 (sample SAMEA3136651, study PRJEB25190) | human gut metagenome | reverse complement strand
AAGTTTCCGTATGGGAACTTTCGGACGACTTTGGAACGGCCTACGGTCCGTTCCTCTTGTCGGCCAAACCGTGGTTTGGCGACAGCAATTAAAAGCCTTCTCGATGTACCATCTGATAGAGCAGCGCATTGACAATGGACGCGGCTACATTCGAGCCGCCCTTGCGGCCTCGCGCGATGATATACGGCGTGTCCCCGCCGATGAACAGCTCCTTCGCCTCGACCACGTTGACAAATCCGACCGGCACACCGATGACGAGCGCAGGCGCGACAATGCCTTCCTCAATCAACTCATGCAGACGGATGAGCGCGGTCGGCGCATTGCCGATGGCAAAGAGGAGCGGGCCTTCAAATTTGGCGGCGTGCTCCATCGAAACGACTGCCCGCGTGACACCGCGCGCCTTGGCCTCGCTTGCCACCTGCTCATCCGCCATCAGGCAGACCGCCTTTCCGCCGAGCTTTGCCAGCGTCGCCTTGCTCACCCCAGAGAGCGCCATATTGGTATCGGTAAGCACCGTCGCCCCTGCCGCAAGCGCGGCTTTTGCCCTGCTTATCACGTCCGGCGAAAACGCGAGGCTGTCCGCGTAGTCAAAATCCGCCGTGGTGTGAATGACGCGCTTGACCACCTCGGCGATGCCTGCCGGAAACGTGCGCTCGCCCAGCTCGGCGGTGATGATCTCAAACGACCGCTTTTCGATGTCCTGCGGCTTCATGTATCCGTTCAAAATTCGATTCCCTCCCGCGCAGCGATGCCCTTCTCAAACGGGTGCCGCTGCATTTTCATTTCTGTAATGTAGTCCGCGTGTGCCTGCAGCGCTTCGGACGGACCCCGTCCGGTCAGTACGACCTCGAGCGTTTCCGGCTTGGTCTCAAGGAATTTTACGACCGTTTTCTCATCCAGAAAGCCGCACGAGATTGCCGCGCAGACCTCATCCAGCACGAGCAGCCGCGCGTGCTCCCGCACGGCAAAGCCGGTTGCCGCATTGAAGGTGCGGGTGAGCGCGTCCGCTGTCTCCCGCTTCTCCGCATCCGTCATGCGGAACGAGAACTTGCCGACCGGATTGGCTGCCATAACGGTCACGCCGGGCAATTTCGCCAGCACGCGGCACTCGCCCGAAGTCCCATCCTTGAGAAACTGCGCGAACACGACCTTGTTTCCGCGGCCCGCGCAGCGCACGGTCAGTCCGACCGCCGCCGTGGTTTTGCCCTTGCCGCCGCCGCAGTACAGGTGAATAAGTCCTGTCATGCTTTTCCCTCCATTATACGGTAAATCCACTCCATATCGAGCGATTTTCGCACCGAATCCGCCAGTTTGTCGTACTGCTGCTCCTTGTAGGCGTGCGTATCGAGTGCTTCGCCGGTCAGCGTCACGCCCTTCTTTTGCGCCAGTGCCTGCGCCGTCCGCAGCGCCGCCTCCGGCGCATCGAACACGCCGTGCAGATAAGTGCCGAAGGCGTTTTCCGTCTGACAGCCGTCCTCGATTTCGCCTTCCCTGCGAAGCAATCGAACGAGCGGCTTTGCACTCGCGTCGCGCACGGTTTCGCCCATGTGAATCTCGTAGCCCTCGACCGCCAGACCGCTCAAATCGGACAGCACGCCGTCAATCTCCAGCAGCGTGCCGCGCGTCTGCGTCGTGGTCTTGCTCGGGCGGAACACCGTGTCGATCGGCAGCAGACTCATGCCGCGCAGACTGCCGCCGCCCTCGGTATTGTCCGGGTCGGAGACCGTGCGTCCCATCATCTGGTAGCCGCCGCAGATGCCGAAAACCGGCGTACCTGCTGCGTGCGCCTTGAGAATCTGCGCCTCCATGCCGCTCTCGCGCAGCCACCGCAGGTCTGCCAGCGTGGACTTGGTGCCCGGCAGGATAATCAGGTCGGCTCCGGCAAGCTGCGCCGGTTTGTCCGCGTACGCGACACTCACGCCGGATACACGCGAAAGTGCGGAAAAATCGGTAAAATTGGACAGTCGCGGCAGCTTTACAACCGCAATGTTTACCAGTGCGGGAGCAGCCCTTGTGTCCAGACGCTCGGACAGGCTGTCCTCATCGTCGATGTCAAAATGGCCGTACGGCACCACGCCGATGACCGGCTTGCCGGTCAAATCCTCAAGCTGCGTCAGACCCGGCCGCAGAATCTCCACATCACCGCGGAATTTGTTGATGATGAGACCGCGAATCCGCGCCTGCTCGTCCTCCTCGAGCAGCTTGACCGTGCCGTACAGCGACGCGAACACGCCGCCGCGGTCGATGTCGCCGACCAGCAGAACGGGTGCATCCACCAACTTCGCCAGACCCATATTTACAATATCATCCTGCTTGAGATTGATCTCCGCCGGACTGCCCGCACCCTCGATCACGATAATGTCGTTCTCGGCGGCAAGGCTGTCAAATGCGTCCTTGATAATGGGCAAAAGCGCCTTTTTGTGGCCCCAATACTCCCGCGCGGTGCGGTTTCCCTGCGCCTCGCCCATGATGATGACCTGCGAGCCAACGTCGCTTGTCGGCTTGAGCAAGATCGGGTTCATGCGCACATCGGGCGCGATGCCCGCCGCCTCGGCCTGCACGACCTGTGCGCGGCCCATCTCTTTGCCGTCCGCTGTGATGAACGAGTTGAGCGCCATATTCTGTGACTTGAACGGCGCAACGCGGTAGCCGTCCTGCCGGAAAATCCGGCACAGGGCCGCGCAGAGAAAGCTTTTGCCTGCATTCGAGCACGTTCCCTGTATCATGATTGTCTTTGCCATTTTACACCTCACATTGGGTATAATTAGTAATGATTTGCAGTAACCGCTCACTCGCTTCTCTCGTTTTTACGGCAACGCGATAGTATCCTGCCGAAAGTCCGCGATAATTATCGCAGTTTCGTATCATTATGCCGTGCTCCGCGAGTTTCTCGTGCAGTCCGGTATCGTTTGAGCGGAACAGCAGGAAGTTGGCTTCGCCCGGAAAGACGGTCAGTCCGCAGGCTGCAAGTCCGTCGGATAAGAACCTGCGTTCCTCTGCAATGCGTTTGGCGGTCTCGGCGGCCCAGTCCGGCTCGTTTGCCGCCGCGGCGGCGCACGCCTGCGCAATGACCGACACGTTCCACGGCTGTCCGGCATGGTATAATTTCTCAATCAGCACCGCGTCCGCCGTCATGCACCAGCCGAAGCGCACACCGGGCACAGCGTACATTTTCGTGTACGCGCGCAGGATAATCAGACCGGGATTGGATTCCAGCAGGTCTTTCCGTGTGTGCCGCTCTGCGTCTGTCAGAAAGTCGTTGAAGCACTCATCCACGACCAGTTTTACGCCGTTTTCTGTGCATTTTCGGACGATTTCCCGCAGAAGTTCCGGTTGGGCGGTTCGCCCGGTCGGATTGTTCGGATTGCAGAGATAAACCGCATCCAAATCCGGTGAAATCTCGTCTAAAATGCGCTCTGTGAGCGCAAAACCGTCCGTTTCCCGCAGATTATGCACCCGAATCTCCGCACCTGAGAGCGTGCGCTCGTACTCCGCAAAGGTCGGTGCGGTGAGAAGTACCTTGCGCGGTTTCAGCACCGCCGCCAATCGGTCGAGCACATCCGCCGCACCGTTGCCGCAGTACAGAAAATCCGGATTGACGCCTTCTCTCGCACCAATCGCCTGCCGCGCGGCGCGGCAAAACGGGTCGGGATACTGCGTGCAGTTATCCACAGCCCTGTGCATGGCCGCGCGTACCGCGTCCGGTATGCCGAACGGATTGATGTTCGCGGACAGGTCGAGCGGCGCGAAGCCGTGGCGGTCGATGTAGGTTTGGATGTCGCCGCCGTGGACATAATTAAGCATTTTTTCATCCTTTCAAATGCGAGTTTTCTCTCCCGCATAGCATCCTAACTTTTTACGATCAGGCGGATTACACAGCACAGCACCAGCGCAAACACGCTTGCCGCCGTCATCAGATCGACCGCTGCGAGAATATCCGTGCGGTCTACACGGCGCATCGGATCACCGAAGGCGGCTTTTTTAACGATTTTGCCGAAGTAGCTGGCATCGCCGCCGAGCTGGATGTGCAGCGCGCCCGCGCACACAGACTCGGTCTGACCGGCGTTCGGACTCTTGTGTTTGCTGCGGTCACGACGGTAAATCCGCAGCGCGTTTCGGTTATCGAGGTGCAGCATGCCGGCACCGGCGATCATACACAGTGCGGACAGTCTGGCAGGGATAAAGTTGAAAAAATCGTCCATTTTTGCCGAGAATTTGCCGAAATATTCGTATTTATCGTTATGATAGCCGACCATGGAATCCAGCGTGTTGACCGCCTTGTACAGCATGCCGAGCGGCGCTCCGCCGATGAGCATGAACACGAGCGGCGAGACCACACCGTCCGTCAGGTTTTCAGCCACGGTCTCGACAGCGGCCTTGATAACGCCCTCCTCGGACAGCTCTGCGGTGTCGCGGCCGACGTACCACGCGATGGCCTTGCGGCCCTCCTCGAGCGACTGCTTGATCGCGCCGTAGACATGATAACCGGCGTCCGCAAGGCTTTTTCGTGCGAAAATCATCCAGCAGAGCAGCGTTTCGGCGGCAAAACCGAGCCAGAAGTTCACATGATACAGCCAGCGCAAAAGGAAAAACGGCACGGCAAAGCTCACGCCGCAGGTGATGAGCCAGAGTAAAATTCCAGCGAATGTCAGTGACGCAGGCGTTGCGGGAAAGATGCGGCGCAGAACTTTTTCGGTTCCTGAGATGAGTTTTCCCACCGCACATACCGGATGCGGCAATTTTTTCGGGTCTCCGAGCAGCCAGTCGAGCGCAAAGCCGAGCAGCACGGCAAGGGTTATCGTCATGGTTTTTCTCCTTTGATGAATTGCGGCACACCTGCGATCACGCGCACGACTGCGTCTGCTTTCTGTGCCAAAGCACAACACAGACGACCAACCGCTTCACGCCAGTTTTCGTCCGCACGGTCGATGGGAACGATGCCGCAGCCGATCTCATCGCAGGTGATAACGTGTCCGCACAGCGTATCTGCGAGTGACAGCGGGTCTTTGTCTTCCTTCAGCATTTTCCGCACGATTTCGTGCAGATTTTCAATTCTCGGCAGGTCTGCATACAGGTTTTCGGCAACTTTTCGTTTCCCCTGATATGCCCCGCCAATGATGAGCACGGTCATAAAATCAGTCCTCCAATCGCTGCTGCCGCAAGCGTGATCAATTCCGACAGCGAGATGCAGAATCCCGCCAGGTCTCCGGTTACACCGCCGAACACGCGGCGGCTTATGTGCTCATGCACAGCATACCACGCAACGAGCACGATAACGAGCACTTTCGCCGCAGCAAGCGCGTGCGGTACGCGGTATATCCACAATCCGAGAAGCACCGCAAACAGAACAAATTCAGCAATTAACATGTGCGATACCGCGCGTTTATCGCTGTTTTCCGCAAAGATATGTGCAAGTCCGCTGTCTTTCGCGCACGGTGACGCAACCACCTTGCGGCCGCCCATTGCCCGTGCAAAAGCAAATCCTGTGCATGCCAGCGGAAGAAGCACAGGCTGGTCGTAAATCTGGGCAAAACACCCGACCTCAGCCAGCAGGAATGCCATCAGCCAGAGCGGCCCAAACGCGCCAACGTGCGGGTCCTTGAGGATGGCCAGCCGCTTTTCCCGGTCGCCGAACGAGCACAGCGCGTCGCAGGTGTCGCACAGGCCGTCCAGATGAATGCCGCCGGACACTGCCAGAGGAATCAGCGCTGCGATCACAGCGTAAAACACGCCTGCCGCGCCGAAATGCACGCAAAATGCGAACCAGAACCACTCTATCGCACCGATCAGCACACCGATGAGCGGCAGGAAGCCAAGTGCCCACCGCATGGTCTGTTTTTCCCAGTTCACCTGCGGAACAGGTATCGCAGAGTACATTGATAACGCGACCAAAAGTCCGCTGATTACACTTTTCACGGCTGTTTTTCCTCCTTTACCGGCAGTAAAATTCCGCATACCGATTCATATACCGCGTCTGCTTTCCCAGTTAATTTCTGGTGCAGTTCTCCCAAAATCCGAATATACTGCATGGTCTCCGGCGGATACGGCACGCCGTCCGCAAAGATTTCGTTGGAAACGATAACCAGCGTTTCACAGTATTTTTGCAGATTATCCACGCCTGCAACAATGCTGTCGAACGCCGATCCTGCACCTGCGCCTTCCGGCGCAAACAGTTCGTTTGCCAGCAGATTACCCAAATCCTCGAGCAAAATTCCGTCGTATTGCCGAGAGAGCCTGAGATTCGCTAAGTCAAGTGTTCTCTCTACCGTAGCGAAGCCCTTTCCCGCACGAAGCGCCCGATGCCGCGCAATCCGCGCCTCTGCGGACTTGCCGAACGGCTGCATGGTCGCCAGATATAATCGGCTCTGTGCTTTTTCACACACCAGCCGTTCCGCGTGCTCCGACTTGCCCGAAGCCGCTCCGCCGGTCACTAAAATCAGCATTTTCGCTCCCCTTTCTGAATTAGACTTGCAATCCGCTCTGATTTTCGATACAATAATTTTATCCGAGTAAGTTGAGGTAAGAAAAAATGGAGCTGCATTACGATATCACCAAACAGGATTTCATTGATTTTAATTTGAATTATTACAACAATAATGCGATTGTTCAACGCAGTATTCGCACCATGAGAATCGCCACTGCGGCTATTGTCATTCTCGGCGGCAGTGCGCTCATGTACTGGCTGCATACGCTCACGCCGGTTTCCATCGCGGTTTACGTTGCGCTCGCTGCCGTCTGCTTCTGGGGTACACCGCGCTATATGCGTCATAAAATGATCAAAAATATCGAGAAAATTCTCAGAAACGCAAAGAACAAGCAGCTTTGCGGACCGAAAACGCTCACGCTGCGTGAAAGCGAATTCGAGCTATCCGGCGAGAACGAAGATACCGTTTACCAGTATTCGGCTGTTCAGCGCACCGCAACCGACGACAAGCATTATTACATTTTTGTTGATGAATTCTCCGCGGTCATCGTGCCGTTCTCAGCGTTTGAAAACGATGCGCAAAAGCAGGAGTTCTACAACAAAATCACCGCAAATATCGCAGATGAAGCCCTGAAATGCTGAAAATCCGAACTGTAAGCACCGAGTTAACGCTCGGTGCTTTTTGCTGCACACAGCATTCCTGTAAAGAATGCAGGCAGATAGCATTTATCGGCGTTACACACAATATTTATGCAAAGAATTTGTGCTATCTGTCAGACAAACAACTACTGTTGCGGCTGATATGCCTCCATTCCAATGTCCGTGAAGCTCACCATTTCCCGATATGGCGCCAGTGCCAGATCCAAAAGCGCCACGCCGGCCGCCGCGCCTGTCCCCTCCCCGAGGTGCATGCCCGCCGTCAGGAACGGCCGCTTGCCGAGTGCATCGAGCAGCAAAATGCTCGCCGGTTCGTCCGATCTGTGCGCTGCGACCATAAAATGCACAGACTGCGGACACAATCGCACGGCGAGAAGCGCCGCCGCGCACGAAATCACGCCATCCAGCACGACCGGAATGCGCTGCGCCGCCGCACCCAGATACAGGCCGCACAGCCCCGCGATATCCAAACCGCCGACCTTGTGCAGCACGTCGATCGAGTCATTCGAGTCGGGTTTGTGAAGCGCCAGCGCCGCCTCGATCACTGCGATTTTCCGCTCCAGACCGGCCGTTGACAGACCCGCTCCGCGTCCTGTGACCGCCGCAGCCGCCGCGCCGGTAAGCGCCGCCGTGACTGCCGCGCTCGTAGTCGTGTTGCCGATGCCCATTTCGCCGCCAATAAGCAGCGAATATCCCTTTTCGGCACACATTTCCGCCATTTTAATGCCGATTTCGACCGCTTCGAGCGCCTCTTTCCGCGTCATGGCAGGCTCATGCGCAAAGTTTGCAGTTCCGCGCCGAACGGCAAATTGCAGCACTTTTTCGCTCTTTATCGGCTGCGCAACACCAATATCGACCGGAAATACGTCCATTCCGAGCTGTTTTGCCATCAGACATACGGTGGACTCGCCGCGGCCCATATTTTCCGCGACCGTGGCTGTCACCTCCTGCCCGCACTGCGTCACGCCCTCGGCGACTACGCCGTTGTCCGCGCAGAAAACAACCGCCGCGCGTCTGGAAATATCCGGCACCGACTGACCGAGAATACCCGCAAGCTGCACAATCGCGTCCTGCAGAAGACCCAGTCCACCGAGCGGCATGGCAATATTTGCAAAACGGTTTCGCGCCGCCGTCATGCTTTTCTCATCCAGCGGCTGAATGGCAGAAATAGTCTGTTCAAGTGTCATTTTCCGCTCCTTTCCGCGCATTTCCGGACAAAATTCGCTGCAATTTCAGTTTTCGCACGGAAATACAAATGCGGAAATCCTGCATAGAGCGTGTCCGACGCAAAGCCGCAGTCCCACGCGCGCCCGTTTGGCTTGACCGCGCGAAAATCTGTGCCATTATCCACAGCCTGTGCATAATGGAACTCGTGCACAGGAAATTGTCCACCGGCTTCGCACAGCAGGTTATCACTGTTTGCCGTGAGCGTGACATAGCCGAACGGCTGCAGCCTGTGCGTCATGTGCGCCGAAGTCGGCAGCACGCCTGCCATTGCCGCGCCGTCGAGCGACTGCAGCAGATAAAGAAATCCGCCGCATTCTGCAACTGTCGGCAAACCGTTTAGAATCGCTGCTTTGATAGAATCTCGCATAATTTTATTCTCTGAAAGCTGTTTTTCGTACAATTCCGGATATCCGCCGCCAAGGTACAGACCGTCGATATTCTCCGGCAGTCGCTCGTCTGTGAGCGGCGAAAACGGCACAAGCTCTGCCCCGAGTTCATGCAGCACATCGAAGTTATCCTCGTAATAGAAGCAGAATGCGCGGTCCTTCGCTACCGCGATCCGCACCGGAAAATCGATCACACGAGCGAGCGGCATGTGCGTATCGGTCAGCGGTTTCGCCGTCTGTGCTAATGCACACAACGCGTGGAGGTCAATGCCTTCCTCTGCCGCATCCGCGAGCCGATCAATTTTCTCACGCAGATCGGACAGCTCGTCTGCCGTCACCAGACCAAGGTGGCGATCAGGTATTTCGGCCTCCGGAACCGGCGGCAAAAAGCCGAGCACAGGCAGCCCCGCTTTCTCTGCGATTTGTTTGTAAAACGAGTACATTCCCGCCGAAACGCCGTTTAAGATCACTCCTGCGAGCGTATTTTCCGCAAATGTGCGGAACCCGTGAATCTGTGCCGCAAGCGACAGCGACTGCCCCTTAGGCCGCACGATCAACACCGCAGGCGTGCCGGTTGCGCGGGCCAGATGCGCCGCCGAAGCCGTATCCGTCGTACCGGAAACGCCGTCGTAAAAGCCCATGACGCCCTCGATCACGCCGAGACCGTCCGGCTGAATATGCCGCGCAAGCTGACTGCGAATACCGGCCTCGTCCTCGAAAAACAGGTCTAAATTGCGGCTCGGAACGCCCAAAACCGCCGTGTGGAACATCGGGTCGATGTAGTCCGGACCGCACTTGAACGCGCTGAGTTTTACGCCGCGGCACTGCAGCGCCCGCAGAATCGCGGTCGTGACCGTCGTCTTGCCGCAGCCGCTGCCGGTGCCCGCAAGCAGCAGTCTTGGTGCATTATTTTGTGTCATTTGCGGCCCTCCCGGACAGAATAAACACCGGATTGTTCGCAGTCAGCATGGTGTACGCGCCGACCGGCTTGCCGCGCGTGGCTGCCAGCTGTGTGACCTCGATGTCAGAAAACCCCAATTCTTTTAAGACCGTCTGCGCCGCAAACAAGGTCTCGAGCGCAATCGCGTTCACGACCACGCGAACTTCCGGATTTTTCTCCCTGGCAAGTGCCAGAATCTCCCGCATTCTGCCGCCGCTCCCGCCGACGAACACGCAGTCCGGTGCCGGAAGGTTGTCCAGTGCCTCCGGCGCAGGTCCTTCAATGATTTTCACATTGTATCCGCCGAGTTTTATGCGGTTTTCGTGCAAGAGCGCGACCGCTTCCGGCTTTCGCTCGACGGCGTAAATCGTGCCGTCGCTGGCCTTGCGCGCCAGCTCGAGCGTGACCGCGCCGGTGCCCGCACCCACGTCCCAGACCGTGTCGGTCGGTCGGACAGTCAGGCGGTTCACCGACACCCACCGAACCTCTTCCTTGGTCATCGGCACCTTTCCGCGCGTGAGCATTTCATCTCGAATCGGTTCGTTTTTGTTCGCCGCACGCGGGTTTTCGATCAGCAGAACCGCTAAATCCGGGCGCGAAAGCTGCGCAATCTCTGCGGCTGTGCCGTGCACAATCCGCTCATTTTCCGCGCCGAGATTTTCCCCGAGATGAACGGGCAGCGCGCCCAATCCCGCGTCCATAAGGCTGCTGCAAACCGTCTGCGCGTTGTTTTCACCGCCGGTCAGCGCAAATGTTGCCGTATGGTAACTTACGGCACCGAGAATATTTCCTACGCGACCGTGCAGGCTCTTAAAACACAGATTTTCGTAGGAAATGCCGCATTTCGCGCACATATACTGCATGCTTGACAATCCCGGCACGAGTGTTACCCCGCCGTATGGCAGGAGCCGCTCGCGCAGCTTTCCGGCCGCGCTGAAGAATCCTACGTCGCCGGAAACCAACAGCGCCGTGTGCCGGGCATGACCGGAAATTGCCCGCTCAGCCAGCTCTGAGAACGCGCAGACCTCCGCCTTGGGCGACAGCGATGCGAGCCGTTTTGTAGCAAATACTTCCTCTGTGGCTGCAAGCGTGCGGACGGCTTCGCCGGTCAGCGTGTCCGCCGTACCCATGCCTGCGCCGATGATGAAAAATTCCCGCTGGTGCTTTTCGTTCCGTAAACCGAGCAATTCCGTCAAAAATGCCTGCATCTGCGCCTGATTTTTGCCGTTTTCCATACGCGGACGCGCAATGACCAGTACCTTTGCGCCGACCTCCTCGGCTGCCGCGACCTTCTCCGCAAAGCCGCCGGACACGCCGGTATCCTTGGTCACGAGGATTTTTGCGCCGGTCTCGCGCAGCAGCGCCGCGTTCATCGCCTGCGAAAACGGACCTTGCATGGCGATGATGTGCGCGCCCGGGAAGCCGAGTGCGGCGCACTTTTCGAGCACCGAGGCGGTCGGCAGCACGCGCGGGAACAGGCGCGTTTGGAAGTCCTGCACCGCCGTGTATGCTTCCAGTTCTTTACTGCCTGTGGTGAGCAAAACCTTGCCCTCGTGCGCGTTCAGCCAGTCAACTGCGGCGGCTGTGTTCAGCACGATTTCGCAGTTCTGATAAGGCAGGGCAGGCCGCAGCAGACGCTCGTAGCGTGCGCCCGATTTCGCGCAGGCCGCCCGCAGATTGTCGGTCACAGCCGCCGCGTACGGATGCGTTGCGTCGATGAGCAGCGTGTCCGAGGTCAATCGCTTTTCCATCTCCCGCTCATCCAAACGGCCCTCGTGTACCGTGATTCCCGCCATCGGCTCCATCACCGCCGCACCATACTCTGTTGCAACAAAAACCTCCGCCTGCACGTTATTTTTCGACAAAAACCGGCACAAATCATGTCCTTCTGTCGTACCGGAGAAAATCATCAGCTTCATACGCCGCGATACCCCCTCGGCGTGACCATGCGGCCGTCCATCACGCGCGTACGGCTGTTTCCGACAAACACAGTGGTCAGCATATCGACCTGTGTATCACGCAGCTCACCGAGCGTTGTAAGCGTGCAGCTTTCGCCTTCTCGGCCAATGCTGCGCACCAGACCGCAGACGGTTTCCGGCGGCACAATCTCCAGCAGAATATCGCAGGCACGGCGCAGATGGTCGGTGCGTTTTTTGCTCGACGGATTGTACAGCGCGATGCAGAAATCCCCCATGGCTGCTGCCGCCAGCCGCCGCTCAATGACCTCCCACGGCGTAAGCCGGTCAGAGAGGGAGAGCACACAGAAATCGTGGGCCAGCGGAGCACCCAGCACCGCACCGCCGCTCAGGGCGGCGGTCAGGCCGGGCACCACCTCCACCGTCACGTCCGGGAAGTGCTCGGCCAGCTCCAGCAGAGGGCTTGCCATGCCGTAGACCCCGGCATCTCCCGAGCAGACCAGCGCCACCGCCCTGCCGCTCCGGGCCGTTTCCAGTGCCCAGCGGCAGCGGTCGATCTCCTTGGTCATGCCGGTGGAATAATAGAGCTTGTCCGGGAAGTAGGGGCGCACCAGATCCAGATAGACCGTATAGCCGCACAGCACCTCGGCTTGCGTTAAGGCGCTCTGCGCCTGTGCGGTCAGAAACCGGGGATCCCCGGGCCCAAGCCCGACAACAAAAACAACATTAGGCATCCTGCCACCTCCAATCCGGGGCAAAGGGACGAAGCGCCAGCGCAAAGGTCACGCCGTTGCCCGCCTGTTTGGGAAGAATGATCGTGCCGCCTGCCGCCTGCACCGCCGCCCGCTCGCAGACATTGTCCACACCGGTCACGCTCCGGACAAAGGCCGAAGGTGTGAACTGCCCGGGGGCGTTCTGCAGCTGTGCGGCAGAATAGAACTGCACCGGCCAGCCGTGGATTCTGCAAAATTCCAGCAGGCCCGGCTCATGGGCTTTCAGGTCGATGCTGGCTGCCGCCGTGATGCACACTGCTGCAAGGCCGTGGGCCGCGCAGAACTGTGCAAAGGCCGCTTCCAGCTGTGCGGCGCTGGTCCCCCGCCTGCACCCGATGCCCAGCACACCGATCTTCGGGATCAGGTGCAGCGCATCGCCCGCCGGGAAAAGGGTCAGGGCAAAGTCGGCGCGCTCTGCCTCCCCCGCCGGGACCACCCCGGCAGGGGCCTGCCCGGCAATGGGGAATTCCGAGCGGTACCGCACCGGCCCGCCCGCCAGCAGTCTGCTGCTGACGCGCTTGATGCGCTCCGGCTCCAGCACGGCGCAGTTCTGGTGCCTGGCCCACGCATCCACGGCAAACACACCGTTGGCATCGGTGGCCGTGGTAATGACCGGCACCGCACCGCAGACCGCCGCCAGCGCCCGGGCCAGATCGTTGGCCCCGCCCAGATGGCCCGAAAGGATCGGCACCGCAAAATGGCCGCACTCGTCCAGCACCACCACGGCAGGGTCCACTGCCTTGCTCCGGCAGTGGGGCGCAATGGCCCGCACCGCTATGCCCACAGCCCCCACAAAGATCAGGGCATCCGCATGGGCGAACTGCTCCGCAGCCCAATCGGCAAGGCCGGGCCCGCCATGGCCGCAGCGGGCCACAGTGCCGGGCAGGGCACTGGCCAGCTTTTGGGCCAGCGCCAGTCCTTTTTCCGTAAAGGCGAGATAGGCGCGGGTCACTGGTCTGCCCCCTTGCGGAACTCCGTCGTAAAGGTTGGGTCGTAGAGCTTGCTCCGCTCATACCGGGTGCCCAGAAACTCCCCCACCACGATGAGCGCTGTTTTGGTGATGCCGTTGGCGCGGGTGCTCCCGGCCAGCGTGCCCACGGTGCAGCGCACCACCTTCTGCTCCGGCCAGCTGGCCTTGTAGACCACGGCGGCAGGAGTCTCCGGCGTGTAGGCTCCGCCTGCCAGCAGGGCCTGCTGCACCTTGTCGATGAGGCCGATGGAGAGGAAGATCACCATGGTTGCTCCATGGGCGGCAAGGCTGGCCAGCTTCTCCTTTTCCGGCACCGGGGTGCGCCCCTCCATCCGGGTGATGATCACGGTCTGGCTGATGGTGGGCAGGGTGTACTCGGCGTTCAGCGCCGCCGCCGCCCCGCAAAAGCTGGACACGCCGGGGGTATCATCGTAGGGGATGCCATCCGCATCCAGTGCGTCCATCTGCTCCCGGATGGCCCCATACAGGCAGGGGTCGCCGGTGTGGAGCCGCACGGTGGTCCCGCCTGCGGCTTCCACCCGGCGCATCACGTCCAGCACCTGTTCCAGCGTCATCTCGGCGCTGTTGTAAACGGCGCACTCCGGCTTTGCCAGCCCCAGCAGGGCCGGGTTGACCAGACTGCCCGCATAAATGATGCAGTCGGCTTCCTGCAGCAGGGCCGCGCCCCGCCGGGTGATGAGGTCAGGTGCGCCGGGGCCTGCGCCTACAAAATGTACCATCTCAATGCTCCTTCCATTCGTTCAGCAGTTGTGCGGCAGTGTCGGTGGCTCCCAGCGGGCCGTGCTGGTTGGAAAACAGCACCGCCCCCACCCGGAACGCCCCGCAGGCCCGCCGGTCAAGGTGGAGCTGGACTGCCCGCAGCAGGCTTTCCAGCACCGGAGCCCGCAGGCCGGCGCTGTCCAGGAGTTCCAGACAGGCATCGGTGGTGGCAGCGTTCATCAGGGCGGCGCAGACTTCCCGGGAAGCGCCGCAGAGCGCCGCATGGGTGCAGAACAGCTCGGTGCGGCAGTCAGCAGTGTGGGAATGGGTGTTCATAATACCGCCCGCCACCTTGACCAGCTTGCCCACATGGCCCACCAGAAGCACCTCTTCAAAGCGGGCCGCTGCAGCCATATCCAGCGTGTCTCCAATAAAGTTCGAGGTTTTCACCACCGGAACAGCGTGAAACTCCGGGTATTTTTCGTGCAGATAGTCCAGCCCGTAATTGCCGGGGGCCAGAATGAGCCGCCTGGGGCTGCCCGCCCTGAGAGCGGCCTGATTCATTTCCAGCTGGATGGTATCCAGGATCGCCTGCTGGCTCATAGGCTCCACAATGCCGCTGGTTCCCAGCACCGAAAGCCCGCCCTCGACCCCGATGTGGGGGTTGAAGGTGCGCTTTGCCACCTCTTCCCCGCCCTCGATGGAGATGGTCACGGCAAAGCCGCCGGTGTAGCAGGCGCTCTCGGCTTCCCTTTGCAGGGCCTCAGCGATCATCTGCCGGGGCACATGGTTGATGGCAGCTTCCCCCACCGGCTGATCCAGCCCGGCCTTGGTCACCCGGCCCACGCCCTTGCCGCCGGAGATGCGGATCTCGGTGGTATTGGGCAGCAATTCTACGGCGGCGATCACGGGCAGGCCGGTGGTCACATCCACATCATCCCCGCCGTCCTTCTCAATGGCGCATTCGGCACCGGCTCCGGCGGGGCGGCAGTACAGCGGAGCCACCTCCACCACGATGCCCTTCGGCGTGCGCAGGGCAACGCTCTCCGGGGCATGGCCGGTGAGCAGGAGCCGCGCGGCCCCCGCCGCACCCAGCGCCGCGCAGGTGCCGGTGGTGTACCCGCAGCGGAGCAGCTTCTGCCCACTGCGGACGTAATGTTCAAACTTTGGCCCGGCAGGCTTTTCCGGGCCGAACACGGCCTCGTACTGCTCCTTGGTCAGGCTGTACAGCGCCCGGATGTTCTCCGGGGCAAAGGCCTCCTTTGGGGTCAGCACCCCCGAAACGCTGTGCGGGAACACGCAAACCACCGCATCCGCGATCTTCTGCGCCATGTCCAGCTCGTGCAGGCTGACGATCACGGCCAGCCCCTGCTCATGGGCCAGCTTCTGCAGGATGGTCAGCAGCTCGATCTTGCCCTTGACATCCAGAAAAGAGGTCGGCTCGTCCAGCAGCAGAACTCCGGGCTGCTGGCAGATGGCACGGGCCAGCAGAACGCGCTGGCGCTGGCCGTCGCTGATGCAGTTGAAATCCCGGCCTGCCAGAGGGGAAGCCCCCACCAGTTCCAGCGCGTCCCGCACGGCCTGCCGGTCGGCATCGGACAGGATGCCCAGCCGCCCGGTATAGGGGATGCGCCCGGCGGCGGCAAACTCAAAGCAGGAAGTCAGCTCGGTGCGGCGGGTATGGGGCAGCATCAGGGCCAGCTTCCGGGCCCTGGCCGGGCCGGTGTAATCGGTCAGGCTGCGGCCATCCAGCAGGACAGCCCCGCCTAAGGGGGCCAGCTGGCCCGCCAGCGTTTTGAGCAGGGTGGATTTGCCCGCGCCGTTTGGCCCGATGAGGGCCAGGATCTGCCCCGGCACCGCCCCCAGCGTGATGCCGGAAGCAAGGGGCGCGCTGCCATAGCCGATGGCCAGCTCTTTCGTTTCACAGCGGTATTTCATCGCACACCCTCCTGACCCCGGCGCACCAGCAGCCAGATGACCACCGGTGCACCAAACACTGCCGTTACGGCGCTGATCGAAAGCTCGGTGGGGGCAAACATGCTGCGGGCGATGAGGTCGCACAGCAGGCAGAAGGCCGCCCCGCCCAGGCAGCACCCGGGCAGCACCACCAGCGGCTTTGCGCTGCCGAACAGCTGCTTGACCAGATGGGGCACCGCGATGCCCACAAAGGAGATGGGCCCCGCAAAGGCCGTGACACAGGCGGCCAGTAGGCTGGAAAGCAGCACCAGCAGCCGGGAAAAGGCTTTGACATTGATGCCCACGCTCCGGGCGTAGGCCTCCCCCATCTGGTAGGCGGCCATGGGCTTGGAAAGGCAGAACGCTGCCGCCAGAGCGGGCAGCACCACCAGCGCCGCCGCCCGCACATTGCCCCAGGTCATGCCGGAAAAGCTGCCCTGAGACCAGTTATGGAGGTTGACGATGTTGCTGTCCTGGGCAAAGGCCACCACAAACTCCGTAACGGCCGAACAGATGTAGCCGATCATTACGCCGCAGATGACAAGGATGCTCATCCGCTGCACCCGCCGGGAGACCGCCAGCACAAAGGCCATGGAGGCCATGGCCCCCGCAAAGGCGGCAGTGATCAGGGTAAGGGAGCTGGTGAGCAGGCCATGGTTCAGAAAAGCCACCATGACCAGTGCCACGGCCAGCTTGGCCCCGCTGGAAATGCCCATGACAAAGGGACCTGCAATGGGGTTGGCGAAAAAGGTCTGCAGCAGGTAGCCCGCCGCCGAGAGCGCCGCCCCCAGCAGCACCACCATCACGGCCCGGGGCAGGCGCAGCTGGGTGATGATGCCCACGCTCAGAGCGTCCCGCCCGCGGCCGGTCAGGGCCGCCAGCACTGCCCCCGGTGTCAGGGACACACTGCCCCAGAACAGGTTGGCGGCAAACAGCACCGCCAGCAGCAGGGCAAGGATGCCGTAAGAGAAGATCAGGCGCTTTTTGCTGGTCATAGGTTACTCTACTTTCCTCAGAAATTGCAGGTCGGCGGGGTCGTTCTCCGTAAAGACACGGTGCAGGTCGAGCACAAAATCGACCAGCGCCGTACTCTGCTGGAAAAAGCTCTGGGTGGTGCACCAGACACTGCCGCTCTGCACGGCCTTGAACTCGGCCAGCAGGGGGCATTTTGCCACCAGTTCCTCCGTGGTATGCACCACGCCCTCAATGGTGCTGTTGTAAAGGAGCACATCCGCATCCTTTGCACCGGCATAAAAATCCTCCAGCGGCAGGTTCATGGTGGAAAGGTTGTTGCCGTTGTCGGTCAGGTCCGCAAAAACATAATCACCGCCCGCCATCTCGATCATCTGGGCCACATAGTCGCCGCCCTTGCGCACATTGGCAAGGTTGTTGGCTGTGATGGAGAAAAAGGCACAGCGCTTGCCGGTGGGAGCCTGCCCGGCCAGCGGTGCAAGGTGCTCCACCTGCCGGGCGAATTCCTGTTCCGCCAGCTCCTCTTTCCCCAGCAGGATGCCCCAGAACTTGAGCCATTCCAGCCGGGCCAGCGGGCCGCTCTCATAGCTGGAGCGCTCCACCAGCACCGGAATGCCGAACCGTTCCAGCTGCTCCTTTACCTCCGGGGTGTGGTAGATCATGGTATTTTCCACCGCAAGGCCGCATTCTGCGGTCAGGATGCGCTCGTAGTCCGGGGCGCTGTACTTGCCCGCGTAGGCAATGCGTCCGGCCTGCATGGCCTGCTTTGCCTCATCCAGATACCAGCCCTCGGCGCGTGTGCCGGAAAGGGCAATGCTGTCCAGCGCGTCCAGATGGAGGAATAAGTCCATGGCAGAGGTGGACACCAGATAGATGTTCTGCACCGGCTGCTGTAAAACGGTCACTCCCTCGGGCACGGTGTGCAAGGTGGCAGCGCCCTCCGGCCGGACAAGAAACTTTGCCTGTGCGTCCGGGATGGTCAGCAGGGTAGAGCCGTCTGCATAGCAGTCGGCGGTAAACTGGGTGGCGTAGTCCAGCGGGTAGGCGTGGTCAAAAACCAGCTCGTCCGTATCGGCGGGTGCAGTGGGCGCGGCGGTGCAGCCTGCAAGCACCAGCGCGGCGGCGGGCAGAGCCTTTAAAAATTGAGCGCGGGTCAGCTTCATGGAAGGTTACTCCAAGGTAAAGGTCAGGGTGTATTCGATCTCGTGGGGCTTGCTCATGGCAACAGTGTCGGCGGTAACAGTCAGCGGAGTGCCCAGAGCAGCTACCGGGATCTCAAAGGTGGAGTTGCCCTCGGTATTGG
>OLOI01001637.1_pt1 | contig 18277 bp, 13 predicted proteins | sample 1672131 | NCBI WGS metagenome assembly OLOI01 (sample SAMEA3136651, study PRJEB25190) | human gut metagenome | reverse complement strand
GTGGAATATGAGCGGCAGTGCGCTCATTGGCTCGATTCCGAATGTCCATAAAACAATCCCAGTCCACGAAGGCGGCGTAAAAGGTGTCAACGGAATCGGGGTAGATTCAACATGGTGGATCTCGTCGCGCACCGGGGCGGTCGGCCACAGGGACCAGAGCTCCGAGTTCAGGCTCCTGAAAGTCCTCGCGGGCATTCCCATTTGGGCTTGGGTCCATTTTGACAGGAGCCAATCCAGGAAGAGAGCCAGCATGCTCGCCTTGTTGTCGTAACGTTGCATGGTGGACGCGCCGCAAGACGTGCAGCGCCATCGCTGGGCGCCCGCCTTCGTCTTTCCGTTGTGTTTCGTCTTGCCCCCGCACGCAGGGCACTTCACGGTCTTCATGGCGGCGTTGTCCACCATTTTAAACGGCGGATTTGGCGGCTCTGATCTGCGGCGTTAAGTCGGAATCGGACACATTTTTCTGCCTATAACCCAGGAAATATGCTACAAATTTCTACAAAGTTGAGAGATGGTTTGTCCATTAAAGGAGAGTGGTCAGTAGTGGTTCGAGACGTTTTGAATCAGCGATGCTTCCATTTTTTGCTCGCAATCGCATTTTTGCTAAGCCCTGTCGTTTCCTCTCAGGCGTTTGCCCAGGATGCAGATTCCATTGAATCCCTCGTAAAAAGTGGTGCGTTATGCGATAGCGCCCAAGCTGCGAATTCGGACGTCTCCTCTTTGTCCGTGAAGAATAGCGATGGAGCAGCAGCGGACTATAACACGGTGGAAACGGAAGACGGTTCCATTCTCAAATGGAAGGAGGATGGAACCCAATCTGCAAAAATAGTGGGATATGAAACATTAAGCCGGAACTTAGTGGTTCCATCCAAAATCGAAGGGCGATCCGTAATCGCTCTTGCGGATATGGTGATGGCAGGCGTGGTTGTTCCCAACTCTACTTTTTCAGGCGCGGAGCAGCTTGAAAGCGTGGTACTGCCTGAATCGATGAAAGTGCTGTCGGGCTGCGATTTCTCTGGATGCGTCAACCTAAAGCGTATAACTCTTGGCAATAGCTTGGTGTACATGGGCATGTCCGAGTTTTCTGATTGCTCGGCGTTGAAGTCTATTGTTATTCCGGATACATGTAAGACGATAGATTCTGTTGCATTTATGTCGTGTACCAGCTTATCGTCGGTCCATCTGCCTACGAGTATTACCCAGCTTGGGTCGGGAGTGTTTGGCGGTTGTTCGGCATTGGCGTCTATCGAAATTCCTGCAGGGGTTACCTCGGTTGGCGGCGGCTGTTTCGAGGGGTCTGCTCTTAAGACCGTCAGCTTGCCAAAAGGATTGAAAACAGTCGAGGCTACAGCATTCCGTTCTTGTCCCCTCAATTGGGCTTATATTCCGTCGAGCGTGATAAAGATAGGGGATTCTGCCTTCGATCCCGGAGTTCTGGTCATTGCCGATAGCGGAAAATCCCAGGCAAGAACATGGGCCATCTCCAATTCAAAAGCCTATATTGCTGGAACCCTTGACGACTATTGGAAAGTCAGTGTTGCGCGGTCCGTCAAATACTCGGGGTTCGAACAGCGGCCAGAGGTTGTCTTGAGAAACTCGAATTACGATGAATTTCCTTTGGATTATGCATCAGTTGAATATTCGAATAACATAAATGTCGGAACGGCTACTTGCAAAATAACTTCAAATATTGTAAGCGGCGAGCAGAAATGCTCTTTCGATATCGAGAAGAGGGATATTGGAGATAAAGACGTGACAATATCGCCGATCGATAAGCAAATATACAAAGGGGAGCCGCTTGTGCCTACGGTGAAAATAAGCCTTGGGGATTATTCTTTGATTGAGGGCACCGATTACGACTGTTCCTATAGTACGACTAGTAGCTACTCGTCATCTGGAAAGGTTGTTGTTTCTGGTAGGGGAAATTTTACGGGCTCCGAAACGGTGTGGTTTGATATTGAGCGAGCGCCGGTGACTATCGCTTTTGAAACATATGGCGGAACGGAGATCCCTCCATATACAGGGGAATACGGAACGACTTATGGAATTTGGCAATATGTCGACAATAACAAGCCTTCAAAGGATGGCTGTCATTTTCTGGGATGGTTCAAAGACCCCGAATTTAAATTTCCTTGGGATTACTATGTTGATGCTCCCATGGGGGATATGACGGTTTATGCAAAATGGGACTCCTCCGTTTCCGCGTCTCGTCTTGCAGGTGAAACTCGTTATGGGACATCGGCAAAAATCGCAGAGCAATATGGAAATTTTGACAAGCTCGTAATTGTTAGCGGAGAAAATTTTCCAGATGCCCTTTCAGCGTCTGTGCTCGCCGGGGCTCTTAATGCCCCAATTGCGTTGACGGCTTCTGGTTATCTGCCTTGGGAAACGAAAAGCCTCATTAGAGAACACCAGCTTAATGAAATTGTTGTAGTGGGCGGCCCTGCCGCTGTCTCCGACTCCGTTGTTGACTCTCTGGGGTCTGCTGCTCCAGGGGCAACCGTTAATAGGATTTGGGGTGAGACTCGCTATGAAACCGCCGAAAACGTATGTTTTTCGATGTTTGAGCGAGATTTGCCCGTAAGCGATACGGGGATTATTGCCTCAGGCTCTAGTTTTGCCGATGCTCTTTCTGTCGCTCCCTATTCCGCATCAGCTCATGCTCCCATCCTTCTTTCTGGTCCAGGTGGGCTTTCCCAAGACACTTTGAGCGCCTTTAAGTCTGCTGGCCTTAACCACGTGATAATCGTTGGCGGAACGGCTGCGGTTCCTCAATACGTAGAGAACCAGTTGGATTCTTACGGGATAAGTAATGTGACCAGGCTTGCGGGGGATACTCGTTACGAGACGAGTGCGAAGATAGCCGAATTTGAAGTTGCTTCGGATGCTGCCAGCAAAGTTTATTGCGCGGCTGGAAGCAATTTTCCGGATGCTCTGTCGGCGGGCCCTCTTTCTGCCTTGACCAAGTCTCCGATTCTTCTTGTTGACGAAAGGTCGCAGGCGGCCCAAGGTTGGTTGGAGACGAAAAGAGGTCGTGTAACCGACCTTTGCATCGTTGGTGGTCCTTCTGCCGTTTCTGACGATCTGGTGGCGAATTTAAGGGCTGCTGCCGAGATGTAGGCACGGTGTTCATACTTGATGAACCGCGAACGGTGCGTCCAGGGTTATCCGTCAAACAAGAGGGGCCTATCCTGCCTGATGGCGGGATAGGCCCCTCTGTTCCTTTGATTGCGCCGTCTAATTGGGCTAGATGTTGGGCGGCATTCCAGTGACCTATTTGGCGTATGAAAGCCCAAGCTTTCCCGCGATGCTGAGCGCGGTGTTTTCATTGACTGCGTTGGGTCCGCCGGCTATAAAAGCCTTTTCAATGCTGCTTTTATATTCCGATCCCCAGTCGACGGTTGCCGAGTTCCCTTCGTCGACCAAAAGGACCATCGTGTTGTTTTTCCCCGCGAAGGGCCCAGCGGCTAGTGCATCGGGAAAGTTGTTTCCAGTTGCGAAAATGGATCCATTTGCGGCCATGCCTTGGCCCGTTTCGAATTTGGCAATTTCCATGCTGGTTTCATACCGGGTATCGCCCTTCAGGCGTTTGACGTTCGATATGCCAACCTGTTCAAGCTGGCCCTCGACCTGCTCGGGGACAGCGCTTGTTCCCCCAAGAATGATGGCATTGGTAAAGCAGTGCCGATTAATCGATTCAAGATCGGCACCGGTGAGCCCTGATTCGGGCGAGCTCAATATGATGGGGATATTGAAGTGTTGGGCATAGGGACTGATTGAAAGCGCATCGGCGAAATTCTGCCCCGTTGCAATAATGACGGTGTCTGAGTCCCAATAGGTATTGTCGACGATGTCCAGCGCGGTATCGTATCGCGTGTCTCCAGCAAACCTGATTACATTCTCGCAGTTTCCAGCGTTTGTCGCAGACTTCTCGGCGGACTCCGATATAGCACTGGTGCCGCCCACGATGTATAGAGTATCAGGAGAAATCGACTTTAGCTGTTTTTCGGCTTCAGGGGAGAGATTTCCTGCTGCTGTGAGAATAATGGGGGCGTTCTCGACTCCGGAAAGACCAGATGCCGCCAAAGCATCGGGGTAGTTTTCCGCAGAAGCAAGAATTGCGGCTCCGTTCTTTGTTGGTTGGAATTTGTCGACTATCGCCGACATGGTGTCGTATCGAGTTTGTCCGGCGATTCGTGAAAAGCTACGGTTGTCTCCCTGACTATTTTTTTGGATTACCCACTTTACGGAAGGAGAATTGCTGCCTTTCGGATGGATTGTGAGATCGAACAGGGCTGAATCGCTTGGAGCGCTGTGGTCTGCGACCCATCCTGTCGGGATTGCAGTTTCGACGCTATGGGGCTCTTCGTTCTCTTCGGAGTAGTCGAAGCTCCAGTTGATATCTTTGTATGAAATGCCGTCGCCAACATTGACCGTCTGATTTTGGGTGGGGTCGAATGGAGCGTCACTTCCGCCAATGTTCAAGCGTACGCCCTTAAGCTCGTTAATCGTGTGGTTCACTTTGCTTATTCCGTTGATTAAGTATGAATAGGTTATCCCACCATTTGTCAATGAGAAAAAGCAACGATTGCCATCTTCGGGGATAATTTCCCTGAAGGCCCAGCCCTTGGGTAGCGTGCCGAGTTCGAGGGTTCCGTTTCCTCCTGTGACATCGCTGATATCGAGGTAGCCATTCGTTACGCCGCCGCCTATCATCGGGTCAAAACGCGATAAGGGGGAGCCGTTTACTTTGATTTGGAATCCTTCTGGCGTTGCGGCAGAATCGGGTCGTTGGCAGGTGCTCTTTATTACCCAATGAACCGATGGACTGCTTTTTCCTTTCGGGTGAATCGTCCAGTCTGTGTAACCCGTTTTGTTCACGTCGACAGTCCAGCATCCAAGAAGCGCCGAAGGATTTTCGAGGGTTATATAGGCGGGATGGTCGACGGTCATCTCGAAGTCCTTTGTGGGGTCAAAACCTTCGACTACGGTACCAGCATTAACATCTAAGAGTTTGACCCCTTTGATGTAGTCGAGGCTTTGCACCAAATCCGATGCTCCTATAAAGCACCAATAGAATCTCGATGATCCGTTTGTCACGCCAACGCCAACGGTGTTGGTTCCGTCATCTTGCTTCCAGGTATCAAGATAGTAGAAGTACCATCCATCGGGCATGTTCTTCACTTCGAGAGGGCCGGCTTCGTTGACCCAGTAAAGCCCGTCTTCGTTCGCTCCGTCCGAGATCTTAAACTCAGAGTAGGGTTGTCCTCCGATGTAAATCTCGAGCCCTGTCGGTTCGGCTTCAACGGCATATGCTTTCTCCGTCATTCCCAATGCTCCGACAAGCAGAATGACAAGGGAAAGAAATGCCGATAGGCGTCGAGCATGGTTTCTTGCTGGATTGCTGCTCATAAAAAACTCCTTTCGTTTTGCCTGGTAAATGCTGCTTTTTATAGTAATTTAAAGAAGAATTGGCTTTCCCCTTTTCGTATTGACTCGCTGGACTTTTCGGTTTTTGGTCGTCGTGGCGGGCGGGTGACATTTTCAGCTTCATCTGGCAAGGGACGGGGAAGGCCAGGGCAAATGGAAAAATGGGGCCCGAAGCGGAATTGCTTTCGTATAAGCGATTCCGTGGCAACACAGAAAGGAGACGGGGTGATGAATCGGAGTTCTTTTGCGGTTGCTGCGAGTTTCTCGATTGCAGCATCGGTCGCGTTTGGCTCGATGGGCTATTTGGCGGCATATGCTGTCGATGGGGGGGGTCTAATGAGGTGTCAGCGATGCAAAGGATGTCGATGGAATCGGGGCAGATTCAGATTCGGATTAATAATCCCAGGTAAGAGCTTTGCGGCAGAGGTCCAGGGCTTTGTCCGGATATAATGAACCCGTACCAAACGGGTAGAGGGAGGGTGTTTCCGATGAGTGTCATTAAACGTCTTTGCGTCTTGTTCGTATTGGCATTTTCCATTTCCCTTATTTCAGTTCCAGCCTATGCTGATGATGGGTCTGCGAACTCATCAGAAGTAGATCTTGAAGAAATGTCGTATTCTGCCTATTCGGAAGACGAGGGTCGCGTAGTTACTCCGATTCCGCTATCTGAGTGCCGGATTCTTTATCATGCGCCTGATCGCAACTATACGGGATCCGCGATAGAGCCCGATAAACCGAGGGTTGTTGTTTCCCAGGAAACCATGAGGAATCATGGTATTCCGATTACCGACTTCTATGGGTATGGGTTTGAGGTTCCCAGCTCCTCTGTTGTTGTTTCTTACAAAAACAATATTGATGCTGGAAAAGCGACCATGGTGGTGTCTGTCACCAAAACTGGCTTTGGCATGGGTGGATATCTAGGTGAAGCTCAGTTTTCGGGGGAGTACGAAATCGATTTCAACATCATGAGTGCTCATATTGCTAATGCGGAAGCGGCTGGACTCGATAAAGTGACGACGATCCACGGTGCCATGGAGAAGCCCGATCTAGTGTTTAAGGGAAGGCACCTCGAGGAAGGCGTTGACTACACTCTCGAATATCATAATGCCAATAGACCTGGAACTGCTTGGCTGGACATAAAAGGCATTGGGGATTTCTATGGTGATTCTTGGTGGAGATACGATATCGATCTACGCAAGAATAGCTTTTCGGGTTCTCAAAGGTATGAGACTTGCGAGCTTATCAACAATGAAGAATTAAACTTAGAAAACCCGAAGGGCGTAATTATCGCCTCCGGGGAGGATGGGCGGTATCCTGATGCTCTTTGCGCAAGCGGGCTTTCTGGGGCTCTGGGCTACCCTATCGTTTTAGTGAATGGCAGCGGTAACGACCTTGACTCCTATTCAAGAAAATCCATGGAAGCATTTTTCGACGCTTCTGGTGGCAATCTCGATATCGTTATAGTTGGTGGAACATCGGCGGTTTCCCCAGATATTGAAGGGTGCCTTTCTGAATTCGGCGGAGTGTCGGCTAGGCTTGGCGGGGATACCCGATACGATACATCTATCAAAATCTACGATTATGGCCGAATGACGTGCGGGTGGAGCAGCAACCACGTCATCCTTGCTCGTGGGGATGATTTTGCGGACTCGCTCTCCATCGCGCCTTTTGCCTGTTTGAAAAAGGTGCCGGTTCTTCTTTCTCCCTTGGACAGCCAGAGGGCGGACTCTGTTTGCGATCGTTTAGCTAATCATGGAGAAGCAATTGTTGTCGGCGGGGAGGCTGCTGTATCTAGGCCTATGTTTGAGCACGTGAGCGCCATTATGGGTGGTAAAGCGGTTCGCTTGGCGGGGTCTGATAGGTACGAAACTTCAGCTGCCGTTGTGACATGGGAATTGGAAAATGGCCTTTCGGCGAAATGCCTCGGATTCGCAAGAGGGGATTCTTTCCCTGATTCATTGGCGGCGAGCTACTATCTTTCTCAAAGGCAGTGCCCTCTTCTTTTGGTGGACGGCGGTAGCGCCGATGGTAATTCCTTAGCGAAGAAGCTTGTCGATTCGCTTTCGTCTTCTGTGGGTGAATTCAGCTATTTTGGGGGTGCCTCTTCGATATCGAACGATGTACGTAAGTCACTGGAGGATGCGCTTGAAGGTCCGTATGGATGGAAAACGGATGAGTCCAGCAAATACAACACTGTATGCACGACATGCGGGCTCTGCTTTGATAGTTCGTCCAGGCACGACCATATTCTTGAGCGGTGTCCCTCTTGTAACTACCTAGGGAATGCGGATTCGCTAGGCCGCCACCTGTACGAGAATGCATTTGGGCTGAGTGGATGCAGCGGCGGCAATTATGGCAATTCGGGCAATGAGAGCATAAATTCAAATCATAGAACTTATTTCGGGCATTAAGAATTGGCCGATGGATCATGGGGCTGAAACGCGCAGATCGACTCTACTTTTTGCGGAGTATCGTTGCGGCTCTCTTGTCCGAATATGGTCGCTCCTCTCTTTTTGGCTGAGCGAAGCTTTTGGGCTGTTGACCAAGTGCTTTGTCTGTCAGCGAGGCATTTTGGCTGTTTTGCCGCGAATAATAACGCCTCTCCGTTATTATTCGGGTAACGGTTTCTTATCAAAGAAAGGTGGGCGTGCTTTCTGTGAAAAAGCCAAAAAACGAACCAATACGAAAGGCCCCAGCTCTCTGTGCGTTTTTGCTATGGATTGCGTGTTTAAGCCCTTCGTTTGCTTTTGCTACGATGGAAGAGGACCAAACCCCTTTAACAGACAGCGAAATTCAGAAGGCAATTGACGAAGGCAGTATGCCCGGTTTTTTGAACTCTTCAGATGCGAGCTCTGTGGCTGCTTATAGCAATGACCAGTCCGACCCCGTGACCGTCTTCGCCGGCGAGGACCGCTACGACACCTCCGCCAAGCAGGCGCTTGGGGGCTGGGGCTCCTGCGGCACCGTGCTGGTGGTCTCGGGCGGCGGCTGGCCCGACGCCCTGGGCGCCTCCGGCCTCGCCGGGGCCCTCGACTGCCCCATCCTGCTCACCGATCCGGGCTCGCTCCCCTCGTCGGTCGCCCAGGCGATCGCCGAGCTCGGCGCGACGCACGCCATCGTCGTGGGCGGCCAGACCGCCGTCTCCGAGCAGGTGGTCTCCGACCTCAAGGCCGCGGGCGCCGCGAGCGTCGAGCGCCTGGGCGGCGACACCCGTTACGGCACCCAGATGGAGATATACCGCTACGGCAAGGAGCGCTCGCTGTGGGACGGCTCCACGGCCATCGTCGCCAACGGCTCCGGCTCCAACTTCGCCGACGCCCTGTCCGCCTCGCCCGTTGCCTTCGCGGGGAAGGCCCCCATCTTCATCGCGGATGAAAGCGGCCGCCTTCCCCTGGAGCAGCAAAAGGCACTGATAAGCGGCGCTTCCGATGGTAACTTTTCTAATGTGCTTCTTGTCGGTGGCTCTTCTCGCATTGATGAGTTTACGGAAGGTTTTGCGAATTCGGTTGGGTCTATCGCTTCGAAGAAAACAGGTTCGTACTCATGTGAAAGGCTAGCAGGTGAAACTCGCTATGAGACGAGCGCAAAGCTTGCTTCTTGGGCGGTTTCGAAGGGCATCCTCTCTGCCGACAACGCAGGCTTCGCGTCGGCGACGTCCCCGTACGACGCCCTGGGCGGCGGCGCCCTGCAGGGCCACAGGGGCTCTGTTCTTCTCCTGGTGAGCGACGGCTCCTACTCGGCGGCGGTCGGCTCCCTGTCGTCGGGCGGAGTGGGCTCCATCTCCTTCTTCGGCGGGGACAACGCGATATCTGCCAACACCCGTGAGGGCATCGCAGGGGCGTTAGGGATCAGCGTTGATAAGTCCGTTACCTATCGGAATTACGACATAACTCTTAATTCCTTTGCAAAGCTAGAAGGTTTGAGTGCAGATGAAATTGATCCCAACAATTGGTCTTATGGGGATTCTGGTTTTTATCAATTCGCAAATATCGGGCAAGGCTCTTCGGGAAAGGTGTCTGCTGATCAGCTGAATAATTATTTCGCGGCAAAGGTAGGGAACCAGGAGCGCAACTACAATTGTTCGAGTAAGCTTCGTGGCCTTGGCCAAGCATTCATTGGTGCTGCAGATAAGTATAAGGTGAACGAGGTATACCTTGCTTCTCATGCTGCTCTTGAAAGTGCATGGGGCTGTTCCGTTCTCGCTCAAGGTTGGACTTTCAATGACGACATCAAAGACGCTCAAGGAAACATCCTGATTAAGGCAACCGGAAAAACTTACTACAACTTCTTTGGCATTGGCGCATATGACAATAGTCCCATCGATGGCGGGCGTCTGATGGCTGTTAAGCAGGGTTGGGATTCGCCTGAGGCGGCTGTATACGGAGCTGCAAAGTGGATTTCCGAAAACTACGTCCACAGCCCAGCCTCGAAATTTGGTCCGCAGGATACGCTATATAAGATGAGGCACGATGTGCAGCGCGCGGCGGCTGGCCAAAAGCCGTGGCATGAATATGCTACTTCTAAGACATGGACAACCGGTATCGCTAGCGTAATGGCGAATTGCTACAGCTATATGGGCTATGATATGCGCCATTCTGGTCTTGTGTTTGAAGTGCCGAGGTTTAAATAATGGGATACCTTGAGGCAAAGAATAAGATACGCAGAGCGGCTACTCATCTTGCTAGGCGTATAAAGGGCGAGCCGCGCATAATTGCGTCGCTGACCTCCTATCCTCCGCGTATCGGAACTGTGGATAAGGCCATTCGTTCTCTTCTTGCCCAAAAAACCTTACCTGACAAGATTGTTTTATACCTTTACGAAGGTGATTTCCCGAGGGGCGAAAGAGACCTGCCGCCGCAGCTTCGAGAGCTATTCGCGAATGATGTCGTTGTCCGTTGGGTGGACGAGGATTTGAAGTCTCATAAAAAATGGTATTGGGCTTTTGGGGATTATCCTGACGACCTTGTTGTCTTATTTGACGACGACTTGATTTATCGAAATACCCTGATTGGGGAGTTGCTGGACTGCCACAAGCGATTCCCCGAATGTGTCTGCGCATCGAGAACCCATTTTATTATTTTTGGTGAGAACGGACTTTTCCTCCCTTATGGCAAATGGGAAATGGAGGCTCCGGCCAGATACCCTGAACTTACCTTCGCTCCAAGCGTGCAACTTTTTGCGACAACTGGAGCAGGTACCTTGTTCCCGCCTCGCTCCTTGCCCGATGAGGCATTTGACAGGGGAGCTATCAGGGAATTATGCATGAATGCGGATGATGTTTGGATCAACGAGCTGCTACGTAGCTGTGGAGTGAAGGTTGTTGCAGCGACAGGGGATCAGGCGTTGGAGTACATTCCCGACACCCAGGAGGTGGCATTATGTCACGAAAACCTAGACTCGGGTGGAAATGACGGGTATTTTCGTCAAATTGCTGATTCGATGCACGGAGGAGAGATGGGACTTTTTTGTCTCGGCTATAAAGACCCGTCCTTTGATGCTCTTAATGAGAAATTGCTGAATAGGAGCCGTGATGGAAAATAGAGTCAGATGTCAATTGGCCGTTGGGCTTGTAGCAGCGTTTTTTGTCATGATGATTGTATGTTCGTCTTTCCCTGCGTTTGCATATGCCGATGAAAATGCGAATAGCGTTTCTTCGAAAACGTATGCGGGAGAGACTCGATTTGATACTGCGGTCGAGCAATCAAAAGCTGCCTTTTCGAATTCGGAGTACGCGATTCTAGTTGGCTCAGAAGGGTGGCCAGATGCTCTTTCTGTGTCGGGGCTGTCTGGCGCCCTAAGCTGTCCGATTTTATACTCTGCTACTGATTCCTTGCCGAGCGCAACATCATCGGAGATGGATAGGCTTGGGGTACAAAAGGTTCTTGTCGTTGGCGGGCAAGGATCTATTGGAAGTGCTGTTGAGTCGTCTTTGCAAAAGAAATACCAGGTTATAAGGCTTGGTGGCGAAAACAGATATGAGACGCAGTCTGAGATATACAAATATGGAGTTCAGAATAATCTATGGGGCTCCGATTTCGTTTTTTTCGCAAATGGCGAGTCCTTTCCGGATGCCCTTTCGGTTTCTGCAGTTGCTTATGCCCACAAATCTCCGATCTTTTTGACATCGGGCGATCTTTCCGAAAGCCAGGAAGACATGTTGCTTTTGGCCGCTGACGATGGATGCCTGAAAGGTCAGGCAGTGGTTGTCGGAGGAGAATCGGCGATCTCCCAAAAAGCCGAAGGATTTATCTCTGGCGTAAATCTTTACGGTTCGTCCAATGAGCATTCTGCGATAAGGCTGAGTGGAGAAGACCGCTACCAGACAAACTCCAACGTTAACGAATGGGCTGTTTCGGATGCGGGAATGACATGGAAGAATATTGCATTTGCGTCTGGAGAAAAACCCTATGATGCTTTAACGGGCTCCGGCTTGCAGGGGCGGCAGTCTTCATTGATTGCGCTGGTTGGCAATGCTTATTCGTCAAGCATTGGGACGGCTGCAAGAAATGTTAGTTCGATAGGCGAGTATCGTGTATTTGGCGGAAATGCTGCGATTTCGAGCAACTTGAAAAAGTACATTAATTATTCTCTACGATTTGGCTATGCGCTTCCAATGGGCGGTACCCAGCTTTCAGATGGTAGCTATATCTGGAGCGATTGGTCGGGTGTATATCGGGAGGACAACTCTTACTACGCATGGTGGCTTGAGCGGGCAAATTGGTATTCCAGTGCCACTAATTTGGAGATCATTGTTGATACCGGCTCAAATCAAGTTGTTGTATTCGAGCGACCTCGCGGAAAGTGGATTGTAAACCGCACAATGACATGCACGAGCGGCGCATGGAATACCCCAACCGTCAAAGGCCAGTTCGTTGTTGGCTCAAGGGGAAAATCTTTCGGTCACGGATACACCTGTTGGTATTGGACCCAATTCTACGGTAATTATTTGTTCCACTCTGTCCTATACAATCCTGGTAGCATGACTTCGGTGCAAGACGGTCGTCTCGGTATCAATGCATCACATGGTTGCGTTAGACTTGCATTAGATAATGCAAAATGGATATACGATACGATTCCTAGCGGGACGCGGGTTGTTGTGTGGTAGTGAGCCTCAATACGGAATGTGGCAAATTTTTAACCGAAGGTGTATTGATGCTTAATTTCACTGTTGGTCCGGTAATGTCTAGTGCAGAGGTTCTTTCTGTTGGTGCAGAGCAAGTTTCTTATTTTAGAACACCAGAATTCTCTGATGTTATGTTTGAAAATGAGAAGTTGTTTCTTGAGCTGGCTGGCGCTCCAGAGGGCTCGCGTGCTGCATTTCTGGCAGGATCTGGTACTGCTGTGATGGAGGCAGCGGTAGCGAATCTGCTTTCCTCTAATGACAAGGCCTTAATAGTTGTGGGCGGAAGTTTTGGCAGGCGCTTCTCCGAGTTGTGCGACATTCATGGTGTGCCGCACGATGACGTTATTGTCCCAATGGGGAAAACGCTAATTTCTGAGGTACTTTCTGATTACGACCAGGGTGGCTATTCGGCGCTGCTCGTTAATATCCATGAGACATCGACAGGCGTTTTATATGATGCGGAAATGCTTTCGGATTTTTGCAAGAAAAATAATTGCTTGTTCATTATGGACGCGATCAGTTCTTTCTTGGCCGATCCTCTTAACATGGCCGATTGGGTGTTGATGTATTCATTTCCGGCTCTCAGAAGGCATTAGCCTGCCCCCCCCGGGGGGTGTTTCGCTAGTCGCTCTTTCCGATAGAGCCCAGCAGCGCCTGGAAGCAATTGATTCGGGCTACATGTACCTAGATTTGAAGCGAGCGCTGAAAGACGGCGAGAGGGGGCAAACGCCTTTCACTCCTGCAGTGGGTCTTCTGAAGCAGATTAACGTTCGTCTCAAGCAGCTGGAAAAAACGGATATGTGGCGAACTACATATCTGCAGGAAGGAATCTCGCTGATTCTATGGAAGGGATCCTTAAAGCGGAAACGGGAAAGGATTCGTTTGCATGTCAGAGGTATAAACAGGCAGCATCGGAAAAATACGACAAAAAACAAGCCTACTATCTTCTCTACGAACTAAGAAACTATGTTCAGCATGGGCAGACGGTTGTGTCAACCTATGGCAATGGGAAGAGGCTTTATGCATGTTTTGATTTGGGTCAATTGAGAGAATCAGCCTATTTAGCGCAAAGCCTAAGATTATTGCCTCTATGGATAAATGGGCTTATCGGATCGACGAGCTTGATGGACCTATTAAGCTTTCCCTTGGGCATTATGTTGAAGAATTTAATTACGAGATAAGGGATCTCTATGCCTCTTTTCTGAACGCTATTCAAAAGCACATAGGAGGTGTCTCGAAAAGCTTTTATAGGATGCTTAGTAGGTACCCCTCCTATGTTCGAATCGGACCCGATGGAGGTTCGTTCGTTTTTTTACGAAGAAGAGGGGACTATTCATTTGGTCCATGGCATTCAGGACAGAGTGGACGGCGAGTCGGTCCGCAAGCGGGAATCGCTGATAAAAAAGGACTGCCGAAAAGCGAAGAAGACCCTGAAAGAGTGGAGCCAGCATTTCGTGAGAGCGGAAAAGTACTTTTAAGGGCATATCTTGCGAATCGTGCCCCATTTTCCGCAAAAACCGTGCAGGCTGGCAAGCGTACGCCAATACCCTTTACAATAAAACATCGTGATTATTTAGGTCGCGTTGGGCGCCAACCGCAAAGGCGGCACCCCCCCTGCGCAACCGCTAAACGATAAGGAACTGCATTAATGCCAAATATGCTCTCAAGCGCTAATGCCAGAAGGAATTTGTTCACCATAACGTCCCTTGTATCCAGGGATTTCAAGCTGAAGTACCGTCGCAGCGCCCTGGGCGTTCTGTGGTCGGTTCTGAATCCTTTGCTCATGATGATCGTGCTTTCTGTTGTGTTCAGTACGTTCTTCAAGTTCAGCATCGAAAACTACCCGCTGTACGTAATTCTGGGCAACGTTATGTTTGCCCTCATGGCCGATTCCACTTCAGGCGCCATGAACTCCATCATCGAATCTTCTTCGCTTATCAAGAAGATTCGCATTGAAAAGCTCATCTTCCCGTTGGAAAAAGTGCTGTTCCAGCTGGTGAACTTCTGCATTTCGCTCATCGCGGTAGCCGCGGTAATGATCTTCTTCCAGGTTATGCCGCACGTTAGCCTGCTTGCCCTGCCGTTGCTGCTCCTGTACGTGGTGCTGTTCAGCGCGGGTGTGGGCATGGCCCTTTCTGCCCTTTCGGTGTTCTTCCGCGATGTGTGCCATCTGTGGGGCGTCGTTATCACCGCATGGACGTACGCCACGCCGCTGTTCTACCCCGTAGAAATCTTGCCCGATTGGGCGGCGCCGCTTATGCAATATAACCCCATGTACCACTACGTAACTTACTTCCGTGACCTTATTCTGAGCGGTACGGTGCCCGGTCTTCAGGAAAACCTGCTGTGCCTGGGCATGGCGGTGGCTGCATTTGCTATCGGTCTGCTCATTTTCAAGAAGGCCGAAAAGAAGTTCATTCTCTACGTTTAAGGAACAACCATGCCCGAAAACGTGAACACCAGTGTTCTGGAAATCGAATCTGAACTCGCTGACGACTCGTCGAAGAAAACCATGATCGAAGTGGACCATGTGTCCATGATCTTCAACATGGCAAGCGAGCAGCTGAACAGCATCAAAGAATACGTAATCGCCGCCGCCAAACGCGAGCTGCGCTTCAAGGAATTCCGCGCACTCGACGACGTTTCCTTCGAAGTGAAGCAAGGCGATGTGTTTGGCATTCTGGGCACGAACGGTTCTGGCAAATCCACCATCCTGAAGATCATCGCCGGCGTGCTAGAGCCCAGCAAAGGATCATGCACGGTTAGTGGCAATATCGCCCCGCTCATTGAGCTGGGCGCGGGCTTCGACATGGAGCTTACTGCGCGCGAAAACATCTACCTGAACGGTGCGCTTTTGGGTTACTCGAAGCAGTTCATTGAGGAAAACTTTGACGACATCGTTGAATTCGCCGAGGTGGAAAAGTTCCTGGACATGCCCATGAAGAACTATTCTTCCGGCATGGTGGCGCGCATTGCCTTTGCAATTGCTACGGTTATCGTGCCCGAGATTTTGATCGTGGACGAAGTGCTTTCCGTGGGCGACTTCATGTTCCAGAAGAAGTGCGAAGACCGTATCACGAAGCTGATCAAGGAACATGGTGTGACGGTGCTTATTGTTTCGCACAACAACGATCAGATTGAGCGCTTGTGCAACAAAGCGGTATGGATCGAAAAGGGTCATTTGCGCATGGCGGGCACGGCAAAGGAAGTGTGCCAGACCTATCGTGTGCTGGGTGGTCATGTGGGCAGCAAGGAATCGGAGCAGATTGTGTTCGAAACTTTGCAGGATCCGAAGAAGCCCGATATGAGCAAGGTGGAATCAATCGAGGCTGATACGCGCTATGGCATTGCGGCGAAACTATCCAATAAGACATTTCCTGAAGGGACAAAGTCTGTTGTTCTTGCGTCGGGAGAGCACAGCATTATGCCTCTTATTTCAAACGGGCTTGCGGGTGCGTTAGGGGCTCCCATTCTCCTTCTACAGGATGATAGGGTGCCCGATACGACGGCTCAGGAGGTCCTGCGCCTCAACCCTGCTGTGATTGTGATTGTCGATGGTGGAACATTTGCCCTTGAACCAATCCGAAAAGAACTTGGGGATTTGTTGCCCGGAGCAGCGATTGAGCACATAGCTGGCGCGGATGCGAAAGGAGCTTCGCGTTCAATTTACGAGTATGGACTGCGAAATTCTTTTTGGGGGAAAGAAGTTGCTCTGACCTACGAGGGGTGCTTGGGCGATATGGTCACATTTTCTCCTTATGCCTACATGGCGAAATGTCCTGTTCTCCTAAAGGAGATAGAAGAGCCGCTAGATCAATATACTGAAGAAGCCCTTATTGGCGAAAACGAAAGCGCCCTAATATTCGCGGGGCCGGGTTGCATGCCCGATGAGGTTCTTGATCGTATCCGAGCTAGGGGGAAAGTGGCGATACGGTTCTGCGGAAATGGGCCGTATGAGGCCAATTCGCTAATCAACGATTGGATTGACGAAAGGGTAACTCGTCATGGAATTGTGTGCTCTTCGATTTGGTATCCTGCCGATTCTCTTGCGGTGGGTCCTTATTCTGCGATAAAGGGGCAGCGGGTAATGCTCGAAGACCCACAAGACCTGGACAGTGTTGCTCATGCGATTGGCTATGTTGCCGAAAAGGAGCCAGAATGCGTAGTATTTGTGGGGGACAGAACTCGATTTGCTGTTGAAGACCAAAAGATTATAGCGAAGAGCTTTTGCTAATACTGAACGTCCTTTATAACGTTTAAATTGAAACACAATGTAGGGAGGATTTTTGCGCTCTCCATCTGTCTCGGTGATCGTTCCGGTCTATAATGCCGAAAAGTATTTGCCCCAATGTATCGATAGCATCGTAAATCAAACAATTAGTGATATTGAGATTATGTTTATAAATGACGGATCTAGCGATTTATCTGGGGAGATATTGACGCAATATGCAAGTAAGGATGCGCGAATTAAGGTAATCGAGCAACCGAATAAGGGGGCTGGCGCAGCTCGTAATACAGGACTCGCTATGGCGGAGGGTAAATACCTTTCCTTCTTAGATTCGGATGATTTTTTTGAGCCGAACATGCTTGAACTTGCATTGGCGAAAGCAAGTGAAGACGACGCTGATATTGTGGCGTTTGGCGCATGGCTCTATGATGAGAACCGCGATGCAAACCGCCAGGCAGCCTGGGTCTTCAAGAAGGACGAGGTTCCATCTTCATGCTTTTCGCCAGAGGAGGCAGCAGGTAATCTTTTTGGTTTGTTCGGGAACTATACCTGGAACAAGCTGTTTAAAAGGGATTTTATTCTTGAGAAGAAAATAACCTTTCAGGAAATCGAGAGGACCAATGACCTCTTGTTTACTTGCACGGCCCTTGCCCTTGCTGAAAGGATCTCGCCTTTGGATAGGCAGTTGGTCCATTATCGTGTTACGAATCGCGCGAGTCTTCAATCGACAAATGATAAAAGCCCGCTTTGCTTTGCTCATGCTTTTGAGTCTTTGTGGATCTCCTTGTGCAGTAGAGGCGTTTCTGATTTGTTCGAGGGTGCTTTTTCGCGCCATTTTGTAGATGCCATTGTGGCAAATAGCAATTCTATGAGAACGATAGGCGGATTAAGGGAAATCGCAGACTACACCAAGGCTCAAATTGAGCCACACTTTTCCCTATCGGGAAAAGCGGAAGCGGCAGGGTGTGACAGCTCCCTTCTAGAGCAGTATAGGACGCTTGTTTTTTCGCAGTTGGAGGACTATTTGTTGTTTTCTCGGAGGATGGCACAGTATGCTTTAGACGATCAGGCTTGGTATCTGGATTGGCTTGAGTGGGCTTCCTGGAAAAGGAGCAGCGAGCAAGATGCCGAGATGGTCAATATGCGCGACAAACTAACGCGGCTTGAGGGCGAGCTTGAAGGAATACTGGGCTCCCGCTCTTATAAGATAGGCAGAGCCGTCACCGCTCCGATAAGGAGGTTGACGGGACTGATCTGAGTCGTTTCTACCCTATTAACGTCTTTTGTGCCGCTTCTGGGCGGCTTTTTGCAAGCTGACTTTCTTTGCTCCAGCTGGATTCGGATGTTCCAGGACGAGTGATCCTCGAGTGCACGCGTGAATCTGAATCTGAATCTACCCCGATTCCGTTGACGCCCTTTACGCCGTCTTCTGGACTGGGACTGTTTTATGGACATTCGGAATCGAGCCAATGAGCGCACTGCCGCTCATATTCCAC
>OLOI01001634.1_pt1 | contig 18311 bp, 15 predicted proteins | sample 1672131 | NCBI WGS metagenome assembly OLOI01 (sample SAMEA3136651, study PRJEB25190) | human gut metagenome | reverse complement strand
ATACATTTGCACAGATCAAAGAAGAATATAAAGTCACAGATCCAGATGCAAAATTAACAGTGAATGTAAAAGAAGCGGCAAATATAGAAACATTCACAGAAGATACAACATTTGCAGTAGTAACAGCAATGGTTCATATGCCAAATGGTGTTCAGAGAATGAATCCAGAGATTGAAGGATTGGTACAGACATCACTAAATATGGGGATTTTAACAACGAAAGATTCTGAAGTACAGATGACATTTGCAGTTAGAAGTTCCAGTGAAACAGAGAAACAGTATCTGATCGCTCAATTGACATCTCTGTCTGAAACATTAGGTGGAGAGATAGAAATCGTAGGACCATATCCAGGATGGGAGTATAAAGCAGATTCCAGACTACGTGAAGTTATGGTTGAGGCATACAAAGATTTATACAATGGAGAAGAACCTGTGGTTGAAGGAATTCATGCAGGACTGGAATGTGGAATCTTTGCTTCAAAATTACCAGGACTTGATGCGGTATCCTTTGGTCCTCAGATGGAACATATTCATACGACAAATGAAGTATTGAGTATTTCATCTACGGAACGTACATGGAAACTGGTTGTTAAGACATTGGCGGCATTGAAATAAATTTTAAATTTTGTAATTGGCCAACTGTAGATTTCGAGTATATGATAAAAAATAAATAAACGATCAGAAGAGTAGCTAGAGAATTTTACTCACGTTTTTGCAGATCGCTGATTCGCTGGCTTTCCTTGCGAAACTCGCTTTCAAGGGTATTCAAATTTGAATTCTTTGAGGCTCAAACATCGCACCAAGCCAGCTTCGAATCCGCAAAAAACGTGGCAAAATTCTAATGCTGCTCTTCCGATCGTTTATTTATTTTTGTCACATATACGAAAGCCTACAATCATAAATCACAATTTTAATGCCTTCCCAAAATCATCAGTTTCTTTCATACATTCAATAAAACTTTCTTTCGTAACCCCAGCATTCTTAGGTCGAAATTCCCATTCTGTTGTAGTCATGACTTTCTCTGCCATAGCATCGAAATCGTCTTCTGTGATCTCAATATCTTCAAAACATACAGGCAATCCCATACTTTTATTAAACTTCGCAATACGTTCTCTTTCTTCATAAGCTTTTTCAAATGTAAGCAGACAAAGAACTCCAAGTGATACGATCTCACCATGTAAATGTTTTTCACCGCCTTTTGTTACAGTTGATCCGTAATATACGCAGTGTGCAAGACTTGAATTATAGTAGTATTTTGGTGCAGCACTTACCATATTAGATACTAAACCTGTGCTGATAATGATATCTAAAGCAACCTGTTCTAATTCGTAAGATACTTTATTTGCTTTCAGATCATCTAAAGCTTTTTTTCCATACTCAACTAAAGGAGTAGTACAGATTTTACTTAACTGAACACCCATCATTGGAGTATGAGATAATTCATCTTCTTTTGATGCAAAAACAGCTTCGCATTCTTTGCTTAGCGCGTCTCCAATACCAGCCCATAACAGTTCTTCTGGGGAGTCTGCGATAATAGACGATTCGATAAATGTATGGTTTGCATTCTTTGGATAATAATATTCTCTAAATGATCCATCAGGATTATAAATAACAGAAATTGCTGTAACAGATGCACAGTTAGAAGCCACTGTTGGAAAGCAAAATAGAGGTTTATCCATTTCATTTGCAACATATTTGCAAGTATCGCAGGCACGACCTCCACCGACTGCAAAGATCATATCAGCCTTCTTGACAACATCCATATCGATTAGTGCATTACCATTCTCGTATGTGGAATCACCGCCATACCAGATAAAATCAAGAATCTCTACATCAGAACCCTTAATTCCCTCCAAAATCTTATCCTTTGCTTTAGACATGGCAATCTTTCCACCAATCACAACCGCTGTCTTTCCATAAAATCTGGTTGTATGAGGAATTTCCTTATAACATCCTTCTCCGATTGTATAGCTTGGTAAATTTACACTGTAATAATTCATTATGTTTCGTGGCCTTCCTTTCATTTATATTGTCTTTATTATAGTCTTCTGTTTTTAGAAAAGCAAAAGAATTGCTGTTCTTTTTCTGATTCATGAAGAAGTTTAAACATGGATGAATCGAAGTTGATTTCTATGCAACTTAATAATCTTTATGAAATCATAGAGTAAAATTTTCTCGGTCTGCTAAAATACAATTAATAATATAAGCAATTCCGTCACGAGTATTAGCACGAGTCTGATAGACACAGATATTGCGAATCATATCGCAGGCATTTTCCATAGCTACAGAATGGATACCAGGAATGGATAGCATAGAATAATCGTTTTCACTGTCACCGATCGCAACGATCTCATCAGGAGTTAATCCGTCTCTTTTTGCATAGTCTAACAAGGTACTTCCTTTCTGGGCATGTATAGAAGTAATTTCGATATCTGTCGGAACAGTTGAAACAACAGCAAGTCCAGGAATTTTTTCAAGTTCGACTCTCAATTTCTTTAATGCTTCATGGTCTGTGGAGTTTGATGAGATCTTTAAAATTCGATGATCGCTGTTTAATAAAGCTTCTTGTCCATCAACAAAGATAACATTGTCTACAAGTTCACGGAAATCATCAAGGGTATATTTCATATCAGGATGATTGATCTGAATTGCAGGGATAAATACATCTCTTGTGTAGATTTTACGTTCTTCTAATGGAAGCAGAGAAATACGTCCTTCGGTTGTATACAAAGATGGTTCCATAGAGTATTTATTAAATGCATCAAAAATCTTGTGGATTGTTTCTTTGTCAATTTCGTGTTCAAATAAAAGATTTCCATCTTTATCAAATGCACAGGAACCATTGCTGCAGATCAAGTCGCATTTTAATCCGGCAGCTTCAATGAGAGCACGAGCATTTGGATATTCACGGCCTGTATTGATAATAAAATTGATACCATTTTCTTGTGCTTTTTTGATCGCTTCGATATTTATTGGGGTAATCTGTCGATAGCTGTTAAGAAGAGTACCATCCATATCGGATGAAATTAATTTAATCATGTGATAGCCTCCTAATATTGGGTAAAAATTTTGTATGGTTTTATAGTATTATAACTAAAACTTATATAACATTTAAATTTTGTAAAATATAAATGAGAGATAAAATTACTGCTGTGAAAGAACCTGCTCGAATACGATCGCAGCACCATCATCATCATTGCTTGCAGTGTGATGGAGACAGATATCTTTGATGATATCAGCAGAATTTCCCATTGCAATGCTTTCTATATAAGGTAGTCCAAGCATGGAATAGTCATTTTCACTGTAGCCAATGATCATGGTATTTCTAAGAGAAATATCATAAAGAGATGTATAGAAATTGACTGCAGCACCTTTTAAAGCATTGACTGCAGTGACATCCAGACGATATGGGCTATGGGATGATACTGCAAAGTCAGGAACCTGAGTGTGAAGAGTATTTGTAAGGGTGTTCAATTTCTCAACATCTGGTGATTGTGTGGAGATCTTAATGATCTGAGGATTTTCATCAAGAAGAAGTCTGCTGTTATCATAAAAATGTGCATGAATGATACGATTTTGAATATAAGTATCAGATTCAATCTTCAAAGAAGGAAATTCTTTTTTAATAGAAGGAATCACTTCATTTTTAAGATAATTTTTATATCCAGTCTTGGAACCAAGAATACATAATCCATTCGCACTGTGGATTTCATAAAATGTGCGGCAAGATCCAAAGATACGAAGCATTTCTGGAATTCGCTCAGAAGGAATGTAAGAAGCATGCAATTGTTTTCCATAGGAATCAAAGATACAGGAACCTCCGAAACAAGCGATATCACATTGAAGATCGTATGTTTCAAGAATCTGCTGGGTGTCAAAATAATTCATCTCCGTGTTGATCAAAAGACGAACACCCTTTCTTTGAAGTTGTTTGATCGCACGGATTGTGCGTTTGGTTATTTGCTGGTCACTGTTAAGCAGTGTTCCGTCAAGATCAGAAACGATCAGTTGAATCATCTTGCTGTCCTCCTTTATTTTAATATTTAAAATCATCGTATCATAAAAAAGGACAAAAATATAGTAAAAAACAGGGTTGAGGCTAAAAGTTGATTTGTGTATAATAAGGAAATAGCATGAAAACTAGATATATAATATTGAACAGAAATATTGTATAAATATTCTCAGAGGTAAATACGAATGAAGGATTATGTTGCATTTGATCTTGAGACCACTGGTTTGTCATTGGAGAGAGATCAGATCATTGAAATAGGGGCTGTTAAGATCAGAGATGGGAAGATCAGTGGAAAATATAACTGTATCATTCATCCAGAGATCGAGGTCAGTGATTTTATTATCAATTTAACAGGAATCGACAGGGATATGCTGAAGAAAGGAATTTCACTGAAAGAAGGTGTTGAGGGATTTTTGGAATTTAGCAGGAATTTTCCGGTTCTTGGTCATAATGTAATGTTTGATTACAAATTTATGAAGAAGGCAGCAGCTTCATTTAAGCATAACTTTGAGAGAGAGGGAGTTGACACGCTGAAAGTGGCCAGAAAACTGTTAGGTGAGCTTGAAAACAAGAAACTGGAAACACTGTGTGCACATTACCATTATGTGAATCAGGCAGCACACAGGGCTTATGATGATGCACTGGCAACGGCAGTTGTATTTGAGCAGATGAAGAAAGAATTTCCAGAAGAGAAAGATATATTTATGCCAAGACAGCTTCAATACAAGGTCAAGAAAGAACGACCTGCCACAGCAAAACAAAAGAAATATTTAGCGCAGTTGATAGCATATCATGCGATAGTGGAGAAGATTGATGTTGATCAGATGACACAAAGAGAAGCATCAAAGAAGATTGATCATATTATATTTAATTATGGAGTGATGAAGAAATGAAGAAGAAAAGATTTTTTGTATCTGTAGTTGCGATTCTTCTGATCATCGTTATGGTTGGAACAATGGTAGCCGGATACCTGATGATGTAACTGTAGAATTTTTGAGAGGAAGTAAGACATAATGAAGAAAAAGATAATTATTGCAATTGCCGTGATCGTTATTTTGGCAGCGGGCGGATTTTTCTATATGAATCATAAGGTAAACAGTGCAGTAAAAGATGGAAAAATCTTAAATGGTGTTACATGCGATGGAATTTCTGTTGGAGGAATGACGAAAGCTGAGGCAAAGAAATTAATTGAATCCCATATGAAAGAGATTCACAAAGAGAATATCACGTTATATGTAGACGAGGAGAAGACAGATGTGAAAATCGAATCATTAGGAGCTATGGCAGATGCCGATAAGACAGTGGAAGAGGCATATGCACTTGGAAGAACAGGAACAATCTTTGAGCAGTACTCAGATTCCAAGAAAAAAGAACATAAACTTAGAGTATATCGTCAATATGACAAAGCCAAGTTTAAGAAGAATGTCAAGAAGGCAACAAAAAAGATTATCACAGAGCCAAGAAATGCGAGTGTTAAACGTAAGAATGGAAAGTTTGTCGTAGTGAAAGAAAAGACAGGCTATACACTGAATATGGATGAAACACTTGCAAATTTTAAGAAATCTGTAGAATCTGGTAAATCAAAAGCCAAATTAGATGTTGTTAAGCAAAAAGCAAAATACACATCAAAAGATATGGCACAGATCAAAGATGTATTAGGCACGTACACAACAGAATATGGAGGTTCTCCATATGGACGTAAAGTGAATGTTGCGAATGGTGCATCAAAGATTAACGGAAGCATGGTGTATCCTGGAGAAACATTATCTGTATATAAGACTGTATCACCATTTACAAAAGAAAATGGATATGCACTTGCTGGTTCTTACGAGAATGGACAGACAGTTCAGACATATGGTGGTGGAATCTGTCAGGTTTCCACAACATTATATAATGCGGTAATCCGTGCAGAATTAAAGATCGTAGAGAGATTTCCACATTCCATGACTGTTCATTATGTACCAAGATCAGCAGATGCTGCGATCGCAGGAACACATAAAGATATGAAATTCAAGAATACATTTGATACACCAATTTATATTGAAGGTAAAGCTAATGGATCAACGATCACATTCACAATATATGGAAAGAAGAAAGATCCAAAGCGTACAGTTGAATTTTTATCTGAGACAACGAATATCAAGGAAAGTACAGAAAGTACAGTAGAAGATGCGACACTTCCAGCAGGACAGAAGGTTGTGCAAAGTTATGGACATACAGGATACAGTGCAAGATTATGGAAGATTGTAAAGGTCAATGGAAAACAGGTATCAAAGAAAGTGTTCAATACATCCACATATATGTCAACACCAACAGTGTATCGTGTTGGAACAAAAAAAGCAGAAAAAATAGAAGAGAAAAACGACAAGAAAGATAAGAAGAACGATTCAAAGAGTAAAACGACAACTGCTGCAAAATCAACGACAGCACAGAAAACAACAACGAAAAAATCTTCTACTGCAAAATCTGGAGAAAGTACAGGAAACTAAATATGAAGATAGGAAAATTATCAGAATCTGCATTGCAGAAAGTAGTATTTGAACAATTGCATACAAGAAGAGAAGAAGTTCTTGTCGGACCAGGGATCGGAGAAGATTGTGCAGCATTAAAACTTCAGGAAGGAGAAGTTTTTGTTACATCAACAGATCCGATCACAGGAGCGGTGAAAGAGATTGGGAATCTAGCAGTTCATGTAACTGCCAATGATCTTGTATCTGCAGGAGCAGAGACGATCGGTCTTATGGTGACAGCACTTCTACCTCCGATGATCAAAGAAGTACAGATTAAGAAGATGATGCAGCAGATCAATACAGAATGTGAAAAGTTAAATATTATGGTACTTGGAGGTCATACAGAGATCACAGCTGCGGTAACACAGCCTGTATTATCTGTGACAGGAATCGGAAAGGTCAGAGAAGATGAACTGATCTTATCGGGAGGTGCAAAACCAGGTCAGGATATTGTTGTGACAAAATATCTTGGAATGGAAGGAACAGGGATCATTGCAAATGAAAAAGAAGATGAATTAAAAGAATGGTTTTCTGATACATTCATTGAAGATGCAAAAGCATTTTTGAATGATATTTCTGTGGTGCCAGAGGGACTGATCGCACGAAAATATGCATCTTGCATGCATGATATCACAGAAGGCGGCATATATGGTGCACTATGGGAGATATCTAAGGCATCTGGTGTCGGAGTCGAAGTTTGTATTGAAGATATTCCATTAAGACAGCATACGATCGAATTTTGTGAAAGATACGATCTGAATCCGTACCAGTTGATCTCAAGTGGTTCTATGCTGATCACAACAGATCATGGAAGAACATTAGTAAATGAATTGGAACAGGCAGGTATCAAAGCAACGATTATTGGTCATACAACAGATTCCAGAGATAAAGTGATCTATCGCCAGGGAAAGGCAGCCAATTTAGAAGCACCTAGACAGGACGAGTTATACAAAATATATTCTGAGAATAATAGAAATTAAAAGATTGGAGAGTTAATAATGCTTCATATAGTATTACATGAGCCGGAAATGCCGGCAAACACTGGAAATATCGGAAGAACCTGCGTGGCATGCGGTGCAGTCCTGCACTTGATCGAGCCACTTGGCTTCCATTTAAATGAAAAGATGATCAAGAGAGCAGGTCTTGATTATTGGGACAAATTAGATGTCCGCACATATATTAATTTTGAAGATTTCCTGGAAAAGAATGATAATCCAAAGATTTATATGGCAACAACAAAAGCTAAACATGTGTATTCAGCACCCGCATATGAAGAAGATGAAGATGTATACATCATGTTCGGAAAAGAGAGTGCAGGAATTCCAGAAGAGATTCTATTAGACTATGAAGAAACCTCAATCAGAATTCCAATGCTGCCACATATCAGATCATTAAATCTGTCCAATTCAGTTGCAATTGTAGCCTATGAAGTGCTGAGACATCAAGGATTTGAAGCATTCCAGATGGAAGGACAGCTGCATCATTATCATTGGTAGGATTTTAAGTTGTGGTTGGAGAATGGTATTGGTTATAAATTAGAATTTTTTAAGACAGATGATATTTCTTTGATCTTCTGTTTTATGTGACAAAAATAAGATAAGAATCAATATTTAAAACAACTGGTGGCAACGATTAGCAGATTTTAAGTGCGTTTTTTACAAATTCGCAGCGCCCTGTGGTTGATTGTTTGAACGTAGCTGCGGACATTTTGGTTCGCAGCCAGTGAGTTATCAAAGGAACAGGCGCGGATCGGCGATTTGTAAAAAATGCTCTTAAAATCTGCGTGTTGCCACCAGTTGTTTTAAATATTGATTCTTATCTTATTTTTGTCACATATACGAAAGCCTATCAAATCAGAATTTAGTATACTCGAATCACAGTAGAAATTTCACGAGTATGATCCATTCCCTTAATCTCAACTAAAGCATCTGCAAAATTCTGCTCAAGAACGAGATCTGTGATTACAACTAATTCAGCTTGATCTTCAATCTTATTCTTCTGAATGACCTGTGCAATACTTACATTGTTCTTACCTAATGTAGATGCGATCTGAGCAAGTACACCTGGTTTGTCATCTACAAGAAGTCTCATGAAATATTTACTTTCAATTTCTGTGATCTTCTTGATCGGAAGATTCTTGTAGCATGTACAATGAATTCTTCCGTTGCAGTAAAACTGGATATTGCGTGCAACATCAATGATATCTCCCATGACAGCACTTGCTGTAGGAAGTTCTCCAGCACCTCTTCCGTAGAACATTGCGTCATCTACGGCATCTCCATGTACGAATACGGCATTGAAAGAGTCATTAACTGTTGCTAATGGATGATCGCTAGGGATCAGCATTGGGTGAACACGAACTTCGATTCCAGTATCTGTATTCTTAGCTACACCAAGAAGTTTGATCGTGCATCCCATTGCTTCAGCATATTTGATATCTTTTGCTGTAATGTTAGTAATACCTTCTGTGTATACATCATTAAAGGTAACGCGGGAGTTGAATGCGATAGATGCCATGATCGCCATCTTACGTCCTGCGTCATATCCTTCAATATCAGCTGTTGGATCAGCTTCAGCATAACCAAGTTCTGTTGCCAGAGCTAATGCTTCGTCAAATTCCATTCCTTCATGAGTCATTTTTGTAAGGATAAAGTTTGTTGTTCCATTTACAATACCCATGACTTCTGAAATATAGTTGCCAGCAAGACACTGTTTTAAAGGACGAATAATTGGAATTCCTCCGGCTACAGATGCTTCAAATAATAAGTCACATCCATTCTCTGTTGCGATATCCAATAATTCGCCACCATGAACTGCCATTAAATCTTTATTGGCTGTGACTACATTCTTGCCTGCTTGTAAGGCCTGTGTGATATAGGTACGAGCTGGTTCGATTCCACCCATGACTTCTACGACGATCTGAATGTCATCGTCAGTAATAATATCTTCCCACTGATCAGTCAGATGTTCTGGATTAATACCCTCTCTTTTTTTATTCTTATCTCTTACTAGAACTTTGCTTACAGAAAGATTAGCACCGATCTTATGAGGTAATTCGTCTTTCTGGCGTTCAATCAGTTTGTACACTCCGGTTCCTACTGTTCCAGAACCTAAAAGGGCTATTTTGATATTCTTAAACTCTTCCATGATACACTTCCTTTTCTGATTTGTTTTTGTGATTATTTTATCTAAATTTGATCCTTTTGATCGAATAAATTTGTATAAGTAATTTTTAGTATATCATAATTCACTTGATTATCCTATATTTTTTTGTTTCTTGGTTAGGAAAAACTACCATATTTCTCAGAAAATCTGTTTTGAAAAAATAGTTGAAAATTTTTTTCAAAATAGTTGATTTCCTTATAGATCTGTATTATATTAAAGACATAAACAATTAAGCAAGTGTTTAATTGAAGGAGGGATTTTTATGAATAAAATGGAGAAATATAACATTCAATCCATAGATATTCATGGTCATGGTTGTGATGTTACAGAATTAAAACATGTTCTCCCGCCAGAAGAATTTGCAATAGAAACGGCTAGTTTATTTGGGCTTTTAAGTGACAGCACAAGACTTCGTATTTTATATCTTTTATATCATCGCGAGGTATGTGTCAGAAATATTGCTGAAGCGATTGAGATGAGTCCGCCAGCTGTTTCACATCATCTGCGCTCATTAAAGCAGTTGGGTGTTATCACAAGTCGAAGAATCGGGAAAGAAGTACATTATACAATTGCTGATACGGCAGACGGGGCGTTAGTTTCTGATCTGTTGAAGACAGTATTTGAAAGGAAGGGAATGTATGAAGAGGACATATGAGTTTGAAAATCTTGGTTGTGCTCATTGTGCTGGTAAGATGGAAGAAAAGATCGGGAAACTTCCAGAAGTTGAAAGTGTAAATCTCTCATTTCCAATGAAGAAGATGTATGTTGAAACTTCCAGTGAAGATCTTCTTCCAGTGATCCAGAAGATTTGTACGGATATTGAACCAGACGTTATTGTAACGGAAGTTTTAAAGAAATCCTCTAAGAAAAGAAAAGATGAAGAAGTTCATGAAGAGCACTGTGGATGCGGTTGCGAAAGTGAACATGAAGGTCATGAACATCACCAACATCACCATGATCATGAACATCACCATCATCATGACGAAGATCACTGTGATTGCGGCTGTTGTGATGACGATGATGATGACGAGGGGACAATTGCTGCAGCAACAAAACGCCAGGGAAATGGAAAGGCAACGGTATTTATTGTTGAGAAACTTGGCTGTGCACATTGTGCAGGTAAAATGGAAGAACAGATTTCACATTTGCCAGGAGTTGAGGCAGTAAACCTGACATTTGCAACGAAACAGTTACGTGTATGGTCTGATGATGCAAAGGCATTACTTCCACAGATTCAGGATATCTGTACATCCATTGAACCAGATGTTAAAGTTGTTATTCGTGAGGACACAGTACGTGCACAAAAGGAAGCGAAAAATAACTCTGAAGATAATAGAGAATACTTGGAACTTGGAATAGGAATTGTTTTATTTATTGCTGGAAAAATCTTTGAATCGTCTAAGCCAGTATACAGTACAGCATGTTTTTTATTGGCATATTTAATCCTAGGTATTAAAATCGTATGGACAGCGTTAAGAAACATTTCAAAAGGGCAAGTTTTTGACGAAAACTTTTTGATGAGTATCGCAACGATCGGGGCGTTCGGTATTGGAGAGTATGCCGAAGCGGTAGGAGTTATGTTATTTTACCGGATTGGAGAATTATTCGAAGAGAAAGCAGTAGAGAGAAGCCGCTCACAGATCATGGATGTGATCGATATGCGTCCTGAAGTCGTAAATCTTGTGAATGAACACGGAGATGTTTCAGTGATCGATGCAGAAGAAGCAGAGATTGGAGATATTCTATTAGTACGTCCGGGAGATCGTATTCCTTTGGACGGAGTGATCACCGATGGTGAAACAATGATTGATACATCACCTGTAACAGGAGAACCAGTGCCGATATCTGGTTTTGAAGGAACGGAAGTAACTTCTGGATGTCTAAATACTTCTGGAGTTATCAAGATCAGAGTTGAAAAAGTGTTGGAAGAATCTATGGTTACAAGAATCATGGATTCAGTTGAAAATGCAGCAGCCAGCAAGCCGAAAATGGATCGCTTTATTACACGTTTTTCCCGTGTATATACACCATTTGTCGTATTTATGGCATTGGCGACAGCAATCATTCCTTCTATCATAACAGGTAACTGGACACACTGGGTGTATACAGCACTCACATTTCTTGTGATCAGTTGTCCATGTGCACTTGTTTTAAGTGTACCGCTTGCATTCTTCTCAGGAATTGGAGCAGGATCTAAGATCGGTATCTTATTTAAAGGAGGAGCGGCTTTAGAAACATTGAAAGATATTACTTCTGTGGTTATGGATAAAACAGGAACGATCACAAAAGGAAACTTTAAGGTACAAGATGTTGTTACTTTTGGAGATGTTACAAGAAATGAATTGTTATCCTTGGCTGCTTCCTGTGAAGAATCTTCAACTCATCCAATCGCAAAGAGTATTATGGAAGCTGCAAAAGAAGAAAATATATCTTATAAAACAGCAGAAAGCGCAAAAGAAATTGCAGGACATGGTTCTGTGATCAAACTTGATGGATCTGAAGTCTTAGCAGGTAATAAAAAATTAATGAATCAGTATCACATTGTAGGAGAATATAAAGAAACAACATCTTATGGAACAGAAGTATTTCTGGCAAAAGACGGAGTGCTGATCGGAGCTGTTGTGATCGCTGATACACTAAAAGATGATGCAAAATCCGCAATTGCATCTTTAAAAGCACAGAAACTACACACGGTTATGCTGACTGGAGATTCTGAATCAGCTGCAAATGCAATTGCAGAGGAAACGGGAATTGATGAAGTTTACTCCAAACTTTTACCAGATGAAAAGCTTTTAAAACTTCAGGAACAGAGAACAAAGCATGGAGCTGTTATGTTTGTTGGAGATGGCATCAATGATGCTCCAGTCCTTGCAGGAGCAGATTGTGGAGCAGCTATGGGAAGTGGAGCTGATGCAGCAATTGAAGCTGCTGATGTTGTATTTATGACATCAAGTGTAGAAGCAATTCCACAGGCGATTGCCATTGGCAAGAAAGCAAGTCGTATTGCATGGCAGAATGTCGTATTTGCACTAGTTGTGAAAGCTCTTGTCATGATACTTGGACTACTTGGATTTGCTAATATGTGGATGGCAGTATTTGCGGATACCGGAGTAGCAATGCTTTGTGTATTGAATTCGATCAGAGCTTTAAAAATACAATCTTAAGAAATGAAATAAAATCAATCAAAAATAATAATCCAGTAAGACAGGATAACAAAATGTCTTACTGGATTAATTTTATATTATGGAATAATATTTTTGCTGTGATACCCCAGATTATGTGATTTTCATATTCATAAAACAATACTTCATATTTACCTTTTGCCCAAGGATAATTTCGGCCTCCAGGAATTTTGTCAAATGGAAAATCATGTTCTGGCTGCATTTGTACATTATTATAATATCGTTTTGGTAGTGTATTTTGAAAGAATTCTAAAGGCACCATAAATATATCTGAAACTTCATCAATACTGTACTGCCCATTATAATTTCTTAACTCTCCAAGATATACATCAATACGCATACCAGTAGGAGAAAGAAAATAATCTAAAGAACCATAGACTTGAATGTCAGATTCAGAAACCAGAAGTTCTTCACATGTTTCACGAACGGCTGTCTGTAAGGAAGTTTCCAGAGATTCTCTCTTGCCGCCTGGAAAACAGATCTCTCCGGGCTGGTGTGAGAGATTATTTGAACGGATCTCGAACAGGATATGATATTTATCGTCTTTTTTGATCAGAGGGATCAAGACAGTGGATACTTTTTCTTTTTCTTGCTCGATTCTTTTAGGAATTCGAGTGTTTAAATGATCGAACATAAAAACCTCCTAGAATCTAAAATCACGTTTTCCTTCATGAATATTTTTAATATATTTTATTATATGGAAATGAGGGAAAAAGTCAATTAAAGAAAAAAAGCAGACAAATAAGCTTGTCTTTCAATGGGATTCATTGTATATTTTTATTATAAAGAAAATGTCATTACCAGACTATAAAATGGGAGAGATACAAGATGGAGATATTACAAGTCAATGAAGATCAGCAGAAGAAATTGGCAACAGTCTTGAAGAATTTTCGGATTCAATTGTTCGAATATATTGTAGATGAAGATAAGCTTGTAGTTTATGATGATAAGTTTCATATTAAGAGAACAGTAACAGATTATATGGAGTACATCGACCATAAGAGTAAGATTCATCCAGATGACCGAGAAAAAGTAAAACAGTTATATATGGAAGTGAAAGAAGACCCAGTCGAGATTCGTGAGATTGAAAAAGATGGGACAATCTCTCATACATTATTAGAATTAACAAAGTTTGTAGATGAAGCAACAGGCAAGACAATCCTGGTAGGAAACGCAAAGGATATTACAGAACAGAAAGAACATGAGAAGATGCTTAAAGAACAAGCAATGAAAGATTCTCTGACAGGTATTTATAATCAGATGTATGGAAAGATGCTGATCAATAGGCATTTAAATAGTAAGAATCCATTTGAAGCGTGCGGGATGATCTTATTAGATATCGACTATTTTAAAGCAGTGAATGATCATTATGGGCATTTGTTTGGAGATAAAATCATACTTAGTTTAACTGATCTGTTAAAGAAATTATTTAGTGATAAAAACAATGTGCTTGTAAGAGCAGGTGGTGACGAATTTGTTATATTTATTGCAAATATTTCAAATATTGAACTTGTAAGGAAGAATGTTCAACTGATGCAGAACATTAGAAATATAAGCTTTGAGGATAATGATTGTAGGTTTACATGCAGTGCAGGTGTTTGTTATCTTCCAGAGAATATATCAGGATATAGTTATGATCAGTTATTTGAGAATGCAGATATAGCTTTATATAAGGCAAAAGAACGAGGAAGGAATTGTTATGTCTATTGTGATAGCCTGCAGCATTTTACTATGATGTCGACAGAACATGAAGAATATGAAGAAGAATTGGATGCAAGATATTTTCAAAATGATATCGTAGCAACAGCATTTGAAATCTTTGAGAAGACCAGCAATTTCGATGCGGCAGTGAATCTATTGATGAGAGTGATCGGAACAAGGGTTGGACTTGATCGTATTACAGTTATACGGGCTGATATTAAGAATCAGGAAGTTTATTCAGATTATCAATGGAATAAGAAAGGAATACCAAAAGTATTAAAAAAAATTGATAAGTTTGATAAGAAAGATTTTCTTACATTATTTAATAATTATGGAGAGAATGGGATCATTGTTCTTCAATATGATGATATGGAAGAATATTCACCGGGGGCACAGAAACTTTTGATGCAGGGAGATGCAAAGACCGTAGTATATGCCGCAATGTATTGTGAAGGACGTTATACAGGAGCTATTTCCTATGTTGTGTGCAAGGAAAAGAGAAACTGGTCCAATGAGATGTTAAAGCAGATATCAGAAGTGACCAAGATCATTTCTACTCATTTTGCCAAGAATGAGATTATGAATCATGCATATCAAGGTGCTGTTACCAGAATGGAACATGACACTCTGACGGGATTGATCTCTTTTGAAAGATTTCATGAAGAAATCGAACGTATCATTCTTTCAAATAAGACCAATAATTATCTTATGATCTATACAGATTTCGAGAATTTTAAATACTTTAATTATAAATACGGATATACAGTTGGAGATCAGCTACTTAAGGATTTTTGTAGTTCGATCATCGGTAAGATAGTAGATAAGCATAACCTTTATTTTACAAGAGTTATATCGGATCAGTTTTTGATGTTTTGTCCAGCCAGATATGAAAAAGATGAATATGAGAAACTTATTGAAGAAATTGAACAGAAGAATATAGATTTTATGCTCAGGCAGAAAGAACGTTTTCCACAATCTAATGTTACATTAAGAACTGGTGTATACTATGTGACACCAGAATGAATGAGTGCATCATATGCAATTGATGTAGCAAACTATGCAAGGCAGAAGGTAGATAACGACAGTAAATGCAGTGTTAGATTTTATGATGATGAGATGCAGAAACGAAGAACGCTGGAGAATCAGATCGTTAATGAGATGAAAGAAGCAATAGAACAACATCAGTTTAAGGTATACTTCCAACCGAAATATTCGATTAAGAATCGTGAGATCACAGGAGCAGAAGCTCTGATCCGCTGGGAAAGGGAGAATGGAGAAGTGTTAAGTCCAGATTCTTTTATTCCAGTATACGAGAATAATGGTAAGATCGTAGAACTTGATTTTTATGTATTTGAAACAGTTGTCAAATATCTTGCGAAGAATCAGAAAGAAGGCAGAAATCAGGTACCGATCTCAATCAATGCATCAAGCTTGCATGCTATGGATTCGCAGACGATTACGCTTTATATGGATATACTTAAGAAGTATGACGTTGATCCATCATTGGTAGAGATTGAACTTACAGAGACGGCAGTTGTTTCAGAATATGAAAGTGTCAGAGAATTATTTGATGAATTCCAATTGCATGGTATTAAGACAGCAATGGATGATTTTGGAAGTGGGTATTCTATTTTAAATACGATCGTAGATATTCCGGTTGATGTCATTAAGATCGATCGTGGCTTTATCACAAGCTGTCTGGAATCAGACAGGGGAATTTATTTCTTGAAACATTTGATTGATATGATAAGGAACCTCGGCTATCAGATAATCTGCGAAGGTGTGGAGACAGACCAGCAGATTGAGATCTTAAAACAGATCGGATGTGATGAGATACAGGGATATTGGTATTCAAAACCATTGAAAGAAGAAGATTATGATAAACTTTTGCAAACGGAAAATATTTCCAAGGGGGGGGCAATACCTCCAAACAGACAAAAAATCCTAAGAGATACCTTAGATAATGAAAAACGAAAGCGAGGAATAACAATATGAGCGGCAGAGAAGGCCAGGAATTAGAGGGAATCACACTGTTAGGAAACCAGAAAACAAAATATCCGGATGATTATGCACCAGAAGTATTAGAAACATTTGAGAACAAACATCCAGATAATGATTATTTTGTAAAATTTAATGCACCAGAGTTTACAAGTCTGTGTCCGATCACAGGGCAGCCGGATTTTGCAACAATTTACATCTCTTATGTACCAGGGGAACGCATGGTAGAGAGTAAATCACTGAAATTGTATTTATATAGTTTCAGAAATCATGGAGATTTTCATGAAGACTGCATGAATATCATCATGAAGGATCTGATCAAACTGATGGATCCAAAATATATTGAAGTATGGGGAAAATTTACACCGAGAGGAGGTATTTCTATCGATCCATACTGCAACTATGGAAAACCAGGAACAAAATGGGAGGAAGTTGCATGGAACAGATTATCTAACCATGATCTGTATCCGGAGAAGATCGATAATCGCTAGGAACATGTAAACGAACTAACGGTCAAGATCAAGGAGGAAAAGTTATGAGGAAGAAAATTTTAAAGGGAGTGTTTTGCAGCGCACTTTCGATTGTAATGGCAACAGGTGGAGTGTTTGTCAGTGCGGCACCAAAACAGGCGGAAGTGACAACAAAAATCCAGTCAGTCCAGAATTCAAAGATTGTAAATTTACAGCAGACAAAAACTAGTGAAAATACAAAAAGCAAAGCACAGGCGAGAACAGCAGTTCAACTGAATAATGTGACAGTGCCAACAATATGGAACACATCAGTAAAATCAGCAGTTAAAAGTGTAACTTTGGAGAATGGGAATGATATAGGAACGATCACTATTAAAAATGCAGGTACACTTGTTGCAGCATTTGGAGTTGATTTTGTAGTACGTGATGCTAACTATCAATATATTATGGGATCAACAAATGGGTTATTATATAATGCAAATATGAAACCAGGAACATATCATTTATATACGAAGGATGTAGTAAAAGGAACAGCAAACATTTCTTTGTCCTTATATCCAAATCAGAATAATCGTACATTAGGCTCTAAGGTAATCATGATTGGTGGAACAGGAAAAAACAGCTACCAGTATTTTAAAGTGAGTAAAAGAGGTATAGCGATTATAGGACTACAGGGTGTATGGGTAAATCCAACTAATTTCGGTAAAACATATGGTATTACAAACTATGTTCAGAAAAAATCAGGTTCATCATGGAAAACTGTATCATCCTCACAGTACACAACAGAAAGCAGAAATTATAATTCAGTTTATGGACTTCCAGCAGGAAGCTATCGTGTTGTACTGAAATCTACATATCAAAGTGGTGTTATTGGGGCAGCATATAGACAGGTTGCAGCAAATTCTTCTTATGGAACATCAAAGAAGAAAGCTAAAACAATTAGTCGAAAGAAATACAAAAAACAGACATTTTTAACAACAGACAGTGTAAAGAAAGAACATTGGTACAAGATTAAGGTAAGTAAGAAACGTACAACTTATATTGATGTAACGAGTCTTGGAAGTTCAGGAACAATTTATTGTACTGTATCAGGAAAAGCGAGATTTAAAACAAAAAATATAAAGAATGGAACACGTTATTACCTTAAAGCACCAAAAGGAACTTATTATATCAGAGTAAAGAGATACAGCAAGAGTACAACAGGAGCATATCAGGTAAAATATGTGAAATAATAATTCCTTCACATTTGTTTATAATTTCTTTAGAAATGTTTA
>OLOI01001632.1_pt1 | contig 18328 bp, 17 predicted proteins | sample 1672131 | NCBI WGS metagenome assembly OLOI01 (sample SAMEA3136651, study PRJEB25190) | human gut metagenome | reverse complement strand
TTTATCCGGAAGGGGGCTTGCGTATGCCGGAAAATATTCAAATGATCTGTCTGGTGCGGCTGATCGTTGCGGCTGTCTGCGGTCTGCTGATCGGTGTGGAGCGGCAGACACGCATGAAAGGCGCCGGTCCGCGTACACACATGATGGTTTCGCTCGGTGCGGCACTGATGACGCTGGCCTCCTCATATGGTTTTCTGCCTATCGTGGGAGCAGCCGGTGTTACGGCAACTGCCCTCATGCTGATCGCGCAGGTGCTGCTGCGCGGTGTCGAGCGACGCGAAAAATGCAGGTTACCGAGCCCGTGGTCGGTCTGACAGACGGCAAAGGCGACCTTGTGCGCCTGTATGACTGGCTGGCACAGAGGAAAATCACCGTGCGAGAGATCGATCTCAAGCGGCAGGAAGACATTTCGATAAAGCGGATTTCCTGCGGCTGCAGGTGGATATCTCGGGTGTGCAGTCGGTTGAGATATAAACGGAATAGCAAAGCCGTTCGGCAGAAATGCCGGATGGCTTTTGTGCTTATTCGATAATAAGGCGTTGAAATATCAGGATTTGTTTGGTATACTGTAACAAATAAATAAAGGGAGGTCCCGCTATGAAAAAGAGAATCCCCGCAATCATCCTGATGTTTGCTCTGTTCCTGACCACATCCTATGCGGCAAACACCTATCGCAAGACGATCACCGTCACGTCCGGCGTCAATGTGGAATTCAACAACGAAGCAATCGACATGACAGACGCCAACGGTAAAGCGGTCGAGGCGTTTATCTACAACGGCACGACCTATGTGCCGATTCGTGCGGTGTCGAATGCGTTCGGCGCGGATATCGACTATGACCGCAATACGCAGACGATTTCAGTTTATGACGATTTCACAGAAATTCTTATAGCAGCGTACAAACTGGATTGCACGATTTCTGTATGTATGACTGAACTTGAAGTATATCGTGCAGCTATAAATAATAATGCTTTTTGGACAGCTCCGGCTGAAAAGAGTAAAGAAGCACAGGCGTTTATTGACCGAGATACAGAGATGCTGAAAACACTATCAGAAGACAATGGGTGCTATCATCTTTTGAGCGAACAATTATTGCCTGCTTATAATGAGTTTATTAAGTCGTATCAACAGGCAGTAAAAAGCTATGCCGTGATGTATAATCAGCGAAATTATTCTGACGAGAAACTATGGACTCCTTTTGCCGAGAATGAGACAAGTGCTCGAGAAAATAGTGGCATGTATGCGTCTGATCTTGAAATTTTTTATGATTCGTTTAACTGGCGTACTTTTGATGCAGATATGAGTTTCTAATGATAGAAAGGTAGGAAGAGATTATGTACCTGAAAGCAACCATATTCACCATATTAGGCTGGTTTATCGGCTTGATACTCGATGCAAACATCGACTTCGGAGACCCGATGGGTTTCCTCAGTCTGCGCATCCTGCTGCCCATCCTTGCCATGGGACTGTGCATCCTGCACGAGCTGAGACGCGGCAGCAGCCGCTAACCCGCAAAATTTGCGGCTCACACGCCTAAATTTGTGCATTTTCACGGTAAAAACGGATATTTTTATTGCAAAAACGCTTGCAATGTACGGCAAGGCGTGATATACTATCAATGTAAGATGATAAGTAACCGTAAGGAGTGGCCAAGTGCCACTCCTTACGCTTTGCTCGGAGAAAATTTTTCAGTAAGGAGGGACGGCTTTGCAGGCAAAGCAGATCGTAGCCCGCGTAGAGGAACTGGTAAAGCCTTTGTGTGAACAGGCTGGTGTTTCCCTGTGGGATGTGGAGTTTGAAAAAGAGGGCGGACAGTACATGCTGACCGTCACCGTGGATCGACCGGAGGGCGTCAACATTGACCAGTGCGAGCAGGTTTCGCGCGCGCTTGATCCCATGCTGGATGAAAAGGAATTTGACGATATGCCGTCCTATACGCTGTGCGTTTCCTCGGCAGGTATGTCGCGCCGCCTCAAGCGTCCGGAGCATTTCCAGGCGTTTATGGGTCAGACCGTCGAAGTAGGCTTTTACAAGCCGATGAACGGCATGAAGCAGATCGAGGGCACACTCGCCGGCTATGACAACGGCGCCGTAACGCTGGAAGTGAACGGCGAGCAGACCGTATACGAACCCAAAGACATTGCCGCAGTTCGACTGGCGGTAGAGATATAAGAAGGAGCTGAATAGGAAAAAATGGTTAACGCAGAATTTTTTGACGCGCTGGAACAGCTGGAAAAGGAAAAAGGCATTCCGGTAGACTATATGCTCGACCGTGTAGGTCAGGCGCTGATCACCGCCTACAAGCGCGATAACGACGGCATGACCGACAATGTTTACGTTGAGCCGGACCGCGACAAGAAGACCATTCACATGTTTGTTCGCAAGACGGTTGTCAAGGCGGAGGATCTGTACGAGCCGTACGAGGAGATTACTCTCGAGGAGGCTGCCGAGTACAAGAACAACCCGATGGTAGGCGATATCATTGATATCGACATCCCGACCAAGTCCTTCGGCCGCATTGCTGCCCAGACTGCAAAGCAGGTTATCATTCAGGGCATCCGCGAGGCAGAGCGCGGCATGGTTATCTCCGAGTTCGAGAGCAAGGAGCACGAGATCCTGAACGGCGTGGTTGCCCGCATCGATCCGCGCTCCGGCACCGCTTATCTGGATGTTGTTTCCGGCGGCGAGAAGAGCGAGGCTGTTCTGGCCGCTTCCGAGCAGGTGCGCGGTGAGGTTCTGACTGAGGGTCAGCGCCTGAAGGTTTACCTCATCGAGGTTCGCCGCGGCACCCGCGGCCCGCAGGTCGTTGTTTCCCGCACCCACCCGGGTCTGGTTAAGCGACTGTTTGAGCTGGAGGTACCGGAGATTCACTCCGGTATCGTCGAGGTTAAGTCCATCGCGCGTGAGGCAGGCAACCGCACCAAGATCGCTGTTGTTTCTCACGATGAGAACGTCGATCCGATCGGTGCATGCGTTGGTACCCGCGGTGCGCGTGTTGCCAACATCACCGGCGAGCTGAACGGCGAGAAGATCGATATCATCAAGTGGAACGAGGATATGGCGCAGTTCGTTTCTGCGGCACTCGCTCCGGCTGATGTTATCAATGCTACCATGCAGGCGGATAACAAGTCCTGCCGTGTCATCGTTCCGGACGATCAGCTGTCGCTTGCTATCGGCAAGGAAGGCCAGAACGCGCGTCTGGCTGCCAAGCTGACCGGCTGCAAGATCGATATCGCTCCTGAGTCTCAGGGCGAATAAGCAAGCGGAGGTGCGGCAGAATATGGTACAGAAGAAGATTCCCATGCGGCAGTGCCTCGGCTGCCGTGAAATGTTCCCGAAGCGGGAGCTGATCCGCGTAGTGCGTTCGCCGGAGGGCGAGCTTTCGCTGGATTTCAAGGGCAAGGCACCCGGCCGCGGCGCATATCTGTGCGGCAAGCCGGAATGTCTGAAAAAGGCCCGCAAGAGCCGCGCGATCGAGCGTGCGCTCAGTGTAGAAGTGCCCGATGCGGTTTACGAGCAGCTCGAGCAGCAGATGGAACAGGAGGGTGCAAATGGCAACTGATCCGGTTCTGAGAATGCTCGGTCTGGCACGCCGTGCCGGCAAGCTGGCCTACGGCGACGAGCTGGTGCGCGAGGCGTGCTTCGACCACAAGACCCGCTGTGTGTTCATTGCGGGTGACGCAGGTGCAAATGCAGCGAAAAAAGCCGCATTTTACGCCGATAAGGCGAATGTTCCGTGCGTGACGTTGCCGCACGGCAAGCTGGAACTCGGCAGCGCGATCGGCAAGGCAGGCTGCGCGATGTGCGCGGTAGCGGACATCGGCATGGCGGCAGCAGCCGTAAATAAGCTGGCGGAGCAGGATCCTGCATACGCCGAAGTGGCGCAGCAGCTTAGCGAAAAGAACGTAAAGATCCAGTCCCGCAGGGGCGTCAAAAAGCATAAGGATAAGGCGGAAAAGACCGAGGAAGCGCCGGTCAAGACCGAAAAATCGGCAGAGGAGAAGCCGAAGCGCACCTACCGTAAGCCGTCCGGCGAGAAGCGTCCCTATCGGAAGAACGATGAGAATAAGCGTCCTTACCGTAAAGCCGACGGCGAGAAGCGTCCGTTCCGCAAGGACAGCGAATCCCGTCCGTATCGCAAGAACGGCGAATATCGTCCGTATCGTAAGAATGACGGCGAGAAGCGCCCGTTCCGCAAAGACGGCGAATCCCGTTCGTATCGCAAGAACGACGGCGATAAGCGTCCGTACCGTAAAAGCGGTGTCGGCAAGCCGAGCTTCAACGGCGGCAAGCGCAGCTTCCGCAATAAAACGTAATTTCCCGCGCCGCAGCGCGCATTCCAATAGTGAAGCATAGCTTTGCATCAAATGTGCGAGCTTTGCCCGTGCATTTGATACCAGAGCGGAGAAAAGTTTCGACGCAGGAGGAACTTTTCGCAGCTTTGGACGTATCCGAACATTGTTCGGTACGTCCTCTCTCGTTCAAAACCGTGGTTTTGAACGAAGTGTGTAAGGAGGTTATTGCCCATGGCATTAGACAATAAATATCGGGTACACGAGGTCGCAAAGGACTTCGGCGTATCCACCAAGGAGATCACTGAAATTCTGACGAAGTATCGCTCTGCACCGAAGAATCACATGCAGGTGCTTGACGATACCGACCTGTCGGTCATTTTCGAGTATCTCACCCAGCATAATCAAGTAAGTGACATGGAAGGTACGCTGAACGCACAGGGTGCATCCCGCAAGAAGCCGGAGCAGTCCAAGGCGGAAACCAAACAGCAGACCGAGTCCAAGAGAGAGGAGCCTATCGTGCAGCAGCCGACACAGAGCAAGGTAAAGCAGGTTCACCGCATTGATACCCGCGGCACCGGCGACGTAAACCTTGCAAAATATGATGATCATGTAGATAAGCTGGTTGACGCAAAGGCCGAGCGAATGGAGTCCAAGGGCAGCAAGAAGCAGAAGCTGACCAAGAAGTCCGACCAGCGCTCCAAGCCGTTCGGCAACAAGCGCCGTCAGGAGGAGCAGGAGAAGATGCGCCGCCTGCAGCGTCAGCAGCAGATGGCAGCACTTAAGAAGATTCCGGTAAAGGTAATGATTCCGGAGGAGATTTCTGTCGGTGAGCTGGCTTCCCGTATGAAGCGCACCGCAGCGGATGTTATCAAGGGTCTCATCAAGCTGGGCGTTATGGCGTCCATCTCCGAGGTGATCGACTACGATACCGCAGCCATCGTTGCAGAGGAAATGGGCTGCAAGGTTGAGAAGGAAGTACACGTTACCATCGAGGAGCAGCTGTTCGATGAGCACGAGGACAAGGAAGAGGAGCTGCAGCCGCGCGATCCGGTCGTTGTTGTTATGGGCCACGTTGACCACGGCAAGACCTCTCTGCTCGACGCGATCCGCAAGACCAAGGTCATCGAGGGCGAGGCCGGCGGCATTACCCAGCACATCGGCGCATACCGCGTTAAGATTGGCGGCAAGCCGATCACCTTCCTCGATACCCCGGGTCACGCTGCGTTTACCTCCATGCGTGCACGTGGTGCGCAGGTAACCGATATCGCCATTCTGGTCGTAGCAGCCGATGACGGCGTTATGCCGCAGACCATCGAGGCGATCAACCACGCCAAGGCAGCAAACGTGCCGATCATCGTTGCCGTAAATAAGATCGACAAGCAGGGTGCAAACCCGGATCGTGTGCTCCAGCAGCTCACCGAGTACGAACTGGTACCGGAGGAATGGGGCGGTCAGACCATCGTCTGCAACATCTCCGCAAAGTTCGGTCAGGGCATCGACAACCTGCTCGAAATGGTACTGCTGACCGCTGAAATGGCTGACCTCAAGGCAAACCCGAACCGCAAGGCGCACGGTACTGTTATCGAGGCAAAGCTGGATAAGGGCCGTGGTCCGGTTGCAACCCTTCTGGTACAGAACGGCACCCTGCATGCAGGCGATACCGTTATCGCGGGTACCTCTGTCGGCCGCGTTCGCGCAATGACCAACGACGACGGCAAGAAGATTGAGTCCGCAGGCCCGTCCGTTCCGGTCGAGATCATCGGTCTGGCTGAGGTTCCGGGTGCAGGCGATATCTTCGATGCAGTTGACGACGAGAAGATGGCTCGTGAGCTGGTTGAGCAGCGCAAGGACAAGGAGAAGGAAGAGCGCAACAAGCTGTTCCACAAGGTAACGCTCGATAACCTGTTCGATTCCATCCAGCAGGGCGAGATGAAGGAGCTGAATATCATCGTCAAGGCAGACGTTCAGGGCTCTGTCGAGGCGGTTCGTTCCTCTCTCGAGAAGCTGACCAACGACGAGGTTCGCGTGCGCGTTATCCACGGTGCCGTTGGCGCCATCAACGAGTCCGACGTTATGCTGGCTGCCGCTTCCGGCGCGATCATTGTTGGCTTTAACGTTCGTCCGGACCGCACCGCTACCGACTCCGCTGCACAGCAGGGCGTTGATATGCGTATGTACCGCGTTATTTATGATGCCATCGAGGAGATGGAGCAGGCCATGAAGGGCATGCTCGGGCCGAAGTTCAAGGAAGTTGTTCTCGGCCACGCAGAGGTTCGTCAGGTGTTCAAGATCACCGGTGCAGGCGCGGTTGCAGGCTGCTATGTACAGGACGGCAAGATTCAGCGTAACGCTGAGGTTCGCGTAGTCCGTGACGGCATCGTATTCCACGAGGGCCACCTGAATACCCTCAAGCGCTTCAAGGACGATGTGAAGGAAGTTGCAACCTCTTATGAGTGCGGCATGAGCATCGAGAACTACAATGATATCAAGGAAGGCGATATCATTGAGTGCTTTGTTATGGAAGAAGTGAAGCAGTAAAGCGCTTCTTCTAAGGGGGACGCTGTCCCCCTTAGATACCGAAAAAGTTCCAAAGAAACTTTTTCGGATAACCCCCTCTCGTCCGCACGGCGGACGAGGCCGCGCCGCCGCGGCGCGGGCAGTGGTATAAAAGTCCGGCGGAGCTGGACTTTTATGGGGAATTGAATCACGCACTGCGGTGCGTGTGGAAAATGCTTAGCGCATTTTCTTTATGCGACCGGATAATGGGAAGAATGGAAAGAGAGCGCGTTCATTTTCCATTCTCCATTTTCAATTATTTAACCAATCCTCACGAAGGAGGTTTGATTTGTAAAATGTCTACTCGAATTGATCGTATTTCCGAAGAAGTGATGAAGGCTCTGGCGGAGGCGATGCGCTCTGTCAAGGACCCGCGTGTACAGGAGGCTATGGTTTCCGTGGTACACTGTGATGTTACCAACGATCTGCGTTATGCGAAGTGCTATATTTCCGTACTCGGCAGCGAGCAGCAGACCAAGGACGTGATGAAGGGCCTGAAGTCTGCGGCAGGCTGGCTGCGCCGCGAGGTTGGCCACAAGGTACAGCTGCGCTACGCGCCGGAGCTGGTATTTGAGCTGGATCAGTCCATCACCCACGGTGCACACATCTCCGAGGTGCTGCACGAGCTGAAAAATGAAGGCAAGCTGGGAGAGGAGGACGCAGAATGATCGTTGACGTTGCTGGCGCTGCTGCTGCGCTGCAGGCAGCGGACGACATTCTCATCCTGACTCACCGCAGACCGGACGGCGACACGGCAGGCTGTGCCGGTGCGCTCTGCCGCGGTCTGCAGCAGATTGGCAAGCGCGCATATATTCTGGAAAATCCGGAGATCACCAGGCGTTATGCGCCGCTGATCGTGCCGTATTATCCGCCGGAGGATTTCGTTCCGGCGTATGTGGTTTCGACCGATATTGCTGAGGAGAAGCTGTTTCCGGACACGGCCGAGCCGTACAAGGGCAAGGTCGATTTGGTCATTGACCATCACGGCTCGAACGACGGCTTCGGCAAAAAAAACCTCATCCGGCCGGATGCAGGCGGCTGTGCCGAGGTGCTGTACGATGTGCTGACGGCGCTCGGTGTTAAGTTCACGGCCGACATTGCAGAGTGCACTTATATCGGTGTTTCGACCGATACGGGCTGCTTTAAGTTCTCGAATACGACCGCGCATTCGCATGCGGTAGCGGCGGCCTGTCTGACTGCCGGTATCGACGGCGGTGAGATCAACCGCGTGCTGTTTGAGACCAAATCGCGTCCGCGTTTTGAGATGGAGCGCATTGTATTTGATACGATGGAGTTCCACGAGAACGGCGCAATCGCGGTTGCCGTGCTCTGGCGCAGGGATATCGACCATGCAGGCGCGGATATGGACGATCTGGACTCGATTGCATCGCTCACGCGCCAGATTGAGGGCGTACAGATCGGCATCACGCTGACCGAGAAGCCGGACGGCACGGTTCGCGTTTCCGTCCGCACCACCAAGGAGATGGACGCGGCCGCTATCTGCAAGAAGGTCGGCGGCGGCGGTCATGTCCGTGCGGCAGGTGCGAGCTTCACCTGCGGCATGGCGGAGGCTAAGGCTGCTATGCTGAAGGCGGCAGAGGAGCAGTTTCATGCAGCAAAGTGACCTGAACGGCATTCTGCTGATGAACAAGCCGCAGGGCTTTACCTCGCACGATGTGGTTGCCAAGCTGCGCGGTATTCTGCACACGCGCAGGATCGGTCACGGCGGCACGCTCGACCCGATGGCGACCGGTGTTCTGCCGGTATTCGTCGGCGGTGCGACCAAGGCGGCAGATTTTGCTGCAGCGCAGGATAAGGAATACGTTGCCGGGTTCACGCTCGGCTACTGCACGGATACGCAGGATGTCACCGGCGAAATGCTCCAGACCAGCGAACGCTATGCCGCGGAATACGCGGTAAAGCAGATGGTGCGGCGCTTTATTGGTCCGCAGCAGCAGGTGCCGCCCATGTACTCGGCGGTCAAGGTGAACGGCCAGAAGCTGTACGACCTCGCCCGCAAGGGCAGGGAAGTTGAGCGTCCGGCGCGCGATATCATTGTGCACGAAATGGACCTGCTGGACTTTGACGAGAATGCCCAGAAGGGCATGCTGCGGTGCAAGGTCAGCAAGGGCACCTATGTCCGCACACTGGTCAATGACCTTGGCGAAAAGCTGGGCACGCTGGCCGTACTGCACAGTCTGAAGCGCACCCGTTCGGGCGCGTATGAGCTGGCGCAGTGCCATACCTTTGCCGAGTGTGAGCAGGCAATGGCAGAGGACACCATGCAGCAGCTTCTGCTGCCGACCGACAGCCTGTTTACCGATAGACCCGCCGTTTCGCTCACCGATGAGGGCGCAGAGCGCATTGCGAGAGGCGCAGTCGTATTTCCGCGCCAGACCGACAGCCTGCCGGAAACCGCAGATACCATCTGCCGTGTGTACCATCAGGATAAATTCCTCATGCTCGGTCAGGTGAGAGAGCTGGATAAGGGCGGTTTGGGTCTGTTTGTATACAAAAACTTCCGATAAGTTTTTGCATACAAACAGAAATGGAGAATTGAAAATGGAAAATGGATAATGAAGGTATCGCGCCTTGCGCGATGATTTAATAAGCGCGAAGCGCCGCATTCATTCTCAATTCTCAATTTTCAATTATCAATTTTTTCAGGGGGATTCCCTTATGATAGAAGTTACAAAGCCGCGTGCCATCGCGCTCGGCTACTTTGACGGCGTGCATCTGGGCCATCGGGCGCTCATGCAGCGTGCGGTCGAGCGTGCCAAGCAAATCGGCGGCACGAGTGCGGTTTTCACGTTTGATGTGCATCCGGATTCGGTTGTCATGGGCCGTCAGGTGCCGCTGCTGACCGCAAATGCATATCGCACCGAGGAGATCAAAAAGCTCGGCGGTGTGGACGAGGTTATTTTCGGCCACTTTGACCATGAAATGCAGCACATGGACTGGCGCGATTTTATCCACAAGCTGCTCATCGGTCGCTTCAATGCGGGCTGGATTATCTCGGGACGCAATAACCGTTTCGGCTATAAGGGGCAGGGCAACGCAGAAGGCATGGCTATCGAGTGCGAAAAGGCCGGCATCGGCTATGACTGCATCGAGGATGTCAAGATTGACGGCATTGTGGTGTCCTCCACCTATATTCGTCAGCTGATTTCGCAGGGCGATATGGAAGGTGCGGCTAAGTTCCTCGGTCATCCGTATACGGTTTCCGGTATTGTGGAGCACGGACGGCGTGTCGGCACAAGCGTGCTGCAGGTGCCGACGGTCAATCTGCGTCTGCCGACCGAAATGGCGCTGCCGCCGTACGGCGTGTACGCAACCCGCGTTCTGGTGGACGGACAGAGTTATATCGCAGCGACCAATATCGGTGTAAAGCCGACATTTTTGGACGGCGGTGCACCGACCATCGAGCCGCATCTGCTCGACTTTGCGGGCGATCTGTACGGCAAGATGATCCATGTGGAGCTGCATAAGTTCCTGCGTCCGGAAATGCAGTTTGAATCGGTGGAGGCGCTCAAGACCGCCATCGAGGAAAATGTGCAGCAGACCAGAGAATTTTTCAAAGATAAATAAGAAAAGGCGGTATCGCTGCATAGCGGTACCGCCTTTCTGTATCTCAGGGAACAATTTGGTTGACAATCAAGGGATCGTTCGGTATCATCAAGGTACAAGAATAAGGATAGAGAATCGGGAGGGAGACAATATGAAGAAATCGGTCAAATGTGCAGTGGCAGCGGCGCTGCTCCTTCTGCTTTGTGCGGTTGGGATCTATGGCATATTCTTTGCACCACGGAAGATCGGCTGTGCAGTCGATGATTCGTTTTCGTGGAAGGCGTACAGCTATACGCCGGTGACGAGCAAAACGATTTATAACTATGCGTTCCCGTCCGAAGAAATTACACTTTCTGCGGAAAATCGGGAGACGATCGTGCAGCTGCTTGCAGACAGTAAGGGCAAGCGGCGCTTTCCGGGCAGATGGACACCGTACGGCACGAATACCAGGATTCCGTGCGTCGTTGCAGTGCAAATAGACAGCGCGGAAGCAGATTATATGCTCTTTCTGTGCAGGAATGATTCGGAAGAGTTGCTGCTGCTGAAAACAGAACTACATGGCAAGGACAGATGGTATACGCTGGAGAGTCCGGCGCTTGCGGCGGCTCTGAATACCCTGTATCCGTATGATACCACAGGCAGCACTGTAACGCATACTGTCGGAACAAACTAAAAAAGCTGCGGTTAAACCGCAGCTTTGAGGCTGTCGAAAAACTCCGTTTTTCGAGCAGCCTCTCGATTGAAACCACGCTTTCAATCGAATCTTGACGAAAAGCCGCGCCCTACGGGCACAATTTTTCGTCCCTTGTATAATTCCCGAGGTACACGCCCCCGAGAATTATGAATTTGCTGTGCAAATTCTATTTTATGCGTGCTGCCGCACGAAAAGTGAAAACGATAGATTGACTTTATCGACAGACTGAAAGGGTCTCCCGCCATTCGGCGGGAGACCCTTTGCGTTCAGAACAGGAAAAACCAGGAGAGGTTATCCCTCTCCTGGTTTTTCAGGTTTGATTGTGTCGAAATTTAGTTACTTGATCTCAGCGAACATCTTCTCGAGCGCAGCCGCTGCAGCCTCCTCGTCCGCGCCGTCGCAGGTAACAGTGATGCTGTCGCCGCCCTTGACGGCCAGACCCATTACTGCGAAAATCTTCTTGAGGTCAGCGGTCTTTTCGCCCTTGGTGAGCGTTACTGCGCACTGGAAGCCCTTGGCGGCCTTGCTCAGCAGACCGGCCGGACGGGCGTGCAGGCCTTCCTTATCCTGAATGGTGATGGTAAACTGTTTCATGAAACTCTCTCCTTTTACTGCAGGTGGGTCAGTACAAACTTGATATCCGGGGTTTTCTTCATCATTTCAAGCGCCTCCTCGTCCTCGAGGACCTCGCAGACATGGGCGAGCAGGTCAAGGTGTGCATCACCGACACCGGCAATGCCGAAAATGAGGTATGCTTTCTCGTCACCGAAGTCTACGCCGTCAGGGTACTGCAGCATGACAACGCCGGACTTCTTGACAGTGGATTTCTTTTCGCTCGTGCCGTGCGGGATGGCAACGCCCATGCCCATGTAGGTGGTAACGAGCTTTTCGCGCTCGACCATTGCATCGGCGTAGTCGGCATCGACATAGCCGCGTTTGGCAAGCAGCGCACCTGCGGCGCGGATCGCGGTTTCCTTATCAACAGAGGGTAAGCCAAGCTGAATGTCCTCGGCCTGGATTACAAGGCCCTGATCCTGCGCGGCAGGTTCGTCAGTGGTTTCGGGAGCCGCGGCTTTCGCGGCAGGTGCAGCGGTCAGCGTCTGGTACAGGGTGTCCAGATTCGGGTCCGCAAGGAAGTTGTCAATCGTGATGATCTGTGCCTGCGGTGCACTCCTGCGGGCACGCTCGGCGAGAACACGCTGGCAGACAACGATATCTGCGTCAGCAGGTACGTTATCTACACTGGAGTTAGTGACGATCAGCTCCGGACGCTCGGCCTTGATGCGGTTGTGGAACTTGGTCGCGCCCATCGCGCTCGACCCCATGCCTGCGTCACACGAAAAGACGATCTTGTGCACGTCACCGGCGTTTATCGGTGCGGATTTGATGGCTGCGGGTGCTTCCCCCTTGGCCTGCGCCTTCATATCCTGCATTTTGGCCTGCGCTTCGCTGAGGTTCTGCGCATTGCCGGAAGTTGCTTTGAGAATGACAGACGAGAGTACAAACGATACGGCAGCTGCAAGGACAACGCCGATAAATACCGTCAGAACGGAGTCACGCGGCGCCATCGCCATGTAGGCAATGATCGAACCGGGGGATGCCGGGCCGGACAGACCGGTACCGGTCATGGTGTAGAACAGGATCGCGCAGAAGTTGCCCGCGATCGGAGCCAGAATGATGATCGGATTCATCAGAATGTACGGGAAGTAGATCTCGTGGATACCGCCGAGCAGGTGAATGACAACCGCGCCGGGAGCGGACTGACGTGTGGTCTTGTCCTTGCAGAACAGGCAGTACGCCAGCAGAACGCCCAGACCGGGACCGGGATTGGTCTCGAGCATGTACATGATGGAGCGGCCGGCCTCTGCAGCCTGGCTGACGCCAATTGGGTTGAAAATACCGTGGTTGATGGCGTTGTTCAGGAACAGCACCTTTGCCGGTTCAATAAAGATGGAAACCAGCGGCAGCAGGCTGTGGCTGACCAGAAAATCAACGCCTGCGGTAAGTACGGTGAGAATGGCGGTCATAAACGGGCCGATAACGTAGTAGCCGAGGATCGCCAGCAGCATGCCGAGGATGCCGATGGAGAAATTGTGGACCAGCATTTCAAAACCGGCGGGAATGTGCTCCTCCACGCGGTTGTCAAACTGCTTGATGACCCAGCCTGCCAGCGGGCCCATCACCATCGCACCCATCAGCATGGTGTAGTCCGAGCCGCAGATGCAGCCGATAACGGCGATGCAGGCAATGACGCGGCCGCGTTCCTTTGCGACCATATAGCCGCCCTGACCGGCGATGAGAATGGGCAGCAGGTAGCTCAGCATCGGTGAGACCATCGAGCTGAGCCGTTCGTTCGGGAACCAGCCCTTTTCGATGAACAGCGCTGTGAGGAAGCCCCATGCAATAAATGCACCGATGTTCGGCATGACCATGCCGCTCAAAAACTTGCCAAAACGGGAAATTGCGTTTTTCATAGCTTTTCAACTCCTTATCTGTGTTGCCGCATGACTTGCGGGATTCGGGGAGTCGCTTTCGTTTCGTTTGACTATATTGTACAGGCGGAATCCGGGTCTGACAAGGGAAACTATAGTGACTGATGTCACCGGCGAATGGTGACAAGTGTCGTAAGACTGTCGAAAACGCGCAGGGGAAAGGATGGCTGCTTGTGCAGTCTGCACAGAACAATGGTGACAGCAGAGCGGGTTGTCGGAGTTGTGTCACCGGAAGATGGTGACAAAAAACGCAGGATACGGAACAGTGTCACTTGTGCTGTCATTTTAGAATGTGGTATCATAGAGATAAGTAATTGAGAATGGAAAAGGGAGAATTAACGTATACACGATTGCAAATGAATTTACAAATGAATGCACTATGCTGACAGTGACATTCATTTTCCATTCTAAACCTGTTGGATTTTATAGAAAGGAGCTATCCCGATGTCTGAAACCCTGCCTTCGCTGACTGCGAACGGACAAAAGTTAATCGACCGTCTACTGACGCTGCCGCAGGGCTGGGTGACGGCGGCGATGCTCGCGGAGAGCATCGGCGTGAGCCGCCGCACGGTGCTGCGTGAGCTGCCGAGTGTGGAGCAATGGATTGCCGCAGCAGGCTATCGCTTTGTACGCAGTCCGGGACAGGGACTGCTGCTGGACGAGCCGCCTGCACGCCGGGAGCAAATGCGCGCGCTGCTGAACGGCAGCACAGTCTACGCGGAGCTGCCGCGCCGTCAGCGGCGGCAAAAGCTGCTCGGTATGCTGCTGCAGGCGCGTGAGCCGATGAAAACCGCAGCACTGGCGCGGGAGCTGCTCGTCTCCGAGAGCACACTGGCCGCCGATCTGGACGAAATCGGGCAGTGGGTATCCTCGTATGCGGTGACGCTGCACCGCCGACCCGGTGTGGGCGTATGGCTCAAGGGCGAAAAGCTGTCCTGCCGCCGCGCCGCTGCCGCGCTGCTGCAGAGCAGCCTGACCGAAGAAGAGCTGCAGGCGGTGCTGCGCGGTAATTTTGCTGCAGGCGGCGCATTTGCCGCGCTGCTGAATACGAAAATCGCCGAGCGGGTATGGCAGGTGCTGCAGCAGTTCGAGCAGAAGGAGAAGCTCCGTCTGCCGGATGCGGGTTTTCTGACGCTTGCCATCCACTGCACGCTGGCGGTGCAGCAGCTGCGCGAACAGGGCGGTTCGTCTGCCGCAGTTCACCCGCCGGAAAACGCCGCACAGCGGTTAGGGGCAGCTTTGGGACAGGCGTTCGGCCTGACGCTGCCGACCGAGGAAGTGCAGTATTTAGAGCAGTATCTGGCAGCGTATATCACCGGTGACGATGGCGAAAAATGGGGAGCCGGCGAGATGTACCTGCGCCATCTGACCGGACGGCTGATCAGCGAGGTAGGACGCGCGATGCGCGTGAATTTCTCGGGCTATGCATCGCTGAGAGACAACCTGTTTACGCATTTACGGCCGATGCTGCTGCGCGTGCGTGAGCAGATTCACATGGATAATCCGCAGCTGGACACGATTCAGCGTGAATATCCGCAGTTGTGGGCGGCAACACGCGCCGCATGCGACACCGTCGAGATGGAACTGGCGTTGCCGCACATTCCGGACAGCGAAGCGGCATATCTTGCCATGCACTTTGGCGCGGTGCTCGAGCAGAACGGCGCACTGCGGCAGGCCGCTCGCGTGGTGGTTGCGTGCCCGCTGGGTATGAGCTCAAGTCGATTTCTGGCTTCGCGTATCGAGGGCGAATTCCCGACCCTCAAGGTGGACGGCTGCTGTTCGGTGCGCGAACTCGATCCAGAGCAGCTGCACAGCCGCGGCATCGACCTTGTGATTGCAACCGTGCCGCTCGAGCTGGCGTATCCGTCGATTACGGTCAATCCCGCGCTGCTCGAGCCGGATCGCGCCCTTCTGCGGGATGCGGTGCAGCGGCTGAACGGCACTGTGCGGACCGGCACACCGGCAGAGCCGTCTGCCGCCTCGGCGGCCGAAGGCGGCCTGCGCTACACCTATCGCCTCACGCGCTCGATGGTGCAGATGCTCGACCATTTATGCATCCGGACTGTGTGCAAACCGGTTTCGCGGCAGGGCCTGATTGACGCGGCAAGCCGTCTGTTCTGCCCGAATGAGGACGCATCGCGTCTGGTGGCGCAGCAGCTGCGCCGACGGGAAGCCATGGGCGATACTTATATCAAGCCGCTGTTCGCGCTGCTGCTGCATTGCAGGACAAAGGCGGTATCGGACTGCCGATTCGGCTATTTACAGGCACAGCCGCCGGTCTACGAGGCCGGAAAGATGATTATGGGGGCATTTGTGCTGCTTGCGCCGGATACCGGTGATCCGATTCCGGTGGAGGTCATGCGCATGGTGAGCGCACAGCTGATCGAGGAGCCTGAGCTGATCGAGCGCCTGCGGACCGGTCAGCGCGACGCAGCCGTGCAGCTGTTGGAAGAAAAGCTGGATCGTCTGTTCTCAGAACACGGAAATTAAGCATAAAAGGGAGCGGTAATGCGGAAAATATTCTGCATTGCCGCTCCTTTTGCGCGCAGAACAGAATTTACAGAGAGAATGCGCTCTTGTGAATCATCACAAAAATGAAAGTGATTATTTGTTGAAATAACAGATTGACGCTTGCACAGGCTGTTGGTATTATAATTATAGCTTTCGTTTCAACAGTTTCAAATATCTGAAAGGGGTCATTCCATGATCTATACGGTAACACTCAACCCCGCATTGGATAAAACGGTAGAAATTCCGGGTATGGCGCTTGACACGGTCAACCGCATCACGGAAATGCGCACGGATCCCGGCGGCAAGGGCATCAACGTAAGCAAGGTGATTGCCAAACTCGGCGGAGACAGCCGCGCAGTCGGCATTCTGGGTGGTGAGAGCGGCAGAACGCTCGAAAAGCTGCTCGAAAACGAGAATTTCACCACGCAGTTCCGGTTCGTTGAGGGGCAGACCCGCACGAATATCAAAATCATTGACCGGGTCGGCCACACGAATACCGACATCAATGAGCCGGGGCTGACCGTCACGGACGCAGATTTAGATGCGCTGCTGAACGACCTTCTGGCCGAGGTGCACGCAGGCGACATCGTGGTGCTGGCGGGCAGTCTGCCGAAGGGCGCACCGCAGGACACCTACTGCGTGTGGACGAGCGCATGCAAAAAAGCAGGTGCGCGGGTGTTCCTCGATGCGGACGGCGCTTTACTGGCAGAAGGCTTAAAGGCCGCGCCGTACCTCATCAAGCCGAATGATGATGAGCTGTCGCGTCTGGCGGGCAAAAAACTGGAAACCATCGAAGAGTTGACCGCAGAGGGTCAAAAGCTGCTGGAGAGCGGCATCGAACGGGTGGTTATCTCGCTGGGCGGACGCGGCGCGCTGTATCTGCGCAAGGGCAGCACGATTTATGCTGAGGGACTCAAGGTTCCGGTCGGCAGTACGGTCGGTGCGGGTGACAGCGTGGTGGCCGCGCTGGCGTATGCCGAGTCGCAGGATATGAGCGAGGAGGACGCTGTCCGTCTCTCGACTGCGACCGGAGCCGCGAATGTCATGTGCAGCGGCACACAGGCCGCCGAGCGCTCGGTTATCGAGGAGCTGCTTCCGAAAGTACGTTTTTCCAAGCTGTAATTGTTGAAATCTATTGCCTAAGTGATAAAGGAGAGTTATTATTATGAAAGCAAGGGCTGTACGTCTGCATGCTGCGAATGATCTGCGTCTGGATACCTTTGAGCTGCCGGAAATCCGTGACGACGAAATCCTGGTCAAGGTCGTATCCGACAGCATCTGCATGTCCACCTACAAGTGCGCGATCCTTGGTACCGAGCACAAGCGCGTGCATCCCGATGTTGCCGAGCATCCGGCCATCATGGGTCACGAGTTTGCGGGCGATATCGTCAAGGTTGGCGCGAAGCATCAGGATAAGTTCAAGCCGGGTATGAAGTTCACGCTGCAGCCGGCGCTCAACTACAAGGGTACGATGTGGAGCCCCGGATACTCCTATGAGTTCTTCGGCGGCGATGCGACCTACTGCATCATTCCGGCTGAGGTTATGGAACTTGGCTGCCTGCTCGAGTACAAGGGGCGTGCCTACTACGAGGCGTCTCTTGCCGAGCCGATGAGCTGCTCAATCGGTGCGTTCAACGCCGCTTATCATACCAAGATGGGTGTTTACCATCACGAAATGGGCATCAAGCAGGGCGGCAAGCTGGCTATCATGGCCGGTGCGGGCCCGATGGGTCTGGGTGCGTTGACGTATGCGCTGCACCGTGACGTCCGTCCGTCCATGGTCGTTGTGACCGATGTGAACGAGGACCGTCTGGCACGCGCCGAGGCGCTGTTCCCGCCTGCCGAGGTCAAGGAGAAGGACGGCATCGACCTGCACTTTGTCAACACCGGCAAGATGGAGAATCCGGCGGCAGAGCTGCGCGAAATGACCGGCGGCACCGGTTTTGACGATGTATTCTGCTACGCGCCGGTTGCGGTGGTTGTCGAGCTTTGCAGCGCGGTGCTCGGCCGCGATGGCTGCCTGAACTTCTTCGCCGGCCCGACCGACAAGCAGTTCTCTGCCAAGATGAACTTTTATGATGTACACTATAATTCCACACATGTTATGGGCACGACCGGGGGCAATACGGCGGATATGATCGAGTCGCTCGAGCTGACCGCATCCGGACGTATCGACCCGGCGGTTATGGTGACGCATATCGGCGGTCTGGATG
>OLOI01001631.1_pt1 | contig 18332 bp, 10 predicted proteins | sample 1672131 | NCBI WGS metagenome assembly OLOI01 (sample SAMEA3136651, study PRJEB25190) | human gut metagenome | reverse complement strand
GTTCTACTGGGGGAAGAAGAAAACTTTAGTATATGAAAATAAAACCTCGCATGATTTGATACGATCAAAAGTATCTCTGTTCGATTTCGGTCTGCTTTAAATTCGTTTTTATAGAATTATTGTTCTTTTTTGAAACGCTCAATATATTTGCTCGGCAGCATTCCGTAATACTTCGTGAAGGTGCGCGAGAACGTCTCTGTGTTATAGCCTACGTCCTCGGCAACATCCTTGATCTTCATGTTCGGATTTTCCCGAAACAGGAAAATCGCTTTTTCCATACGGTATTTTGCCAGGTAATCCTTAAAATTTTCTCCCACAAGCTGCTTGAACTGCTTGCTGACATAAAACTGTGACATGTTCATAGACGAAGCAAGCGTCAAAAGCGATATGTTTTTTTGATAGTTTTGATGGATATAATCCAGCATCTTCTGTTTTGTCTGTTCATCCGCGCTGAGCCGCGAGGTCTTGATATACGAGATAATTTCCTTCAGCAGCTCGTACACCTTTTCGTTCATCAAAGATTGAGTCGTGCATTGCTTTAATTCGAGATAAATGCTGATGTCCTCACCGAAAAGTTGTTTTTCAGTCTTGTTGATCGCAGAGAGGCTGCGTGAAAACGTAACAAAAAGCATAACAACAAGCTGAGAATGCTGATCCTTTGTGAATACACCATCGCCCATAACCGAATTTATCATGGCGGTCATACCCGATACGCATTGTCCAAATCGCAGGACAGTATCTGGTTGATAACCGTGCTTTCTGCCTCCGGTGAATATCCCGATGCGGAAAAGTCTTTTGACGGAAGATCGTTTGGCGAAAGCACCATCGTGAACCCGGATGAAACGATCATGTTTCGCTGAAGAGAGATTGCAGCAGAGAATGACCGCGAGAGTGCATAGAAATTATTGGCAGGCGGACCGAAGGAAACCTTAAGGACGAGATCCATGCCGGATTCGATTTTAAGAGCCAGGGAAAGAAGAAGCTGTCTCGTTTCGGCATAGCCGGAAAAGGGCATGATCAGGATATGTGATTTCAGGTCAAGGTCAAGCACCTTAAAAAAGCCGCGGCCCGAAAACTCCTGTTCGATAAAGTATCCGGCCGAGGTATGGATTCCGCACAGTGCATCCGTATCTAAAAAATGTGTTAACTCAGCATAGTTTTTGCATTCCAAAATACAGACCGTAAGGGGAAATCCGACTTCTTCAAGATTATAATTTCTGATGCCGTCGGATATTTCCTTAGACGAGAGCGTTCCGTTGATAAGATTGATCCAGAATTGGTCAAGCAGAGAAATTTTATAATCCTGAATCATAGAGGATAGGGCTTTGTTCTCATTAAAAAGGCTTGATATGGAGGATTCAATGCTTTCAAATTCGTCCTTGCCTTCGTCTTGCCCCACGGCAAGTCTTCGCATGACTGTGCTGATCGGGACATAGATGCGCTGCGCATTCTTTTTGGAAATATACAGGGTGACAAACAGGGCAACAAGCAAAATAAACATGAACAGTATGAAAAAGTTGTTTGTTGCAAGAAGATAGTCAAGGTTACGTGTGACATACGAGGTTTCGATATCATACCAAAAGGTTGACGCATTGTCGGTCGCAACGGTGCGAAATTTAAGACGGTTTTCCATTTCGTCTTCAATGTGGTTTGCTTTATAGCCGCTTCTTATGCGCACGGTCTGTCCGTTCAGCTTTAATACGATTGCCGAGTGGGACGGGTCGGCGGAGGAATGATCCAAAAAACGGTCAAGGTCAAAAAGGTATATGACGGGCATTGTATGCTTGCCCACGCCCGGACATAGAATCATGGTCAGATAATATTTTTGCTGGTTGATCTCGCTTACGGTTGAAGTCTTTGTCCACGGACGAATATTTTCGTCATTGACAAAGGCCGAAAGAGAGGCGCGCAGCTCTGCGGCGGAAAGCCCGAAACGCTGTGCAAAAAAGTCCAGTTTGAAACTGCCGGAATCAGTCAGCACGGTATCTGTATCCAAATTTGCAATGGCGATGCCCGACAGAAGGTCAGAGGCGGAAAAGGAAATTGCGCGGAGCGTTTCAATGGCGTTAACGGCGTTTTTTGCCATTTCGGCTTGATCTTTGCTTGTAATAAAGTCCGAAACGGAGGGGAATTCCTGTAAAAATCCGGTGATGTTTGTTGAATAGGTCAGGGCCTCTGATACATCATTGGTAACATAGCCGATGGCGGTTGATGCGCTGTGGGCATAATCCTTGGAAACCGAAAAGACACAGATGATGTAAGCGATGACAGAAAACAGGATGACGTAGACAATAAAATAACCTGTAATTTTCTTTTCCAAAAATTTATAATACTTCATACGGTTTCTCCTTCCCAAGACCTACCCTTTTACTGCCGAAACGGCAAGCGTACCAAGGCGCATTTTTCCTGCGTCATTTTTTTTGATTTTATACCATTTAGGTTCCTTTGTCAATACAAAACGGGTGAGCAAGTGTCGCAGGAACGGCGTTTTTACGTTAAAAAACAAAAAGTGAGACTCAAATGGCAAATTTTTAGAGTTGTGATTTGGCGATAAGTATTTTATACTGAAACTACCAAAAAAGTGTGCAAAGGTTAAAAAATAATCAGGAAAGGTGAAATGTGCTTATGGGTGTGAAACAGATAAAAAAACTGGGAGCGGCCGTTTTGATATCCTCACTGATGTCGGTTCCCTGTGCGGCGAAGAGTGGAGATCTTACCGTTTCTGAGGTCAGGGGCGAGATATTGGAAGGTACGGCGTCATACAGCGCGAAACTTACCAATCATACCGATGCGGCGGCAAGCCCTGCAATGGTTCTGGTGTGGTACGAAAACGGTATGCTGAAAGATATAAAGACGTATACCGAGACGGTTTCGGCCGGAGGCGATGTCAATATGAATACGCAAATATCCAACGTGACCGTCACCGATGACACAAAAATTACGGGATTTATATTGGAAAATAAAAAATTTTCGATTCCGATTTCCTATGACGAAATCGAGCGTCTCGGCAATAACAGCGTTAAAATAGAGGATTTTCAAATAAACGGACTGGATGCGGCGGAAATCAATATGGATGGCGAACGTAAAAAAATCGACGTTTTGGTTCCGCTTTACAATAAGAGCGGAGATACGACGGAGGAAGTCGGAACGCAGCAGACCGTCTCTGTTACCGTTGAAAATGCAAAATCAACCGTGGCTATCGACGGTGTAGCGCTTGACGGCAATGATTCGGAAAAAACGAAAACAGGGACAGTAGATTTTGCGGATGCAAAAACGCTTACCGTGACGGCAGAGGACGGAACGGCGTGTGACTATGCGCTGTCCTTAGGAAGGTTTATCAAAGAGGATTTTGATAACGGCAGCGCGTTTTCCGATGAGATGCTCATCGGTTCATCGGAAAAGAGCGAAACCTGGAAGAGCGGTACGAAAAACCTTGCACAGGGCGAGGCGGCGCGGTACTTTTCGACAGTATGCACGGGCAATGCAAACGAATATGCCGAGAGCATAAGCGTTGGCGTTCTTCCCATTTCCGAGGCGCATAAGCGCGACAGAATATCCGCTATGGATACCGGAAGCACGAACGCCTCAGGCAAGGCGATACGGATCAGCAAAACAAGAGGCCAGGGAAATGATGCGACAAACGCGACGCCCTATTTTCAGATAAACAATGCGTATAAAGGCGCGCAGGAGTATGTGACAGTCGAATACGACACGGCGTTTGATTACGGAAGGGTGACCGAGGGAATGGTCGGAACCCGCGGCGGCGGTATCAGATATTTCGGCTCGGACAAATACGCGATTTATGATAACAGCAATAAGAATACAAACGAATTGGAGCAGATTTGGAATCTTCAGCTGGTTGAAAACACTGCGACGGCCTGGGCGAACGGCGAGAACGGCAAACCGAATTGTCCGCCCGACAGCTGGTATCATGTGAAAACCGTGCTTGATGTGAAGAATAAAACGGCGACAACCTATATCGACGGAAAACAACTCGGAACGGCGGAATTTGACGTTTCGGAATACTGGAAGGGAAATATCCTGATATCCTTCCAGACATCGGGCTTTCGGTCGGTTGATATATGGGTTGACAATATAAAAACGGTGTGGAGATAAGAATACAAGGAGGAAAGTGCTATGAACCAGCTAAAAAAGCTGCTTGCGGCAGCGGTTTTGGGTGTCGTATGTGCGGCCGCGGCCGGGGTTCTTCCGGCCTTGGCGGCAGAACTGAACTTCAGTGGTTCGATTGATACGGATGGGGTTTTCTCGGTAAGCGGAAACGGAAATGCGGGATATGTATACGTAGCGTTAATCCGCGGTGACGAACAGACGGTTTTGGACTCGTATGAGAGCCTTGACATCGGTGAAAGCGTGCTTGCCGATGCGGCAGAGGTCGGAAGTGACGGCAGTTTTGCATTTAGGCTAAAGCTTCCGGACGGTGAGGCGGAAAGACCATCGGCTGAGCGTAAGTACACGGCGGTGATTGGAAACACAGAGACCTATACACCGCTTGATCAAAGGATTCTATTCCTTTACTTTGCGACAGACGAGGAAATCGTATCAGCGCTTTCAGCGGTGAACCGCGCGGTGGAGAACGGCTCGGCGGAAAATCTGAAAACCGCGCTGGAGGAAAACGCCGATGTACTTCAGCTTAACTGGATATTCAAAAATGCCGAGTATAGGAGTGATCGCAGCGGCGTGCTGAAAATCATGCTGGACGCCAATGCGAAGGCTGCATTTAAGGATTCGGCCGCTGTGTCGGAGGCTGTTTTAAAAGCGGCAGGCACATGTGCGCTCCGCAAGGCGGACAGAGATACGTTTGATTCAGCGGTTAAGCAGTACGGAAAGATGCTTGGCCTCAATACCGATCAGTATGAACGAAACGCTGCACTTGCGGCGGCAATGAAACGCTGCGCAAAAACGGTGATTGCGGAATATGGTTTAACGCTGCCAAGCGATGCGGCAGAAGCGTTTCGCACCGTTGAGGCGGTTGCGGCGGTCAATATTGCGGCAAGAGGAGATGTTGTGAGGACAATCGGTGCATACAGTGATGTTTTGGGACTTGATGTGTCAGGATTGACCGAAAGCGAGAAGATCGCCGTTGCCTCTAAAATGTGCGTGACGGGTGAGGATAGGGAGTATGCGACTGTCTCGGCAATGAAGATTGCATATCAAAACGCCATAAAGCCTGATAACACAGGCGGCAATACAGGCGGAGGCAGCATAGGCGGAAGCAGTAGCGGTGGTGGCTCATACGGTAACAGTGTGCCGGGCGGCGTGATCAAAACACCGCAGAACGAGGATAAGCCGAATGCCGATACAGCGCCGGTTGAGATCTTTTCGGACTTAGGCGATGCTGAGTGGGCGAGATCGTATATTGAAAGTCTTGCGAAAAGCGGCATCGTCAGCGGAAAGGGCGATAAGATATTTGATCCGAATTCGCCTGTCATGCGTGAGGAATTTATTAAGATGCTTGCCGGCGCGATCAAGCTGCCCGAATCGGATCAAAAATCGGAGTTTGGCGATGTTGAACCAAATGCATGGTATGCGCCGTTTATCAGTGCGGCGGCAGAGAGCGGTCTGCTGAACGGATATGATGACGGAAGAGTGGGGATCGGCCTTCCGATCAGCCGCGAAGAGGCGGCAACGCTGATATCGCGTGCCGCAGATCATGAAAACTGCGAAATAACGGCGGCGGCCCATCTTAACTTTGAGGATAGTTTGGATATTTCGGAGTTTGCTGCGGATGCGGTGAAACGCTGTGTGGGAGCGGGAATGATTCAAGGTGATGAAAACAATATGTTTCGTCCGAAGGCGTCAATCACCCGTGCAGAGTGTGCAAAGATCATCTTTTGTCTTATCAATCTGATTTCTTAAATAATAGGAAGGAGATATTGTGTGACGATGATATGGATAACGTATAAAAACAAAAGGGCGGTGAGCCTGTTTATAATCATTGCCGTCTGCCTGTGTGCGTTTGCTTTTCCGGTGCAGGCCGAGGAGGTGACCGATGCGGCGCTGACCGAGTATCACTGCAAGCAGCTGACGGAGCTTGGCGTTTTAACCTATGATGTCTCAGAGGATATGTATCAGCAGCCGGTAAGCCGCATCCATGCGTACGGTGCCGCAATGGGGCTTTTGGGGGATCTGCTTGACGGTTTGCATTATGATACATACACTTTTTCGGACATTTCGGATTTGGCTGAGGCCGATAAGATACAGTTCGCGTATGAGCAGGGGTGTATCGAACCGAATTGGAAGTTTGACCCTCAGACACCGGCAACGGTAGGGGAAACGGTAAGGATGATCGTATCGGAGATGGGGTATAGCGAGATCGCAAAAACGCTCGGCGAGGGAAACAGCGGCTATATGACGATGGCAAGGCGGCTTGATCTGCTGAGCGGGCTTAGTATCAGTCAAAATGATATTTTGACCTGGGAAATGCTGATTCAGCTTCTTTCCAATTCGCTGGATGCAAAAATACTTCACTTGATCGGATATGACAGTGAGAATGAGGTCCTGGCAAAGGTAACGGGCGACACGATGCTGAATGTATATTTTGACATATACAAGGTTTCGGGCGTGGTGGAAGCAAACCAAAGCGGTGCGCTTAACGGATATAACGATGCAGGAGAGGGCTATGTAATGATCGGTGGAAAACGTATGAAAACCGGCGATTCTGCTGCCGATGAATATCTGGGATATTACGTGGACTGTTATGCGCGGCTTAGCGGCAGTGAATATACGATCGTCTCGGCCGAGAAGAGCCCGACGCAAAACCGTGAGTGGAAAATAGCAGCTGAGGACTTGCTTGTCGATCATTCACGATGGTCGCCTTTTCGAATCATCTATCAGAATGAGAGCGGAAAGACAAAAGAATTAAGCCTTCCGTCTGACGTGTCCGTAATTTATAACGGCAGACAGCTCTTTGATTATACCGCCGATGATTTAAAAATCGTTCTCGGTGAAATAACTGCGGTTGACGCAAAGGGAAGCGGAACGCCGCAGGTGGTTTTAGTCAGCGAGTATAAAAATTACATCGCGGACGCTTACAGCGAGACGCAGAATATATTGTATTCCAAAAACCTTGCGCCGCTGAAGTTTGAAAGTGACAGCGATGTCTTTATCACAAATGTAAACGGCGAGGAATATCCCTTAACGGATATAACGGAATACACCGTACTCAGTCTCAGTGTCAGCAAGGACGGTAAATGTGTGCGCGGTATGGCGCTTAAGGATAAGGTGAGCGGACAGGTGACGCGTATCAGTCAAAATGACGGAAAGACAGAATTGACGCTTGATTCGGGAAAGGTTGAAAAATATACGGTCAGCCGCGGATGGAACGGAAAGGACTGCACGGGAAAGCCGATTTCCTTAACGGTCGGCAAGCGCTATCTGATCTACCTTGACAAAAACGGGTTTGCGGCGGCGTTTGTCGAGAAAAACTCCGGTCTGATATACGCGTTTTTGTACGAGGCATCGGTAAACCGAACGTTTGATGCCGAGATTCGGTTTCGTTTATTTACCGATAGCGGAACATGGGAAGAGCTGCGGCTCTCCGATAAGGCTGCGGTGAACGGAACCAAATACAAGCAACAGCAGATCTTGGGACTTGACTGCCTGTTTGACGGCGGCGTGGTGAAGCAGCAGCTTGTCAAGGTGATGATCGATGAAGATAACGAAATATCAAAGATATACACGGCAAACGGACTGGATAAGTCCGTGGATGGCGACGCATTAAGCGGAAGCCTTAACATCAACAAAAACACGACCTATAAGTCGGGCGTACTCACCGATTACAGCTATTCTTTAAACGGAACGATGATATTTGTGCTCCCGAAGGTCGGCGGCAAGTATGACGAGGATTTGTTTGAGGTGGCGGAGAGCGCAAGACTCAGCAATGACCGCACCTATCTTTTCAAGGATTTTTATGATGTTTCGGACACGATGCAGGTGAAAATTGCCTTGATGGAGAAGCAGCTCTCGACGTACGATTACTGGAACAATTACGCAGTATATGTGAAGTCTGTTGACGAGGTTTTCAGAAACGGTGAGACCGAACGCGCGATTGCGTGCGTCAACAAGGGAAACGATGTAACCTATTACACAAAGGATGACGATTATCTTTCGGATGTCAATAACGGCGATATTCTGGTGATTCATCTCAGCCGCGACAATGAAATCGACACCGCGGTTAAGAAAATTTATGACGCAAAAACAAAAACGGTAACCCAAAGCATCAGAGTCAATGAGTGTGAAACGCACAGCGCCTGGTATGGAACGGTGACGGCAAAGGATGAAAATAATCTTTTGATCACGCAGGAGGACGGCACAAAACGCTGCGTTCCCATCGCGGCGGTCAGGTACACGACCTTTTATAAGGAAGGTGAAACATCGGCGGATAAGCGATTCCGTGCCGGAAAAATACAGGAGGTTCCAAAGGATGCAAGGGCAATCTTCTACATCCGATCGGGGGACAGTATGGATCTGACGGTGTTTGAGTAAAAACGTTTTCAAATTTCTACCAATAAATTTTTTAAAGGAGATAGGAAAAATGCAAGTTTTTAAGAAAATGCAAAAAGTGAAAGCGGCAGCAGCAGGCCTTGCGGCAGTGATGGCGGTTACCTGCCTCAGCGGCTGCGGCGGCGGAAAGCAGAGCGCAAAAGTGAATCTTGACGGTGAGATCCCGAAGGAATTATCAATATTTTCAACGCTTGGCGCAAATGTTTCAAGCGCGGGCGGAAGCAGCTTTAACGACACGACAACGTTTCAGCTGCTGGAAGAAAAAACCGGCTGTCATGTAGAGTGGCAGCATCCGGCGGCAGGAGCCGAAAAGGAACGCTTTAATATGATGATTGCCTCCGGCGAATATCCCGATGCAATCGTGTATAACTGGACGGATGTAAACGGCGGTATCGATTCTTATGTTGATGATGGGGTAATCGTGGATTTAACCCCTTATATTGAAGAGTGTATGCCGAACTTCAGCAAACTTTTAAGTGAAAATCCGGAGTTTAAAAAGAGCGTGATGACCGATGACGGGAAAATTTTGTCGATTCCGTATATCAGAAAGGATAAGCAGCTCTGCATCTATCAGGGAACGCTCATCCGCCAGGATTGGCTTGATAAGCTGAATTTAAAAGCGCCCACTACCCCCGAAGAACTTGAAAAGGTACTTATGGCGTTTAAAACGCAGGATCCCAACGGAAACGGAAAGGCCGATGAAATCCCGTGGAGTGCGGCATACGGCTTTGATAATGTAATGGGAATCGGCCCTGTTCTCTGGGCGTTTAACACGACATATGACTTCCATTTAAAGGACGGCAAGGTAGTGTACGGCCCGACCACGGATGCGTTTAAAGAGGGAATAACCTATCTTGCAAGACTTTATAGCGAGGGACTCATAGACCCCGACTACCTTACAAACGACCGCGCGAAGATGGATGCAAAGTATACATCGGATATATCCGGCTTTGGGTTCGGCTTCCAGCCGTCAACGTATTACGCATCGATGAACGACGGAAAGAGAAAGGTTTCCGGTATCGGATATTTAAAGAGTGCAGACGGCAAGAACTATTGTTATAACGATGCGTATGTGCAGCCGGTGATGAAGAGTGTTTCGCTTGCAGTAACAAGCAGCAATCAAAACGTCGCAGGAACCCTCAAATGGCTTGACAATCTCTACGGCGGCGACGGAATGATGTATGCAAACTACGGCAAGGAAGGCAAGACCTACGAGATGAAGGACGGAGAACCGGTATTTACCGAGTATATGACCAAGAATTCCGACGGAAAGACGCTTGCGCAGATGGTGGGTCTTACCTGTGCAGTGCGCGACAGTGCCTTCCCGATGCTTCAAACATGGCAGTTTTATAAGCAGACGCTGCAGCCGTGGGGCGTTGACGCAATCGAGACATGGATGAATGATAATGCGGACACAAGCAATATTCTGCAGCAGATTTCACGTACCCAGGAGGAGTCGGAGCGCTTTAGCGAACTGATGAACCCGATTAAGACCTATATGCAGGAGCAGGCAAACAAGGTGATTACCGGTGCGGTTTCCCCGGACGATTGGGATCAGGTGGTTGCTGAAATTAACAAAATGGGTATTGATGAGGTATTGGAAATCCAAAACGCTGCCTATGAGAGATATCTTAAGAGATAAATGAGACATAAAACGTATGCGGAGCGCTTTCTGCGTTTCGCATACGGAAACTGCTTAGGAAAGGAGTGGCGGTATTGACGGCTGCTGGGACAAAAAGAGCAAAAAGATCGGTCAAGCGGGGTTCGCTGCGAAGAGAAGTTTTAAAATACAAGCATATTTATATCATACTGATTCCGGCGATCCTTTATTATGTCTTGTTTCAATATGCACCGATGGGCGGACTTGCAATCGCGTTTCAGAAGTTTTCGCTGACAAAGGGCATACTCGGAAGCAGATGGGTAGGACTTTCTAACTTTACATCCTTTTTGAACGATGTATATTTTTGGAGACTTTTGAGAAACACCCTCATGATTAACTTTTGGGGGTTGGTTTTCGGGTTTCCGGCTCCGATTATTTTCGCTCTGCTCTTGAACGAAATTAAAAAGGATCGCTTTAAAAAATCGGTGCAGACAATTACATATATTCCGCACTTTTTATCGGTTGTTGTTGTATCAAGCCTTGTACTTACTTTTGTGTCATCTCAGGGAATTTTAAATTCGCTGATACGGTTATTCGGCGGAGACACGGTCTATTTTATGAATGAGCCGAAGTATTTTTACCGTATTTATGTCATATCCGACATCTGGCAGGAGCTTGGCTGGAACAGTATTTTGTACGTTGCGGCCATTTCGGGCATAGACCAGGAACTGTACGAGGCGGCAACCATTGACGGCGCAGGCCGCTGGAGACAGCTATGGAATGTGACGCTGCCGGGCATCATGGGGACGATTATGATCGTTTTGATTATGCGAATGGGAAGAATGCTCACGATCGGGTATGACAAGATTATTCTTCTCTATAACCCGGCGATTTATGAAAGAGCCGACGTGATATCGACCTATGTGTATCGGCGCGGACTTTTAGACGGAGATTACGGCTATTCGGCGGCAGTCGGACTGTTTAACTCGGTATTTAACTTTATCTTCCTGATGACGGCGAACTTTTTCAGCAAAAAGGCAACCGGAAGCGGCTTGTGGTAGAGGGGGCGGATGACAATGAAATACAGAAAAAGTGCAGGAGAGCGGACGTTTGATACGTTGAACTGCCTGCTGATGATTATTTTGATTCTTGTTACATTATATCCCTGCTACTATGTTTTGGTGGCATCGCTCAGCGACCCAAGCCGGATCTATGAGGGCAGCGGAATGCTTCTTTGGCCAAAGGGGTTTGTAACAGGGGCGTATAAGAGTGTTTTGTCCTATACCCAGCTTTGGGTGAGCTATGCAAATACAGCGCTGTACGTTGTATCCGGCGGCTTTTTATCAACGCTGATTACCGTTATGACCGCCTTTGCGCTGACACGAAAGGGACTTCCGTTTAAAAATCTTGTCATGATGCTGATTTTATTTACGATGTATTTTTCGGGTGGACTGATTCCGACATTCATCGTGATAAGGAATCTGCATTTGGTTGATACAAGATGGGTGGTTATACTGCTGCCGCTGATCAATACCTATAATCTGATTATCACGATTTCCTATTTCAAGGGGCTGCCATATGAACTGGAGGAGGCGGCGAAAATTGACGGCGCGAACGATTACCGTATTCTGTTTCAGGTTATGGTGCCGATTGCAAAGCCGATTATTGCGGTAATCACGCTGTATTATATGGTGTCGCTCTGGAACAGTTACTTTAACGAGATGATCTATCTGACAAGCCGCTCTAAGTTTCCGCTCCAGCTTGTTTTGCGTGAGATACTGATTCAAAACGACACGGCAAGTGTCGGCGGTGCGGCATCAAATGCAGGCGATGTGCAGTCCTATGCCGAGAATTTAAAATTTGCGGTTATTGTGGTTTCAACGGTGCCGATTTTGTGTATATATCCCTTTGTTCAGAAGTATTTCGTAAAGGGCGTGACGATCGGTGCGGTCAAAGGCTAGGCAGAGTCTAAGCAAAAGAGAGGAGGAAGGTTTTATGAAACGATGGTTCAGTCCGATTCTTGCGTGTTTTGTTGCGTTGGCGGCGTTTTGTCCGTTGACTGCCCTTGCGGAGGAACCGGCAATGGGAGAGGGTCTTGATGCATACCTGAATGAAAATTCGTTTGAAGAGAATGGATCTCTGATGGTTCCGCTGCGCGCGCTGACCGAAGGAATCGGCGGAGAAATTTTGTGGAGTTTTCTCACCGAAACAGCAACGGTACGATACGGTGATATCACAATGAAGCTTAAAGAAAACAGTGAAACCGCCGAGGTATCGGGTGAGACGATTCCCATCACCGAGAAGGTGAAGAATGTGGAAGGAAGGCTCTATGCTCCTGTGCGATTTGTTGCTGAGAACCTCGGACTTTGTGTTAACTGGAACGATGAAACGCAGAAGGTAAGTGTTTCGCTGAAAGCAAAGAATGCGGACACGGGACATCTGTATCACGTTGTTTCCGTTTCGGCAAGCGGCGATGACGGCAACAAGCCGGAGGGCGTTCTGGACAGAAATTATCAGACGCGGTGGTCTTGTGACGAGTATGGGGCGTATATAACGCTGGAACTTGACGAGGTTTGTTCTGTTGCCTATATCGGTGTTGCAAACTATAAGGGTGATGAACGTCAGGAGACGCTCAGCGTTCAAATATCTGAGGATGGAAATGCATTTAAAGAGGTTGTGACAAAGTTTGTTGTACCCGAACGTACCCTTGCGATGGTTCCCGTTGACCTGGGCGGTGTGTACAACGCAAAATATGTGCGTGTGATAGGCTACGGAAACACCCAGAATGACTGGAATTCCTTTACGGAAATCAGCGTTTACGGGCCGATGGAGGACGGGAGTATGCCTGTTGCCACAGACGGGCCGACGGCAAGCACCGGATCGGTTGCGGATCTCGCGCCGGAGCAGAGAGCGGCGCTCTCTGCGTTTGAAAAGCTTTTCTCGCGGCTTGACGTGTGGTATGCAAACCTATATCATCACGAGGACGGCGGATTTTATATGACGATGAGCGGAAGAGATGATCCCGAAATTGATTGCGGTCTTGAGATGACCTTTTTCGCGCTCGGCAGTGTCACGGGGTACTCCGATGCCGGTGATATTCCGGAACCTGTCAAGCAGAGGTTAATCAATTATATCAAAGAGAGACAGGATCCGAAAACGGGCTTGTTTATCGACAAGCAAGGGCCGGTGAATGACCGCGAAACGGCGCGTAACCAAAACAGTGTTATGGGGTATGTCAATTCGTGGAAGGTCGACCTTCCGTATCAGCACCCGTCACAGACAAAAAAGGAAGGTTCGGGCGGAAGTTCTGTCGATGCGGCGGTGATGCCCGACTATATGAAGAGTGTTGACAGCTATATAAACTGGGTCGAAAACAATTGGGATTGGGATAAAAACTCATGGACGGCCGGCGATCAGACGCAGCAGTCGCTCACATATTTGAGATATCTTCCCCAAAATGAGTATGAGGCGTATAAGGCGGCTCTGCTTGAATGGCTTGCGAACCGTCAGTTTAAGGATACCGGCTATTGGTCGCCGGACGTGGACTTTAACAGTGTGTCGGGTGCGTTTAAGGTCGGGCTGGTGTATCAGGAACTCGGCGAGGTGATTCCAAACGCCGATAAGGTGATGGAAACAACGATAAAATGTATGGAAACGGCATACCCGACCGTTGCGCATTATGTCAGAAACCCGATTTCACTGCTGCTTCAGATTTCCAATTACGGGCCGGAGTATCAAACGCGAATCAGACAGGCGATCACAGAGAATATGGAAAAAATCTGCGGCTGGGTGAATCAGTTCCTTGCGCCCGACGGCGGCTTTGCACAGTACCACGGAAAGAGCATGAGCAACTTCGGCGGAATTTACGGTTCACATCAGCTATGGGAGGGCGATGTGGATTCCACGCTTATGATCCTTGTCGCAAGGAAGGAAGTATACGCGCTTATGGGCGTTTCGGCGCCGGCACTTCAGTTTAGTCCCGACTTTTGGGATTGGATTGAGGAAAAGAAACCGACACCGAGCCCTTATGAGGACGGGATGGCTTTAAACGGAGATGAAAATAAGACAGTAAGCTTTGATTTTGAGGACGCAGGGCTTGGCGCTCTGGACGGCACGGAATTCGGCGGCACAGCATTTTCAAATATGACGGCCGAGATCGTAAAGGATGCCGACAGAAGGGATAACCAATGTCTTTCCCTTAGCTATGACGGAAGTTTAAGCAGCGGCGGCGGACCGAATTTTTCCGTTTTAGCCGATGCCGGTTATCAAGTATTGTACCGCCCGGATGTCACAGAGGAGACGGTGACGGAATTTGACTTAAAAATCAAAAATCCAAACGGGTACAACACTTTTTATGTCGGAATCGGAAACGCTCCGGCATATGCCGTAAACTTTCAGCAAACGGCACTGGGAACGCGCATTGATGACATGAATGTACAGTACGGCGGCACAATCTGTTCACTCCGCGAGAACGAGTGGTACAGGATTCGCGTGGAATATACAAAAGCCGCAAAAAAAGAGAATTTTAAAGCCAAAATCTATGTTGACGGCGAACTGGTAAGCACGAATCAAAATTATTATAACATGCTGACTGCTGCGCCGGCTGACCCCTTCGGAAAACTTTCGGTCACATGGTACCGCGCAGGGAGCGGCACCGTCATGCTTGACAATATCAGCATGCAGAAAATCGTCAAATAAAAGAAGCTGAGGTGAGAATTTGTTGAAAGTAAGCCGGACAACGCATCCATGGATTTGGGTCTCAATCGGTGTTTTCCTGCTTGGATTATTCTTTGGCCTTGCCGTAGAGGCGCAATCATCGGAATGTACGCTTTATACAAACGGTGTTGTCACAGAAGAGCTTTGCGAGGGAAAAACGTCAGCAGAGCTCCAGGTAACAGTTTCACATCAAATTGATGATGTGCTAATGATCGGTGCGGCATACGAGAACGGCGTTTTAACATCTGTTTCGGCGGTTCACAGGGCATTGAAAGCCGGCGAAAATACGGTCAAAACGGGCGAAACCTTGGTTACGGATGACACAGAGGTTTTTAAGGTGTACCTATGGGATGCACATTCGATGGAACCTGTCACGAACCGCCGGATCGAGATAGAGCGGCATCCGCGCCTGAAAAGTTTTTCGGTCACCCTCGGCAGCAGAGAGTATGCGGCAGATATTGATCAAAAAACGAAAACGGTGTCGCTGAATGTTCCGATATACTATGTAGAAAACAATACGAATATCAAACAGATTCCGAAAAACTTTTCCGGCTATGAGGGAACGCCGTCGGCAGAAGAGCTTTTGGCGGCGCTGAAAGCGGCCGCGCCGAAACTTTCTGCAAGCAAAGACGCGAGGGTTATCGGTGATGTATCACGGATGGATTTTAGCTGCGATAACGAGATTGTATTGGAGGACACAAAAACAGGACAAAGAACCGCCTATAAGGTGTCGGTCAATATGATGACCTTGCAAAGAGACACGGATTTGGGCGGAAATGCCGATCTTGTTACACCGGCAACCACGACATATCACGCCGGGAGCAATCCGGGCAGGCACAATGCGCCGCTTAAAACAACACGCCTCGGAAGCGGAATATGGACAACGGAGAATTTTGCGTTTTCCTCACTGTCTCAAACAAGCTATGATCCGAAAACCGACCGGACGGCCGCGACTCCGGCGTATAACACACCGACTGAAACCGGCCTTAGAATGACGAAGGACAGAGACGGTGCGTATGCCCTGTGTGCGATGGAGGGGAGTTCCCCGAAAAGCGGTGTTGTAAAAACGGTAAATGATTTCAGCTTTTGTATCAACGCGATGCGCGGTGATGGGATGAAAATTCTTTTTGGAAAGAACCGCTTTTCACTAAAAATTGCTCCAAAGGGCGAAAACGCAGCGCGGCTTTTTATTGGTACGGGTACGGATTTTATTGATACGGGACGGGAAATTTCGTTTGGCGAAACGTATGATGTCAGGTTTATCACAAGCGCGGCAGATGACGAGACCGCCCGCGCAGAGCTATACCTTAACGGAGAGTGGGCGTACACGGCAGAGGCATATGCTGCGGCGGCTTATCGCCTGGATCGTTTTCATGTGAAGTATCTCTTCTTTGAAAACACAAGAGCAGAGGTTTTGCTTAAAAGCTGGAAAATGTGCTATCTTAAAGCGGAAACCGAAAATGCGGCTCTTTCGTATACGGGGCTGACGGAGGAACAGCAGAAGTCTGTGCTGGGATTTGAAAGGCGGCTTGAAAAGATTTATCCGTGGCTTGCGAGTCTTTATGACAAGGAAACGGGAGGATTTTATATGGCGGTTAGCGGCAGAGATGATACGTCGATGCAGCCGGCTCTTGAAATGACCTTCTTTGCCCTTGGAATGGTGAAAGGCTACGGTGACTGCTGGAGCGGACTGCCCGAATCCGTCAAGCAAAAGTTCATAAAATTCATCACCGACCGACAAGACCCCGAAACGGGACTGTTTATCGACAAGCAGGGTAAGACCAACGACCGTGAAACGGCGAGGAATCAAAGCGCGGTTCTCGGCTGGGTTGATGAGTGGAATATTACGCTGCCGTACAGACATCCGAGCCAAAATTCTGCGCCGAAGAAGTCCGCTGCACAGACGGTGGCGCTCAGTGCTTCGAAAGTGGCGGCCGGCAACACTGCGGACGGGGTTGTCCCCGATTATCTCAGGACGACCGAGACGTATTTAAACTGGATGGACGCGTGGGATTGGGAAAACGATTCCTGGACGGCCGGCGACCAGGTGTCAAACTCCCTTGTATACCTTGCGTATCTCGATGACAGTGACGCATACAAAAAGGTTCTGCTTGCGTATCTTGCTGAAAAACAGGTTGATGCAAACGGTCTTTGGTCGCATCAGCTGAATTTTAACAGTATATCGGGGGCATTTAAGGTATCGCTGATTTATCAGCAGTTGGGAGTTCAAATGCCAAATGCGGATAAGGTGATAAAAAGTACGGCCGAATGCATGGCAAATGATACGCCCGATGTTGCACATTACGCGCGGAATCCGTTGTCGCTGCTTTATCAGATTTCGCTTTACGGCGACAGTGATGCCGCGGCGGCAAGAAAAGCGGTTCTTGACAATATAGACAGGATCCTGTCATGGACAGAAAAATTCTCGTGTCCCGATGGAGGATATTCTCAGTTTCATAAAAAGAGTATGAAGAGCTTTGGCGGCGTTGTCGGTTCTCATGAATTGTATGAGGGCGATGTGGATTCCACACTTATGATTCTGGTGTTGCGTACCGAGCTTTATCGGATACTCGATCTCGATCCGCCGAAAATCTCGTGCGGTGAGGGCTTTTGGGAGAGCTTTCTATAAGACAGATGATGACAGACACAAGTTTCGCAATGTAAAAAATTTATCATACATAAAGGAGAATGAATATGAAGAGTTTAAAAAAAGTGTTTTGTCTGGTTTTGGCTATGGCGGCATTGATTTGTACGGTCGGAAACTCTGTGTATGCAGAGGAGTCGATTACGGTATCATCCGTGACGTTTTTGTCGGACGGAGAACCGATCCGGTTTCTTCCCGGGACGGGAGATGCGGTCAGTGCAAGCGTTACGGGGACAGGCGCGCCGACGCTGATCCTCGCTGCGTTTGACAAGGACGGAAAGCTCCTTGAGGCAAAAACAAATACAAGCGGACTTTCGGTCGGAAGTGTGAGCGTAACAGACGGCACGGAAAAAATCCGTCTGTTTGTGTGGAACGGATTTTCTGACTTAACGCCGGTAACAAGTGAGGACTATTCGCTTAAAAAAGGCGGAATCCTCCAGAGTTTTTCGGTCAGCGGCGGCGAGGTGCAGATTTTGGGCAGCGAGATCAACGTGACCGTCCCCGTATGGGATGCAAACGGTGATGCGCTGAATACGTATACCGTGAAAGCAAAGACACTGGAAAATACGGGAACCGTAACCGTAGGGGACGAGACTTTTTCTGCAAATACAGAAAAGGACATTGCTTTAAAATCGGGAAGTGTGACCGTGCGTGAGGGTGAAAAGACTGAGAACTATAAGCTGAACTTAAATTACAGAATCTATGATGATTTTGACGACAATTCGGTATTTCACAACATTACGCTGACAGGCTCGACAACGGCGAAAGGTGCGTGGACTTCAAGCAGCGAAACGGAAACCGAGTTGATTCCATCCGAGACGGCAAAGAGTTATATTACATACGGCTGGG
>OLOI01001629.1_pt1 | contig 18339 bp, 16 predicted proteins | sample 1672131 | NCBI WGS metagenome assembly OLOI01 (sample SAMEA3136651, study PRJEB25190) | human gut metagenome | reverse complement strand
TTTATTCCACACGTGTATCGGACAACTGGATGTTTATGATTCCGCTTGCAGTTTGCTGCATCCTGTCGATTCTAATGCTGTTTGCGCAGTATTACATTCCGGTTATGATCGTCACGTTTGACTTGAAGCTGCGCCACATTTACAGAAACGCGTTTATTTTCTCTATTATGGGTCTGTTGCGCAACCTGATGATTACGGCAATCCTTGCGGGTTTATTCATTGCGTTTTTGTTCTGCCCGGCGGCATTTGCAGTGATCCCGCTGCTGCTCGTAATCATTTTCCTGTGTGCGTTCATCAGCTATCTGACGAGCTTTGCGACGTATTCGTTGCTCGATACGTACCTGATCCAGCCGTTCTACAAAAAGGAAGCGGAAGCGAAGGACGCTGAAATTCGCGTAGCCAAAGACGGCGATACGTTCAATTTCGACAATGATGAGTTGGACGACGATGACGACGATAAGCCGCAGTATGTGTACGTGAACGGCCGCTTGATCGACCGTAAGATCATGGAGCAGGAATCTCTGTTCTCGGATAAAACGGATACTTCCGATCATTTACAGTAATTTAAAACAAACATAAAAGCCTCTATCGAACTGAAATCGATAGAGGCTTTCATTTTGCTCAATTTCAATTATTTCTCATTCTTATCAGTCTTTTCACGCATTTTGGAAAGTGGGTTCGCGTTTACGGCTTCCTCCATTTGCTTGCTGGAGGTGTGCGTGTAGATCTCTGTAGTGCCGAGATTTTCGTGGCCCAGAATATCCTGCAAAACGCGAATATCTACGTTGCCGTATTGGTACATCAGCGTCGCCGCCGTGTGCCGCAGCTTGTGTACGGAGTATCCCGCGCCGCCAAGACCGATTTTCGTGAGGTATTTATTGACCATGGCCTGTACGGTCTTAGGACTGATGCGTGTGCCGCGGTTGCTGATGAACAGCGCGTTTTTATCCTTCACGTCGTCCTTTGGGCGCACACGCACGTAGCCATCGATAGAAGCTAAGCATGCGTCATTTAAGTATACGATGCGTTCTTTGCTGCCTTTACCGACGATGCGCAGGGTGGAGTTGTTGTGGATCACGTCGCTCATGTTGATGGAAACAAGCTCGGAAAGGCGCATGCCGCAGTTTAAAAACAGCGTCAAAATGCAATAGTCACGCTCTTTATCCGGCCCGTCCACGGCGTTTAAAAGCTCGCGGCTTTGCTCTAACGTGAGGTAGCGGGGAAGGGTTTTGGCTTTTTTCGGCGGGGTCAGATTCTCTGTGGGGTTAGAATCCAAAAGACCCTCGTGCACGGTCAGGTAGTTAAAAAAGCTTTTGAGACTCGAAGATTTTCGCTGACGCGTGGAGCTCATGTTGCTGCGTCCGTCGGCAGCGTAGTTCATGAATTCAAAAATGTCCATCGTCGTGATGGAACGGATAAATTCAAGGTCAATATCGTCGATTGGAATCTCCTCCATGGGCGTATCTTGTGAAACATATCCGCGAAAATGTTTCATGAAACGAAAGAATGTCCGCAGGTCAGAGCAGTATTCGTTTACAGTCTTCGGCGCGCGGCCTTTGATGTTGCGGTAATATAAAGCATATTGCCGCACAATCTCCGGCATTTCAGACAAAATATCCATAACGGGTACACCTCACAAATTTTGAATTTTAAAGCCGCAGCTTGGTGTTCAGCTCCGTTGGCTTCAAAGCTTTCGGGTTTAGCCTAATCGATACTTGAATTTACTCTTGGATCATCATTATAATTCGGAACGAGACGTATAGACATGCCGTGGTACTTAAACAGACAGCTGAATAAACGGAGCCGAGGTTATTAAAAACAATCTAATTGAGAAACGCACGGATTTCCGCAGCCGAGATTTACAAAGAATCAACGCACACAATCACGATTCATAATGAATGCGTTTATTTAAGCAAGTTGCAATCGCAAAACATTGAGTTTGGCTGAAAAAGGATGATCTCGCAGGTTTTACGAAAATCCGCTTGAAAAGCCAGCTATTCGTAAAATGCTGCTCCCCAAAATTATACAAAATATCTATTTTGTATAATTTGAGATTTTTTAGATTCAAGCCCCTTTGTATGCTTCCGTGTGAATCTGTTTTGAAATGTGCGTGTTTGGGTGCTTGTACATGAATACACAAGCGTTTAGTGTATTATCAACAACGGAAACTTCGTGGGAGGCTTTTTAAACACAAAATTAGGAATTAAACGTCAAGCTCCATCAGCGGTAAAATGCCGCCGATATCGATCATCTGGTTTTGTGTCAGCTCAATGTACTGTACGCAGTGCTTTTCGAGAAACGCACGAATCTCCGCCGCGCACTCTAAAGAATCGAGCTTGCCTGTGAACGCCACCACATTTTTGTCGATCAAGCCACAGCAGCCGCCTAAGAAGCCGTAATCGTAGCCATCCAGAAAAACGTTTTCTTCGTGCACAAGCAGCACGTCGATGCCTAAAAACTGTGCCAGTGCACGAATGCCGAGATCCATCGTGATGATCGCGTCTTTCGCCACAACAGCCGTCGCACAGCGCGTGTAGCCTTGGTTGACATGCCTCATTTTAAGGCCGGCGTCTTCCAGACAGGTGTAAATGTTCGGATCCATAACACCGAGGTTTGCAAGCACCGTGCCGTTCAGGTTTAACATGTTGCAAAGAACATCTTTCGGATATTTCGGCTCCGGAGTCATGGCAGTCTCCGCTACCTGATAGCCGATATCCGTAAGCTGCTTTTTGAGTGCCTCTTCTCCGCGCAGAACAAACGTGCGTCCTTTATCCAAATGAAACATCTGCATATCTGCATGGTACGCGATCGGATCCGGCAGACGCGTGTCAAACTCCGTTGTGACGCACCGAATACCATGCGCCTTTAAAGCTTCCAAAATCTCCGGATATGCGCCGGAGACCGCCGCTGTCGTGACCTTGCTTTCCGGCAGATTCGGCTTTTCAACAAATCGTTCTTTTACTGCACACATGCGTCAAACGCCTCCCTCACGTTGTGGACGCCGATGAGCTCCACCCCGCTGAATCTTTTTGAATCTATGCTCTTCATGCTGTGGTACGGCAGTACGCAGCGCGTGAATCCCAGTCGATATGCTTCCGAAACGCGGGACTCGATATGACTGACCGACCGCAGCTCGCCTGCAAGACCAATCTCGCCGAACACGACGGTATCATCGCGGATTGGCGTGTCTTTCAGGCTTGATACGAGTGCCATTGCAACGGCCAGATCGACCGCCGGCTCATCGATACGCAGGCCGCCGACGACGTTCAAATACGCGTCTAAATTGGAAAAATAGAAACCTGCACGCTTTTCCAGAACGGCCAAAATCAGCGCCATACGCGCATAATCAAAGCCCGTGGACATGCGGCGCGGCGTACCGAAGCCGCTTGTCGTTGCAAGGCCTTGAATCTCCGCGAGCAGCGGACGTGTACCCTCCATTACGGCGGTTACGCATGTGCCGGAAGCGTTCGTCGGGCGGCCGGAAAGCATTGCCTGCGAGGGGTTTTCGATTTGCCGCAGCCCCGCTTCCCCCATATCGAATACGCCAATCTCGTTTGTGGAGCCATAGCGGTTTTTTACGGCGCGCAGAATGCGGTACGTCATCTGGCGGTCGCCCTCGAAGTACAGCACGGCGTCCACAATGTGCTCCAACACCTTTGGACCCGCGATGGCGCCGTCTTTGTTGACGTGACCAACGAGAATCGCCGGGATATCGAGCGACTTGGAGCAGCGCATGATCGCGTTCGTGCATTCGCGCACCTGTGTGACGCTGCCGGGCGACGAATTGAGATCGGTAAAGTTCATCGTTTGGATGGAGTCGATCATTACGATATCCGGTTTTTCGGTGCGAATGTGCTCCACCACGAGCTGCACGTCCGTTTCCGCCAAAATGCGCAGGTTGGGACTGGAAACACCGAGACGCCCTGCGCGCAGCTTGATCTGCCGTGCAGATTCTTCGCCGGAAACATATAAAATACGCAGCTTTTGCCCGAGGTATTCGCAGATCTGCAAAAGAATGGTTGATTTGCCGATACCCGGGTCGCCGCTGATGAGCACGAGCGAGCCTTTTACAAGGCCGCCGCCAAGCACGCGGTCAAGCTCCGAAAGTCCGGTGTGATAACGATGCTCGTCCTCCGTATCGATCTCTGAAATTGCAAGCGGGCGCGTCAGCAGCGTAGAAGCTGAAGAAGAATACCCGGAAGCGGCGGATTTTGCGGAAACAGCCGTTTTGACGGATTCCTCCATGGTGTTCCACTCGCCGCAATCCGGGCACTTTCCTGCCCACTTTGCGGATTCAAACCCGCAGTTTGAGCAGATGTAGACGATTTTATTTTTAGCCGCCATAATGCGCACCGCCCTTATTTTGTATAATTCTAAGCCTATTTTACCACGGAACAGATGTTTTGTAAAGAGTTATTCCGCTTTGCAAAAGGCGATAATGCCATCCGCGATAGCCGCCGCCAATTTCTTTTGGTAGTTCTCGTCGCACAGCTTTTCAGCTTCTTCCGGGTTTGAGAGGAACCCGCATTCTGCAAACACGGCGGGTACGTCTACATGGCTCAAAATATACACGCGGCTTTCTGCCTGCTTGCAGGCACGCGTGTTATCCGGCTGCACCTGCTCGATGACCGCACGGCGGATGGTTTCGGCAAGGTCGGCGCTTCTAGCATTATTTGCTGAGTAAAACATCTGTGCGCCGCTGTATTGACTTTGCTCAAAAAAGTTTTGATGGATGCTCACAAAAATACAGTTCTCAGTCTCGTTTACGATCTGTGTGCGGTATAAAATATCAGACCGCTTTCGTTCGTTTAATGTGCTCAGTGTGGTATCGCCGACGGCAGTGTCCGTTTCGCGAATCATTTTCGTGGGGTAGCCCGCAGCTTCGAGCTTTTCCCGCACAAACAGCGCAATGGCAAGGTTTACCGTTTTCTCTTCCACACCGTTTACGCCTACGGCCCCGCCGTCTTCCCCACCGTGCCCTGCGTCTAGAACGATCACGGGGCGGTTTTCGGTCTGTGCTGCGGCCACAGATACCGCATGTACCGCACCCAAAACAGAGCACACAAAAAATGTCAGAGCACCGAGGAAAAACACCACAGGAATATACGCGATTTTAAAAGACAAATACCGTTTCAAGCCGCATCACCCATAGATTTTTATGCATTGAAGCTGCCGGAAATACCCTATAAAAAGCAAAAAGCTGCCCGCCGAAGCGAACAGCTTTTTTAGCTTTTATGAAATTACTTGAAGAACAGCGGGAGCGGCTCCAGATAGATGATATCCGTACGATCCTTTGCATCGCCCTCGGCGAGCACAGCCGCCTTGCCGACGACGTTACCGCCGATCTCATGCACGAGATCTTCCAACGCGCTCAGCGATTCACCGGTGCTGATGACGTCGTCTACGATGAGAATACGCTTACCCTTCAGCATTGCGCAGTCTTCTTCGGAGAGGTACAGCGTCTGGATGTGGTCTGTCGTGATGGATTTCACCTCGACCTTGATCGGGTTCGTCATGTACGCCTTGATGCCCTTACGTGCAACAACGTACTGACGGCAGCCGATGCGCGCCATCTCGTAAGCCAGCGGAATGCCCTTAGACTCCGCCGTGATGATGATGTCGTGCTCCGGGCACTTTTCCATCAGCGCTTTTGCGGCCTTCTCGGTGATCTCTACATCGCCGAACATAACAAAACCGGCAATATCCAGCGTATCGCTGATCGGGCAGATCGGCAGCTCGCGTTCGCAGCCGGCGATCGTCATTTTATAAACTTCACCCATTGTAAAAACCTACCTTCAAAAATTATCGATTTTCGTCATATGCGGGGAATCAGCCCGGAGGCCACGCCATAGAGCGTCCGCCGAGCAGGTGGAAATGCAGGTGCTTTACGGTCTGTCCGCCGTCTTCGCCGCAGTTGTTGACGATGCGATAGCCGTTCGTGAGACCTTCTGCCGCCGCAATCTTCTTTGCGACCGTGAAGATATGTGCGACGATCTGCGCGTTTTCTTCCGTAAGGTCATCTGCGGAAGCGATGTGCTCCTTTGGAATCATCAGAATGTGCACCGGCGCCTGCGGGTCGAGGTCGCGGAATGCGAGCATTTTGTCGTCTTCGTAGACCTTCGTGCTCGGAATCTCGCCGTTGGCAATCTTGCAGAAAATGCAGTCCATTTGCCTTTCTCCTTTCTTGAGATTTTATATAGAACGTATAGAGAGAACTTAGATCTGTTCGCTGAGGATCTTTTCAACAGCTGCAAGGGCTTCGTCAATCTTCGTCTGGTCCTTGACGCCTGCCATAGCGAAGTCCGGTTTACCGCCGCCGTTGCCGCCGGTGAGCTGTGCAACTGCCTTTACAAGCACGCCGGCTTTGACGCCCTTTGCCTGTGCCGCTTTCGTTGCGGTCGCTGCAAGCGTTGCCTTTCCGTCCAGAACGCCTGCGAGCACGGCTACAATGGCCGTATCGCTCTTTTCGTCGCGGATCTTATCGCACATGGTGCGCAGTGCGTCGCTGCCTGTGCCGGAGAGCATCGCCGTAACGATCTTGACACCCTTAACTTCCACGGCGTTATCCAGAATGGAGCCGAGGTTCATGGATGCAATCTTGGAGCGCATGGATTCGATCTCTCTGTCCTTCTCCTTGAGGTCGGCGTTGACCTGTGCAGCCTTTGCCGGGAGGTCGGACGGGTTATTGACTTTCATCGCAACAGCGGTATCCTTAAGCAGCGTGTTCGTTGCGTAGATCATCTTAATGACGTTGAGACCTGTGACCGCTTCGATACGGCGCACACCGGCTGCAACGGAGGATTCGCTGACGAGCTTGAAGAGGCCGAGCTTAGCGGTGGAATCGATATGCGTGCCGCCGCAGAATTCCTTAGAGAATTCGCCTACCGTTACAACGCGCACGACGTCGCCGTATTTTTCGCCGAACAACGCCATAGCACCGAGCTTCTTTGCTTCTTCGATCGGCATTTCGCGGCACTCAACCTTGATGTCTTCGAGGATCTTCTCGTTGACGAGGTTCTCAACCGTGAGCAGTTCTTCATCCGTCAGAGCGGAGAAGTGCGTGAAGTCGAAACGAACGGTATTCTCGTTGACGAGCTGACCGGCCTGCTCAACATGGTCGCCGAGCACGGAGCGCAGTGCAGCCTGCAGGAGGTGAGCTGCCGTGTGGTTGCGCATGATCGCTCTGCGTCTCTCAACATCTACAACAGCCTCAACGGTGTCGCCTTCGCGGAGGAAGCCTTCCTCCACAACAGCCTTGTGGATAAACACACCCGCTGCATTCTTCGTGGTATCCAGAACGCGGATGGTGCAGGAATCGTTCGTGATGACGCCGGTATCGCCGACCTGACCGCCGCTTTCCGCATAGAAAGAGGTGCGGTCGAGTGTGAACACGATGTCGTCGCCGGTCTCGACAGCTTCAACGCGTGCGCCGTCTTTCACGATAGCCGTGACCTTTGCGGTTGCCTTCATATCGGTGTAGCCGACAAATTCGGTCTTGGCAATGTCGTCAAGCACATCGGAGTCGCCCGCCCATGCGTCTGCACCGGCATTCTTGCGGCTTGCACGAGCCGTCTCACGCTGCTGGAGTACCAGTGCGCGGAAGCGGTCTTCGTCAACGCTCATGCCTTTTTCGGAAAGGATTTCCTTGGTCAGGTCAATTGGGAAGCCAAACGTATCGCTGAGCAGGAACGCGTCTTCGCCGGAAAGCACCTTTGCATCGGTGCGGTCGATGATGTCGTTGAGCAGCGCGAAGCCCTTATCAATGGTCTTATAGAAGTTTTCTTCCTCAAACGCGATGACCTTTTTGATCATAGCGCTCTTTTCACGCAGCTCCGGATAAGCGCATTCGTTTTCGTGAATGACGGTATCTACAACGTCCGCGAGGAACGGGTGGTTGATGCCGAGAAGTCTGCCATGGCGTGCCGCGCGGCGGAGCAGACGGCGGAGCACATAGCCGCGGCCTTCGTTGGACGGCATAACACCATCGCTGATCATAAACGTCGTGCTGCGGATGTGGTCCGTAATGACGCGCAGAGAAACATCGGACTTTTCGTCTGCACCGTACTGCACATTTGCAATGCGGGAGATATGCTTCATGATGTTCTGCACGGTATCGACAAGGAACAGGTTGTCCACGCCTTGCATCACACATGCCAAACGTTCAAGACCCATGCCGGTATCGATGTTCGGGTGATCAAGCGGCGTGTAGTTGTTGTTGCCGTCGTTCTCAAACTGTGTGAAAACGAGGTTCCAAACCTCAACGTAACGGTCGCAGTCGCAACCCACGCCGCAGGTGGGCTTGCCGCAGCCGTACTTTTCGCCGCGGTCAAAATAAATTTCGGAACACGGACCGCACGGACCGGAGCCATGCTCCCAGAAGTTATCTTCTCTGCCGAGGCGTACCATGTGCGACGGGTCTACGCCGTTTTGCTTTGTCCAGATGTCAAACGCTTCATCGTCGTCCTGATAAATGGAGATATAAAGCCTATCTGCCGGCATCTCGAGAACCTTTGTAAAGAACTCCCAAGCCCATGCGGTCGCTTCCTTTTTGAAGTAATCGCCAAAGGAGAAGTTGCCAAGCATCTCGAAGAATGTACCGTGGCGTGCCGTGATGCCCACGCGCTCGATATCCGGGGTACGGATGCACTTCTGGCAGGTGGTAACGCGCTTTCTCGGCGGGGTCACTTCACCCGTAAAATACTTTTTCATCGGGGCCATGCCGGAGTTGATCAGAAGAAGGCTATTGTCATCCTTCGGAATCAGCGGGAAGCTCGGCAGGCGCAGATGTCCCTTAGACTCAAAGAAAGAAAGATACTTTTCTCTGAGATCATTTAATCCTGTCCACTGCATTGTATTCACCATTCCTTCTATAATTTGCAGATAGAATAATATAAAAAGCCTAAGCTCAGTCTAAAACATAAGCCTCAAGCAGCTTTAACGTATTTTCGACGCCTTCAATGTGGGAGCGCTCGTAACCGTGTGAAGCGTAAACGCCTGCGCCGATGAGGCCGTGACGCACGTCCCAGCCGGAACGCAGCGATGCCTCTACGTCGGAGCCGTAGTGCGGATAAACGTCCACGGCATACTTTGCACCGACGGACTTCGCCGCTTCCACAAGCGCGGTTGTCACGGCATAATTGTACGGGCCGCCGGAATCCTTCGCGCAGATGGAAACTTCGCGCTCCGTGCAGGTGAGCCCGTCGCCCACACAGCCCATGTCTACGCTGATGAGCTCTTCGGCATCGTTCGGCACGGAAGCGGAAGCACCGTGGCCGACCTCCTCATACACCGTAAAGTGCAGATAGACCTTACGCTTCAAAGTGCGGTTGTTGTCTTTGATCTCCTTTGCGAGCGCAAGCAGCATGGCGGCGCTGAGCTTATCATCTAGGAAACGGCTCTTGATATAGCCGCTTTCCGTGATGACGGTGCGCGGGTCAAAGCAGACGAAATCGCCCGCTTCAATGCCAAGTGCGCGCACATCATCGGCGGATTTTACCGGCTCGTCGAGCACGACCTCGGTCGTTTCAAATGTGCGCAGCTTTTCACCGTAGGAGCCGTTCACGTGGATCGACGCATTGCAAAGCTGCAAGGTGCCGCTGTAAACGCCGGAGAAGCGCGAGTAAATGCGGCAGTTCTCCGCTTCGCAGTTTTCGGCGCGCAGGCCGCCGATCGGCGTGATCGTGATGCGGCCGTTCGGCTTGATTGTGGAAATCATGCCGCCGAGCGTGTCTACGTGTGCCATCAGCACAAGCGGGCTGCCCTCGCCGCCGAGGCAGCAGAAAACGCCGCCCTTTCTTGTTTTTTCCGGAGCGTAGCCGAGTGCTGTCAGTTCACCGATAAGATAGTCCGCCGCTTTATCCGTAAAGCCGGACGGAGAATCGATGGAAAGCAGGGCTTTGAGCTCGGAAAGGCAATAGTCCATATTCATGTTTTGCCACTCCTTACAAAAAAAATAAGAACTGTCCTCCGCAATGGGACGGACAGTTCCGTGGTACCACCCAAATTGTGCATGAAGCTTTTCTTCATACACCACTTTGAACTCCTTAACGCGGAAAACGGCACAGCTCATCACTGTGCGGCAGTCATACGGGTTGGCCTGTACATGGTGTTTTCCGAGGATCTTCCAGCCTGTGGATCCGCTCTCTGTTCGGTACAGCTATGTGCATTTGCCCGTGCCTTTTGCTATAAAACAAATTAAAATCTAAAATCACCAGCGGCTCATGTTTCGTTTGTGCTTTTCGAGATATACGTTCTCGACTTCATTCGGCGTGATGCCGTAGCACAGCAGAACATCGTTTAAATACATGAGCACATCACACACTTCTTCCGTGAAGTGGTGTCTGGATGGTCTCGACCACGACTTTGATCTCGGGGTCGTTCAAAATCGCATCGTCACCCTTTTTCTTGATGATGTCGGCAACTTCACCGGCTTCAATCATCATCCAAAGGAGCTTATCGCGACCGATTTTCGGAGAAAGGCCTCCCCACTTTTCGAGATATTTTGCTTGCAGTTCTTTTTGAATCTGCTGCATAGCTTCAAGATTCAGGCTTGCCATATCTCCACCCCTCATACGCATCTTATTATAATGCTTTTTTACCGGCTTGTCAATTAAAATCGGCAAGTGCTTCGCCGATTTTACGGAAAGCCTGCGGCACATGCATTTCGCCGGCGGTTTCCTCCAGCACGACGAGGGTATAAAGCGGCTCTTCCTGTGCATTGCAGATGTAGCCTGCATACCAATAATTCTCGATTTCTTCCCCGTTTTCGTCATATACACCTGTCTGCGCCGTGCCGGTCTTGATGCCGGAAACACAGTTTTGCGGCGCGCCGATCCGTGCTGTACCGAATCGTGCTGTGCTTTCCATATAGGCACGTAAGCGTGCGGCGGTCGTCGGCTCCATGACTTTTTCACCGGTGTTTTCTTCGGTTTCCTGTACGGATAAATTTGTATCGACCGTGCCGTATACGAGCCGCGGCGTCATATAAATGCCGTCAGCGGCAATGGCGGTTACGGCAGCGGCCAAATTCAGCGGTGAGACAGTCGTTTCACCCTGGCCGAACGAAAACAGCGCCAGCGCACGGGCGTTTTTAAGGGCTTGTGCATTCGAAAGCGAGCCTGCGGCCATTTCTAAATTGTCTGCAAGTGAAACAGATGTACCAAAGCCGAGCTTTTCCGCCATACTTAAAATCTTTTCCGCGCCGAGTTTCTGCGCGAGCTGTATGAAATACCCGTTGCACGAGCTGCGCAACGCCGTGTGGAGATTCACTTCCCCATGTGCTTTGCCGCCGTAGCAAGTAATCGTGAGGCCGTCAACAACAATGCTTCCGGTGCAGGTATACACCTCCTTGTAATCGATGCCGCATTCGAGCGCTGAGGCGGCGCAGATGAGCTTAAAGACCGAACCGGGCGTATACGCGCACAGGGCACGGTTCACAAACGGTGCATCTTCATTTTCCATGCACGCAGCAAGGTCGTTCGGGTCTACGGCCGGGAAGCTTGCGGAAGCCAGAATTTCGCCGGTTTTGCAATCTAAAATGACGGCGGCGCCTTTTTTGATTTCCGCGCAGGCATTTTCCACACACTGCTGCATGCGCTTATCCAGCGTCAGCATTACGCCGCCGTCCGCAATGCGGTATGTGTTTTCCACGTGCATTGTTTCGCCGGAGATGGCATTGCCGAGCGCATCAATGGCGAAGGTAACGTCGATTTCCCCGTGGTTTTCCGCAAGCAGTGCGTCGAAGCTTTTTTCCACACCGTCCGCGCCGTTATAGTCGCTGTCGAGATACCCGAGCAGATTTGCCGCCGGTTGCGGGTTTGCATACCGTTTTGTGACGGAAAATGTCTGAATGCCGTCATCGCTGACGGGTGTTGTGACTTCGATCAGAAACGGCTTTCCGCTTTCAAGCGCCGTGCGCAGGACTTCGCGTTTTTCTTCCGGTACAGCGCGGTTTAATTTGGCAAGCGTTTCCCGTGAGGGGATTACCGCAGCGACATAAACACGCTCGGCGTTTGTGAGCGGCTGCAAATTGCGGTCGTAGATCGTGCCGCGCGCCTTGGCGGCCGTTAAGGTATATAAACTCTGCCGCCCGGCGGCTTCCGTATAGCTTGTGCCGCCGAAAGCGGCGGTCACGGTGCCGAGCAGTGCGATGACGAGAAAGAACATCACAAACGCATACGTTGCGATGATCCTGCGTGTAGACATAAAAACACCTCCGTATAGGAAGAGTATGGGTCCTAAACGGAGGTGTTATTCAGCCGCGCTTCACTCTTAGAAACGCGCTCTCTTTGATTTTTCGGTCGGTCTTGAGGTAGACCGTCATCGTCGCGTGCGGTGCGGATTCGATTGGCTCCATATCCTCGTTGTAGATTTCACTAAGTGTGAGGTCATACGGCACTTCGCCCGGCTCCAGTACGCTGACAGTCTCGCCGCGGAAGAAGCGGTTGCGCTGTGAAAGGCGCACCATGCCGTTTTCTTCGCCGGCGCACACGGCCGCAACATCCCAGCCGCGGATGTATCCGCCGCTGTTTACGGTCTGCCCCGGCTCGTGACCGTTGTAAAACCCGGTGCTGTACGCGCGATGGCTGATCTTTTCTGTTTCGTCCACGACCCACTGCGGAAGCGGCTTACCGTTCATAACGGCATCGATGCCGTGGCGGTACGCATTCGTCACGCAGGCAACGTAATACGCGGACTTTGCGCGGCCCTCAATTTTGAGGCTCGAAATGCCGCATTCGATGAGCTGCGGAATGTGCTCGATCATGCACATATCGCGGGAATTGAAGACGTACGTCGATTTCTGATCCTGTTCGATCGTGAACACCTGATCCGGACGCGTGCGTTCTATGAGGTAATAATCCCAGCGGCACGGCTGCGCGCAATCGCCGTGGTTTGCGTCTCTGCCGGTCATGTAGTTTGAAAGTAGGCAGCGGCCTGAGAACGAAACGCACATCGCACCGTGCACAAATGCTTCGATTTCGAGCGCCTTCGGCGTTTTCGCGCGGATCTCCGCGATTTCTTCAAACGAGAGCTCGCGTGCCAGCACGACGCGCTCTGCGCCCATGTTATAAAACGCGTTTGCGGTCTCATAGTTCACAACGCCGGCCTGCGTGGAAATGTGTATCGCGACATTCGGCGCGTATTTTTTTGCCATGGACATCACGCCGAGGTCGGTCATGATGAACGCGTCTACACCGATTGTCTGGCAAAACTCGAGAAACGCCGGCAGCGCGGCAAGTTCTGCGTTATGCGGCAGAATATTACAGGTGACATAGACCTTCACGCCCTGCGCGTGGCAGTATTTTACAGCTTCTTCAAGCTCCTCGTTTGTAAAATTGGAAGGCGCAGAGCGCATGCCGAAGGATTTACCGGCAAGATACACCGCGTCCGCACCGTAGCGCACGGCGGAAATAAGGCGCTCCATATCGCCGACCGGCGCCAGAAGCTCCGGCGCGTTATATCGTTTTTGTTCCATGAAATTCATTCCTTTACTGCATTTGTGCCTTCCCGGACAAAATTCGCCGGAAAGGCACAGGTAGCTTTGTTATCGTAAATGTTGTGTCGGTTACAGCAGACCGGCTTCCGCCATGTTCATCAAATGATCATCCATCGTGGAAGCGTAGTAAGCCTTACCATTGCTGTCATGACAGAAATAATAGGCATTACGACAATCATCACTGGTTGATGGATAGATTGCCGCCATAATGGCATCAAGACCCGGGTTGCAGATCGGGCCTGCCGGCAGGCCGTTGTTGTCATACGTGGAGTACGAGCTTACAAAGCCCTCCGGCGCGTCATTTGCCGTTTTGTACGGATAATAAACTGTGGAGTCGCAGTCCAGCGTGTAGATGTCATGCTCTGCGCCGCTTTCCAGTCGGTTGTGCAAAACAGCGGAAACTTTATACATATCTTTTGTATCTGCAGCCTCTGCCTGAATGATGGAAGCGAGCGTGATGATCTGATCCGTGGTATAGCCGGATTTCGCAATGTCATCGCGCATTTCGTCGGTGAGCTTATTTTCAAAGTTATTGAGGAAGCGGTCAAGGATCGATTCTACCGTATCGTTTTCAAAGAACTGGTACGTATCCGGGAACAGATAGCCCTCGAGCTTATAGTAGCGGTCACTTGTGTTCGTGATGGCTGCAACATCCGAGTAGCTGTCGTAATTCGAAGAGTTGCAAGCTTCAAGGATCTCGTCTGCAGTGTGCAGGCCGTTTTCTTCCAGCAAAGCGGCAAGCTGCTGCACCGTGATGCCCTCACGGAACATGACGGTGATCTCTTCGCCGAGATCCGGACCGGACTGTAAGGTATTGACAAGCTGCTTATAATCGTAGTTTGTTTTGATCGTATACGTGCCGGGTTCAAAATACTCCATTTCCGTGGTGAATTTGCAGAAAAGGGAGAAAAACTCCGGTTTATCGATCGCGTGGCTCTTGTAAAGAATGTCTGTCAGCTGCTCCTGCGTCACGTTTTCGGGAATCGTGACCTCCACTTCGGAATCCATGCGGTCTACACCAAGAAAATCGTTGGAGCCGCCAATCAGGTACGAAGCAAGGGTCAGAGAGACCAGAATAACCATGGCAAGCCACGTGAACGCGAAAATGCGCTTGTTTTTTCTGGCCTTTACACGGTTTCTTTTCTTGTGCTCCTTCGCTTCCTTTTTCTGATTGCGTTCCGCGCGGGCGGAGCGTGCACCGGCAGAGCTTTCTTCCACACGCTGTGGTGCGCGGCTGCCAGCATAGCCCTGCAAGTCCTCCAGTTCGTCTGTGTGATTGAGCTGATCTTCGGAAAGATTCAGCTTGAATTCGCGCGAATTCTGGCTGCGCGGTGTCGCGTCCTTCGGGGCATAGCGCCTGCCGTTATCACTCATATTTTCATTCCATCCTTTCTTCATCTGCCGTCAAAACGAGCCGCTTGTCGGTCAAAATACCGTCCATGCGCACATCGTGCGGCTGCGTCGGCACTTGCGGCACGAGCTGAAAATCGTAGCATAGACCGAGCTTTAAAACCGGGTGCTGCGCAAAAAACGTATCGTAGTACCCTTTGCCGTACCCGAGCCGTGCGCCGTTCGCTGAAAACGCCAGTCCCGGCACAAGGCACAGCGCACTTGCTTCATCTTGATAAACCTCTGCTTCTTTCGGCTCCAAAATGCCGTAAGCGCCCGGCGAAAGATCGCGTAAAGCCGAGATGCGGTAAAACACCATGCGGTTCGTGTTTGGTACGCATTTCGGTACGTAAAGCGCTTTGCCGTCTGCAAGTACACGATCGAGAATTCTGAGCGTATCCGCTTCCGTGCCGAAGCTTACGTAGCTCAAAACGCACGATGCCTTTTGGTACACCGAAAGTGCCATGAGCCGCTGCAAAAGGCAGTTATCCCGTGTAGCACGATCCGTGCAGGCTTTGCGTGCCGCACACATTTTTCGGCGCAGTGCGTTTTTTTCGGTTGTATCGGTCATCAATCCGTGCACTGAATGCCGTCGTGGATCTTCTTTTCAACGTCCTTGCCGACCATGAGACCAGCAAGCGTCAAGCCAAACTGCACGGCAACGCCCATGCCTTTTGCCGTGACGATCTTGCCGTCTACGCAGACCGGCTTTTCGGAGATTGTGGCGCCCTTTAATTCGCCTTCAAAGCCCGGGAAGCAGATGGCTTCCTTACCGTTCAGGAGGCCGAGATGGCCGAGAACGCTCGGTGCAGCGCAGATTGCCGCAAGGTAAATGTCGTTCTTTGCGCAGTATTCCGCGCAGGTTGTGACGATCGGCGATTTTTCGAGGTTCAGTGTGCCGGGCATGCCGCCGGGCAGGATCATCAGCTCCATATCGTCCGTTGTAACGTCTTTTTCTTCGATGTCAGCTGTTACGGTGATGCCGTGGGAGCCGGTGATTGTTTTGCCGCCGACGCCGACGATCTTTACTTCAAGCTCTGCGCGGCGCAGAATATCCACGGGCGCGAGCGCTTCAATCTCTTCAAATCCGTTTGCAAGAAATACATAGATCATAATAAATCCTCCAGCTTTTCCTTGATCTCGTGATGAATATCTTCAATGCTGCGCAAGGTGTCGCCCTCGGCGCAGTTTAATACGGTCCAGTTTAAATGCTCTGCGGCGTACAGTGCACAGTCCCTGCAATGTAGCAGATAATGTATGTCGCTTTCGTGAATGTCTTTTTTGGTGGTGTCGCCTGCGTAGCGCTCTGTGAGCAGCCTTTGGGAAATTTTCGGCGGCACATCCAGATAAATCACACGATCCGGCCTCGGCAGCCCGAATTTTTCATATTCCAGGTCTTCAAGCCACGAAACGAACGCTTTCCACTCCGTTTTCGGCAGCTTACTTAATTGATATACAATGTTGGACGTCACGTAGCGGTCGGAGATGATCGGCACACCGCTTGCATAATCGTCTTTCCACTTCATGCGGTAGCTTGCAAAGCGATCCACGGCGTAAAATGCGCTTGCGGCGTAGGCGTTCACGTCTCCCGCCTCTTTTCCGAAATCGCCTTTCAGATACATTTTTACAAGCGACGAAGACGGAGAGTCATAATCCGGGAACGTTACCTGCCGTGCGCGGCCGCGCGATAAGGCGTAATCATACAAAAGCTTTGCCTGCGTGCCTTTGCCGCTGCCGTCCAGACCTTCAATTACAATCAATGCCATAAGTTTCATTTACTGCTTTCTGCGTAAATTTGCCGGCCTTTGCCGACTTTTTGCACCGCAGCGCGGTACATTCCTATTCATTATAGCAAACTGCGGCGAAATATACAACCGAAAAATTTCTTACAATGCGAAAAAACCGAGCAAAGCGGCGGGACAGGCACAATACCCGCCCTTTTTCGTACAATGGCATTGAGAAACCACAAAGGAGGTTTACAAATATGGCTGAAAATGAGCGGACACCCGATTGCGAAAACGGCGCAGCGTTAAAAGAAGCCGTCTGCATAGATGCCATGCGCATTTACGATTCCTGTTCAGATAAAGACTGCTTAGAGGATTTACGTGTGCTGTTTCCCGCCTCGGTGCAGCCCGTTGTGGACGCTTCCGCTAATGTGCGGGTGCGGGACGTTGATGTAATCTCTGTGTACATTGATATGCAGCCGATCCCCTTTAACCGCGGGTATTATTCCATTGATCTCACGTTTTTCTTTGACGTATCTTTGGAGCTGTACGGCGGCGCGACAGTGGGCTGCGAACGCGTAAGCGGTATTTCAATTTTCAATAAGAAGGTCATTCTCTACGGCAGTGAGGGCAACGTGAAGATGTTTACAAGCGAGAGCTGCCGTGACGAAGCCGATTTACAGGGCAATAAGGTCTTACCCAAGGCGACTGTGCAGGTCGCACAGCCGGTGGCGCTTTCCGCAAAGCTTTGCGAGCACTGCCGCTGCGGCTGCGAGCCCTGCTGCGTGATCCCGGACTGCATTGCAAGCCGTTACGGCGGCGCGTTTGAAACGGTAGAGCAGAAAAACACCGTATACGTGACGATCGGCCTGTTTACCATCGTGCAGATTGTGCGGAATGTGCAGATGCTCATTCCCGCGTTTGATTTCTACATTCCGGATAAGGAATGCGTCACCTCTGGCGACAATCCCTGCGAGCTGTTCCGCAAGATTGATTTCCCGACCGACGAATTTTTCCCGCCGAAAGCGAGCGACTGCGGCTGTGGCTGCGGCAGACAAAATTAGAACCGCATTTGAATAATATAAGCCGTGCACTTTGAAAACGGGTGCACGGCTTACTCTTTTTATACTTTTGTCAGTCTTGCGAAGTTTGCAAACAGCTTTTTGGTGCCGACTTTGTCAAACGCGACTTCGAGCAGCGTATCGTTCGCCATCGGCGTGGCGGAAACGATGAGACCCGTGCCGAACGCCTTGTGCAGGACAGTATCGCCTACGCGGTATGTACCGGCAGGCGCGGGCTTTACGCGCGGCTTCGGCGTGAATCCGCCGGCTTCCGCAACAGATTTTGTTTTCGGTGCTTCCCCGAACGGCTTCGCGCCGCCGAAGTTCGGCATAGAGACCGGGCGCGCGCTGTAATCGCGGGAGCGGGTGTGCTCGACGAGCGTTTCCGGGATTTCTTCCACAAAGCGTGAAACGCGGTTGCGGTTCGTCATGCCGAAGATCATGCGGGATTCCGCGTGGAAAATGTACAGCTCCTCTTTTGCGCGCGTGATGGCAACATACGCTAAACGGCGTTCCTCCTCCACTTCGGACGGTACATATACGCTCGCCATGCCCGGGAAAATGTTTTCCTCCATGCCCGGAAGAAACACGTTGTCGAATTCCAGACCCTTGGCCGAGTGCAGCGTCATCAGCGTCACATAGCCGCGCTCGTCCTCCTGCTGGTCAAGGT